>JGI12048J13642_10737450_pt1 | contig 12021 bp, 12 predicted proteins | sample ElkSlonscriptome_16_FD_13642 | JGI IMG/M metagenome (IMG submission 13642) | reverse complement strand
TCTCCTACAACACCCGTTCCGCACCAGCATACACATTACAACGGTCCCTCCGCACAAAGCCTATCAGGGTCATCCCACACTCCTCGGCCAAATCGATCGCCAGACTGGATGGTGCACCAACAGCCGATAATATAGGGACACCAGCCATCCAGGCTTTTTGCACCAGCTCGAACCCAATACGACCACTGAGTATTATTTGTGCATTGCGCAAAGGCAACAACTCCTCCTCCAGCGCATACCCGATCAACTTGTCCAACGCATTGTGGCGTCCTACATCCTCGTAACTAGCCACGATGCTTCCTTCAGGAGTGACTAAAGCCGCCGCATGCAAGCCCCCCGTGCGGGCAAATACCGACTGTTCGTCACTCAAGTGCTCGGGGAGTGATTGGATCTGTCCGATCCGCACCTGTGGCCAACCCGGTCGCAACAAATAAACGGACTGCTGACGCACCATTTCCATACTCCCCTTTCCACATACACCACAACTGGATGCCGTGTAAAAATGTCGCTCCTGACCTGACCAGTCAATGTGCATATCACTGCGCAGCAAAATATCGATGGTGTTTTCGTGCACCGTATCTCCTACCCTGCGTCGCGGTTGATCCACTCCGACCACATCCCCCCGGGCCCCGATGATGCCTTCCGTAAACAGAAAACCCAGCGCCAACTGGGCATCGTTACCGGGAGTACGCATAGTTATCGATAAGGTGCGCACCTGATCTTCCCGGCCGGCAGTTGCCAGACGGATCTCCAGGGGTTCCTCCACCACGACCTCATCTTCAAATGTTTCGCGGGCCTCCGATACATACCGGGATACCCGAACGGATCTAACTTGTTTTTGAAAAAGTGAGCGATGCATGGTCAGATCATTTTTGGCGAAAGCTTGTTGTACAATCCAGAACAACAGACTATGGGATTAAATCTGGAACTGGAAATTTCACTCGACGACGTGCGGCTTATGCTGCGCGATCGGTTCGAACAGGAGTTTACGCGGGAAATACACACCGCTACCTGTACTGGTTGCGAACGGAGGTACAATGCAACCATCGACGTATCCGAAATATGGCTAAACCACATTGGCGATCTGATCGTCGAAGGAAGATGTATGAATTGTCAAACCCCCATCAGTAAATACCTGGAAACGAGTAACCACCAAAGTGCTTACGATCAGGCCATGGCCATCCGGGAATTACACATACAAGTGCTGAAGGATTATAACGCACGCCCCGCCGGTGGCTAATCCATTGCCTTAACAGCCTGAATCGTTCCAAAATATCCCCGGCTAAACGCGATAGACACTTGCGGAAAACCGGATTCCCGCAACCACTTCATCTGGTCGTCGAAGGAGTCGGGATGGTCGTATTCAGCGTAATGCTCCATCAGGTATTGCCAGTCTTCATCGGAACTTCCCTGCTCCCGGGCTATCCGTTCCCACTCCGCCAGCGCCTGTTGGTGATTCTGCTCATCTTTGGTATCCACGAAGATATCGCAAGCCAAAAAACGGCCTCCGGGGCGCAACCACTCGTAAATACGGCTAAATAAAACTTGCTTATCCGCTTCCTGTAAATGATGCAAGGATAAGCCAGCCACCACCAGGTCAAAAGTTTTGGGCATAAAACTCAATTCCTGCATGTATTTTTCGACGTAGGTAAAGACATCGGATGTACCAAAACGCTCCGCACAGGATAGGACCATTTTTGCGGAAGCATCCACTAAAACCATATCAACCCCCGGAAAGCGCTGACGTACCGCAAAGGTTGAATTCCCATTGCCTGCACCGAGATCAAGGGTCGTTTGCGGCTCGAAATCGTCCGGAAGCCCGGCAACCAGTGAATGTATCAGTTCGTCGTAATGGGGAACCCACCGACGTATCTTTTCGGTGTATCCGTCTTCGAGTTTGTCGAATTCTTGTCCTACCAGCATAATGCGGGGAATTATGTTAGGAAAAAAGGTTGCCCAATGCCAACCCCAGCGCAGATAAGATACGCCCCACTACCCAAAAGGACAAGATCAATAGTCCGAACAAGGCTAAAATAATCAGACCGATGACCGGCCAGGCACTCCCGCGGTGACGCCCCTCTTCGTAGTGAGCTAAAAGCAATCGTACGTTTTTCTTATTGGCGCGATATCGCCAGTCAAAGAGATCACCCAGCACGGGAATAGTTCCCACGGCTCCATCCACAAACAGATTGCCTAACATTAATATCAGCAGGCGACCGGAAGCGCCACGCTTGGCCATCACCACAATCAGATACCCCGAGAGGATAAAGGTGAACACATCACCAATGTACGGCACCAATCCCACCAGCGCATCGAATCCAAAGCGAATTTGGGTACCCGGAATTCGGAAGCGATCATCCAAAAACGATGCTACCTTATCCAACCAGGCAAGTTCGGGATGGTCGGCTACCGTTTTCCCCGATTTGGTTCTTGTCATTGCCATATTCAGTCGGCTAAAAAATGAACGGACGTACGCAACTTATCTCCTAATAATTCGATCATACGAAATCCTGGTGTGGTGTGCTCGGGCTCAAAATCGACCGAGTACGGGTTGATCTGAACGTACGAAGAGGGTGAGATGAATACCGTGCCGTACGATTCCTCAATGGTTCGGGCATGGTGATAATGACCGCAGAAGACCCTCACAGGTTCCCTCGCTTTCGTAAAAATCACCTCCAGGGCTTCCCGGTAGCGAGCCTGCAGCGGGTATTTGGAATCCATATGCGGCACACCGGCAATAACGGGTGGATGGTGCATAAAAAGCACGCGACAACGACCTTCACCGTAACGTAATTGATTCTCCACCCAGTCCAGTTGCCCGTGACTTAGGCTGCCGGGGGTGGTATCCAGAAACAAAAAACGCTCACCCTCCCAGGTGCGGCAATAATAAAGTTCTTGCTCTTTTAAATCGGCGGTCACTTCGAAAACATCGGCCAGCAGGCAGGGGTCGTCGTGATTACCGGACAGTACCTCATACGGAATATTAAGTCGGTCAACTTCCTCCTTTATCCAGCGGTATACCTCAGAACTCCCGGTTTCGAGACAAAGGTCTCCGGTGATTACCAGATGATCGGGACGCAGGGCATCGATTCGGCGGCATAAGCGTTGAAAATTATGCCGAACATTAATGCCATGGGGTTGATCTTCTTCCGTGCCCACATGTTGATCCGTGATCTGGATTATCTTCATAGTACATTATTAACGTACAATTGTGGGCTTCTTTATGCCTCGGTCTTTGGTTTTTCCCCCGATCCCCGGATATTTACCAGCTTTTTCAACAAATCGAACCAAAAAGGAGCACCCAATGATACGGCGAGGGCGGTAACGATCCAGCCCAGTACTTTGAGTGCCCAGTCCTGCCAGGTGAACGCCTGGACATCGACCCCACCCCAACCCAAACCCAGGGGTGCGGAGGCCTCATCGATTTCCTTATTGATCAAGTGATTTATCTTATCCAGTGACTCCCGCATGACCGGATCCTGCGTAGTGGTCAGGGAGTCACCCTGTACCATCAGGTAGTCTTGCGCCATAGTCAGTATTTGCTGCAGGGCTTCGGGATCTGATTCCAGGCGCTCGTAAATAGCGATAGTATCGGCATTGAAGATCACCGCAATTGCCAACCCTACGCCCACCAGTATCTTCTGAATATTGCGTTTATACCAGCCCGATGCCCTATCCATCACATTATCGTACCACTTGCGAATGTTATTGCGAAACTCATCAAGCCGGTAATCAGCATCGTTCAACAGTTGATTCAGTACCTGTTTGAGATCGCGGTCCGGCAAGCTATCGATGCGCTCCTGAATACGGTCAACCCCCTCTCCGTCCAAGAGCACGTCGAAGAGAATGGATTGAAAGGAACCCGAGCTCAAATAGGAGGGCGAACGCCGTCGGCTCTTACCGTATCTTTGCGAAAGCTGCTTGTACAGCGGATTTTGCTTAAACTGCCTGAAAACCTTCTCCTCGGCATCGGCCGATGCCAGCATATTGCGCAAGGCTTTCTCCAGATTTTTGCCCCTCAATGCCAGCCCGGAACTCAATAATTCCATGACCGTTGTGGCCAGCAGACTAAGTAATAGCAGGACAAAAATCAGACCAATAACTACTTCTAATAATCCCAGCATTATTTAAGGGTTTCCTGGAATAACTTGAATATTCGTTTGTATTCATCACTCCAACTCGTGGGCTCAATAAATCCGTGACGCTCCACCGGAAATACAGCAAATTCCCAATTATCTTTTTCCAGTTCGATCAGTCGCTGTGCCAGCCGCACTACATCCTGAAACTGTACATTCGTGTCGATCATACCGTGCAGTATGAGCAAGCGATCGTTCAGACCATCCGCAAAGTTGATGGGTGAAGAGCGTGCATAAGCAATACTATCCATCGCCGGCGTGTTCAGGATATTAGACGTGTACCCATGGTTGTAATGCGCCCAGTCGGTCACTGACCGCAAAGCGGCACCGGCAGCAAATGTTCCCGGCTCGGTAAACAGCGCCATCAGGGTAATAAACCCTCCGTACGACCCACCGTACATTCCGATGCGGTCGGGGTCAATGTCATAGGTTTCCGCCAAATACTTAGCGCCGTCCACCTGATCATCCAGGTCTTTCCCACCCATGTGGCGATAGATCCCCGTGCGCCAGTCGCGACCGTAGCCGGCACTGGCCCGGTAATCAATGTCCAGTACGGTATACCCGTTATCGACGAGCAGATTGTGGAACATATACTCCCGATAATAACTGCTCCACCAACGGTGAACGTTCTGTAAATATCCGGCACCGTGTACAAAGATCACGGCGGGGCCATCGGATGGAGGATTCTCCGGGCGGTAAAGACGAGCCGGCACCTCGGCACCGTCACGGGCCGTAAAGCGTACGATCTCCGGATCACGCCAATCATAGGCGTTGAAGTCTTCAGTTGTTGATTCGGTCACCCGGACAGCTTCGGCTCCCGCCTCATTGGGCATCACGTACAGCTCCCAGGGTTTATTACTGTAGGAATAGCGAACGGCCAGGTATTCCTCGTCGGGCGACATGTCCACTTCGTGATTACCCGGCATAGTGGTAATGCGGGTAAGCGCTCCTCCACCGGCCGGCAGATGGTAGAAGTGGTGTTCGTGCGGTCCTTCGGCACTGGCGGTAACATAGAAAGTGGATCCGTCATTCGATAAGGCCGCCGACTGAACCTCAAAATCACCCGAGGTGAGTTGGGTTTTATTGCCGGTCTCCGTATCCAAAATATACAGATGCGAATAACCGCTTGCTTCCGATTGGAAATAGATCGTGCGGTTATCCGGAAGCCAGCCAGCTGTTCCCGAAGCGAAAGACCATCCAATGCCGGGGCCGGCAATCCAGGCATCATCGCGCTGGTGATCCAGCGTGGTCAGTTCTCCCGTTTTGGGATCGAGCAGGGTGATCCAGCGGTCTTTATTGTCTTGTGAGCGCAGGATGAGGATCGCTTCACCGTCCCCGTTGAAGATAGGCGACGCATAAGTCACTTCCCGGGCTTGCTTAAAGGTATCTACGTAATCCTCCGTGCCGGTATGGTATTCCTTCAGATAAGCGGGCTTATCGTAAATTCCCGGCAACTGAGCGGGATCAATCCTGTAAAAGGTATCCCGCTCCCGGTCGAAAATCCCCATCTCATAGGTTGTCTGGGGGCTTCCTACTTTGGCCCGGGAACGCAGGTCTTCGATATAACCGCTTTCGGTAACGTAATTGGGCACCCGGGTGTTTTTGGCGTCAGCCGATTTGGCCATCATCATGGTTACATAGCGCAGGTCGTCACTCGCCTCCATTCCCCACAGACGCTTGCCCTCCAAATACACCGGGGAAGGCTCGTCGGGTTGCAAGGCTTCCCGTTGAGCAGATCGAGCCTCGGACTGGGCGTCTCGCCACCGCAACACCTCAAATAGGTCCATTTGCTGTTCTTGCAGCCACTGCTGGTACTCCGGGTCGGGACGTGAGCGCCGGGGACCATCACTTTGTACATTCGTCAATTGCTCGATGGCACCCGATTGCCGGTCCCAGGAAAAAAGATCATTTCCTGACCGATAAACGATAACTTGATCTTCCCTGGCAAAGAAAGGGCCGGATTCCCTGTTGGTAGTATTGGTTAGTTGTATTTCCACACTGGTCGCACGGTTTAACAGAAAGAGATCGCCGTTATCCGTGTATACCTTGTACGTTCGATCAGCTGAATAATCCCCATTGCCATTTCGTCGCATCTTTTGCTCTTCCGTGGGTACCGGCACCGGCTCGCTTCCGTTGCGGTCGGTCTTATACCAAGAACGTATAGTATCCAACTCTGGGTTCCAGCTGAAATAAATGGTTTCACTATCCTCACTCCAGGAAATATTGGAAGGTAAGAATCCCACAAATCGATCTCCCTGCATAATCTGGGGGATAGTCAGGGTGGAGTTATTGGGTACTGCAGGTGATTGGGCTTTCGCCAAAAAGCTGACCAGTAGTATGGCCAGGCTACAGAGAACTCGACTCGTCATAGATTTTGCGTCTTTCGGACTAATGTACGAAAATCTTGTACTTGGTCGGTGGTCAACACTAAATGTTCAGTTTGCAGTGCTCAGTGCTTAATCAATGGTACACTGAGCACCCCCTCAAACCTCACACCTGACAACTGACATAGATTATTTATCAAACCCAATGCTCAAATTAATCTTGGCACTCAACCCAACGAAGGGGCGAATGAATAAAGCATTGGATGGCGCTTCTTCGTCAGATCGTTCCAGCAGAACACCACCGGCGTTGAGATATACGAACTGAAAAAGCTTATAATCAAAGCTTGCGTAGATAGGTCTTCCCACCACGGGGCCCGTAAAGGTTTGACCGGATTCGCGTTCCAGGTCATTAAGCATCAGTCCTACACCCAGGTAGAGGTTACTGAAGAACTTACCACTGAAGGCACTGTTTCCAAAGGGAAAACTTACACCTACGTACGGGGACGTATCATATTCAAAATCATCTTCTGAATCGCCTGCCAGGCCAATACCACCGTAACCGGCATTAATGGATAGCGCTCCCTGCTTATCCTCGGTCGGAACATCATCCAGATAGCGCTCATCGGCCAGGGTGTACCAGGTACCACTCAGGTAATCGACCAACTCCTCCCGCAGCAGACCAAGAGCAGCTTCCTGACGGTCTTTAAGAGCAGGCACTTCCGATTCTTGCAGAGCATTTAATTGTTCGAGCATCAAATCCGAGAAAATCCGGTCCTGGCGTTTGAGTGCCCGATGGTAGCCTGCTAATTTTTGGTGAATGAGGGATTCCATTTTCTCCCGCATGTTTTTAGGTCGCTCGTCCAGATCGATATCCGTTCCGGAAACAAGTATTTGGGCTTTCAGGTATTCTTCCATCTGGTACCGCAAGCGATCAGATAGTGAACGCATTTCTTTATCAGATGCAGCCCGGTAAAACCCCAGACGAATATCGTAACGGGTTGAAGGTCGCAATCGGTAGTGCACCGGGATGGTATATTCACCACCAGCCTGCTCCATGGGTTTCTTCCAGGAACTTTCGTGTATAGCCTTTCGGTGTTCCATACCCTTTTCAGGATAAATAGCTAATTGGACGTATTCGACAGCGGAAGGGATCTTCCCACGGACCAACAAATCTTCGCCGGCAGGTAATACCTGATTATTGGCAAAAATGTGTTTGTCGTAATCTAAAAGAACTTCGCTATACTGACTAAAACCGGGAACTAACCAAATCAGATAGGAAACGAATAATATGGTACATCTCTTAAACATAAGGATTTGACTTTAAAAAAAAACGAAGGATGTTGTACATGGTCACTCTACGGGCAGGCGCATCCGCAAACGAATGGGACCGCCAAATGGCGCATTTGGATCGAGCAGGTTTGATCCCCGGGTAATAAGGATATCGCCCCTAGCCGCCAGGGTACGCGCTTCCCGTCGCACCTCATCCATATGGCGGCGCCAATCAGATGGGAACAGGTTGCGGGCGACCTCGGATGGACAAATGGTCTTCTCCGGACCTCTTTTTTTACAAAGATTCAGGATGGTTGATCGAATACGCTGATCGTAGTCCATACGCAGGTGAAACGAAGGAAGTCCCCGGTTGTTTACTGACCTTTTTCCTGTGGATTACCAGGGTTCCCTGCGAACAATTAGGCTTTTTTTCCTTTGTTAAAGTGATTGTCTCTCTATAAAACACCTAACATGAAAAAGATTGCTATAAAATACGGAATATGGATGCTGGCGGGATTTATCGCCTTTTTTTTAATCATGTACATGGCCGGACAGGCTGATAACACCTATTTGCGATTGTTCAATGGTGTTATCCATTTGACGTTAATGGCTGTGGCGATCAACGAGTATCGTAAGCTTCGCCCGGATACGGTACATAACTATATTTCAGGAGTGGGAGTTGCTTTTTATACCTCTGCCTTTGGCGTCATTGGCTTTGGTATCTTCATGATGCTCTTTCTGAGCTTCAGCCCGCAATTGATGGCCGATATCAACGCTCATATTCCGCTGGAAACTGCAAAAACTGGTTTTAACGCTATCACTGCCAGCGTAATGATCATTGCGGAAGGTATTGCTACCACCCTGGTTGGATCTTATATTATTACCCGCATTGTGGATGCCCGCCTGCAAGAATCCAGCATTCCAACATCTTCCTACGAAGGCTAGCATATAACAATAGCCTTACGGCAAAAAAGTCAGGCCAACAGTGCCTGGCATAGTATTCTGCACAACGTTTCTAACCAAACAAATTGGTTGTAAGTAGTGGTCAGGTCCGGTTTGTCCGGAAAAACCTGACGCCCCTTACAACCTTTTCTTATGGGCTTCACTATGTTTTTGGTGAATTCCCTACCAGTTTCTCAGTAAAAAGTCTTGAAATTACACCAACTGCAATGACAACATTTTGAATGTATGCCCGTATAACCGTCTAACACAGAATTTACACCTATGAACTATTCGCTGTTAGAGGATCTAATTGATGTACTGAAACAGTACGAAGCGGAGAACGGAACGGCCACTTTGTCCGATTTCTCTGCCTGGCTCTACGAACAACAACATCACGAAGCAACCGACTCCGAAGCACACGGATCCCCCCGCATTCATCAGGAATTGAATGAATCCATCATGCAGCAACTGGTTGACCTTTACCAACATGCACGCCATTACATCAAAACCGCCCTTAAAAGCTCCCCCCTGAAAGGCATTTTTGATTTTACCTTCCTGAGTACCCTCGATGAGATGGGCGACCTGAGGAAGTCTGATCTCATCCACTATAACACTGTGGAGTTTTCACCCGGCATGGAAGTTATTCGGCGCCTTATTCGCAACGGACTTATCGAGGATTATGACGATCCCGACGACGGACGCTCCAAGAAAGTGCGCCTGACGCCAAGTGGCCTCACTATGCTGAATGAGGTTCGGCCCGCTATGGAATTGGTCCAACAAATCCTGGCCGGAAACTTGAGCTTACGCGAAAAACGGCACACCCTATCCGGCCTGCGCAAGCTCACGCATTTTCACGGTCCCATATGGGAACAGCAACACGGAGAAGAACTCGACAAGATTGCTACCTTTGGAGTGAGAGCCCAAAGTGTTGAACAACCTTCGTAATGCATGCATCTACTGGTCTGCTCGGACGCCTTTAAAGAAGGTGCCGACGCTCCAACTGTTTGCTCCGCCATAGCTCGGGGAATACGTATTGTATTTCCCGGGGCTAGTGTCGACGTGTGTCCTCTTGCCGATGGCGGGGAAGGCACGGCTCGTATCCTTACCCGGACATTACAAGGCAATTGGACAGACGTATCGGTGCTCGACCCGATCCGGCGATCCATAATGGCTGGTTACGGGTGGGTAGAAGAAAACGCTACGGCCCTCATTGACATGGCCGAAGCTTCTGGTCTGCAACATCTGCTCCCGGGTGAGCGCAATGTCATGGAAGCCACAACCTTTGGAACGGGACAACTCATCCGGCATGCCCTGGAGCGAGGTGCACAGACGATCTACCTGGGTTTAGGTGGCAGTGCCACTACCGATGGCGGTATGGGTATGGCCTCTGCCCTTGGCATACGCTCTTTTTCCGGAGGCAGAGCCATTGACTATCCTGCCGGAGCACATCTCGCCCGTATTGATCGCATCGATCATTCGGCTGCGCACCCTCTTTTGGCGAAAGCAACATTCCGCATCCTCTGTGATGTCCGCAATCCCTTATTCGGGTCTCAGGGTGCAGCCAGGGTCTATGCTCCGCAAAAGGGAGCGTCCGAGTCGGAAGTTTCCGTGCTCGACCGGGGGCTGCAACAGATTAGTCAGTTGTGGAAGGAGACGTTTGGGAAGGATGTTTCCCAGCATCCGGGGGCCGGTGCTGCGGGAGGCTTAGGTGCTGCATCCCTGCTGTTCCTGCGGGGTGAATTAGTGTCGGGCGCGGAGACCGTCTTGGATCTGGCCAGGATCGAAGAGCGGATAGCCCGCGCACAACTGGTGCTAACCGGCGAAGGTTCACTCGACGAACAAAGCCTGCAAGGAAAACTGATCGAACGGTTGGCAATGCGGGCTAGCCGACAGGAAGTTCCCATCATTGCCCTGTGCGGTCGCCTGCGATTAACGGCTGACCAGCTGCAATCTTCCGGTTTGTTATCCGCCTTTCCTATCCAGGCGGGCCCAATTGGTCAACAGGAAGCCATTCGAAAGACTTCTGAACATCTGGAACAGACAGCCGCCCGGGTGGTGGCTACCTTTTTTGGCCGACAGGCCTGATCCGGTAAAAATGTCTATTTTCCAGAAAAAAATTCATGTACCGTTATTTGCTATTTGTTTTCCTGCTGGCTACTGCCTGGAGTTGCCAGCACGAGGCTCCCACGAGTACTTATTCTGAAGACAAGAAAACCCTGCCTCCCCGGGAACGATTCGGGGAACTGTTCATCGATGCTCAAATGGCGGGCATTTTCCCCGACGGGAAAACGGTGGTCGACTGCATACCCAAGTACCCCACCGACCAGATTATGGAGGCCTACAACGAGGCCCGCCAACAGGAAGACTTCGACATTAAATCTTTTTGGATGGCACACTTCGAAGAGCCTCCCCAGTATGCCACCGGGTTTGCCAGTGAATCCAGTCGTTCGGTCAGCGAGCATATCACCGTATTGTGGGACGTGCTGACCCGCCAGCCCGACGACCAGGATGCGGGGACACTCATCCCCCTTCCCAACTCGTACATCGTGCCCGGCGGACGCTTTCGGGAGATCTACTACTGGGATAGCTACTTCACCATGCTGGGGTTGATCGCCGATGACCGCACGGAGATGGTGGAAAACATGGTAGACAATTTTGCCTATCTCATCGATACCATCGGCTTTATCCCCAATGGTAACCGCACTTATTTTCTTACCCGTTCCCAACCTCCGTTCTTTGCCCTTATGGTGGAGTTGCTGGCCGAGGAGAAAGGATCGGCTGTACTCGGGAAGTATCTGCCACAACTCCAACGCGAGTATGCCTTTTGGATGAATGGCCTCGATAAAGTATCCGAACAAAACCCAATGGTCGAGCACGTAGTTCGCATGCCCGACGGCGCCATTCTCAACCGGTATTTCGACCAGGGTGACTACCCCCGGGAAGAGATGTGGAAGGACGACGTGGAAGTTGCAGAAGCCAGCGGCCGATCTGAATCTGATATTTACGCCGATGTACGGGCGGCCTGTGAATCGGGCTGGGATTTCAGCAGTCGGTGGTTTTCCGATGGCGAGACCCTGATGACCGTCCAGACTACCAGCATTATTCCGGTTGACCTGAACGCCTTATTGTACCAACTGGAGAGCACTATTGCCCGCGCCCATCGTGAAACCGGATCCCCCGAAGCAGCCGCCACCTACGAAGAAAAAGCCCGGGCCCGGGCCGAAGCCATACAGCTTTATTGCTGGGATGATGAAGGAGGCTTCTTTCGCGATTACCAGTTTGTAGAGCAGCGTTTCACCCCGGTCCGGTCACTGGCCGGTGTCTTCCCGCTTTTTGTCGGGATTGCCGAT
>JGI12048J13642_10146995_pt1 | contig 12040 bp, 9 predicted proteins | sample ElkSlonscriptome_16_FD_13642 | JGI IMG/M metagenome (IMG submission 13642) | reverse complement strand
TCTATGTCGGCGCCCTGGTCTGGTTGGGGGTGCGCCCGGCGCTGCGGGAAGGGTCGATCAAAGCCGCGCTCGCCAATGGCGCCTGGCTCGGCGTTTTTGGCTACGGCACCTATTCCTTAACCAACTACGCCATGTTCGCGGAGTGGACCTGGTTCCTGGTGTGGACCGACATGCTTTGGGGCGTGTTGATCAGCAGTGTTGTGACGCTGATCGCCTATCTGGTCGCCAAACCGCGCAAGGTCTAGCCTGCCAGGCCGCTTGCCGCTCAGGGCGGCCCCAGTTCGAACCGGCAAAAGGCGTCTCCCCGCGCACAGCAGTAACTGTGTTCCAGTACCAGGGAACGATTCACCAGGCTGCGAAACATGGTCAGTAATACGGCGCTATGCCAGGGACAGTTGGGCGTGGCCAGCGGATTGTCGGTGATGTCCACCTGGATCCGGCGCATACCGGATGCCTCGCAGCGACCGGAGCCGGCAAATGTCCAGGCATGACTCTTGATGGCACGGCAAAGCAGGGGCGCTGCCAGGGTTGCCGGCAGCAGACGCAGAAACGTTCGCGCCGGGCCGGGAATACGGTTGGCGATGACGTACGCGGCCGTACCGCGCCCTGCTTCGGCGAGAACCTTTTCGGCAAGTTTCTCCGGTAACTCGCTCCACACCGCCTTGAACAGCCTCAGCGCGTGTTCCTCGGGCACCATCGCCAGCGGTGGTTGGGTCAGGTACCGCACAACGCCAGCCTGGCTGAACACAGCGTGCAGGCCTTCGCTCCTGACGTGCGTGTGCAGGGGTTCAATAAGTTGCAGCACAGCATTAGGGCCAACAACGCCGGCACCATGTTGTGTAAGCGAGGGACTTCTGCCAACCAGGACCTGGTTCATGAACGTGACTCCCTTGCGCTGATCAGGTCAGGCGCCGGTATTCTCAGTAAACTGATTTTCTTCCAGTTGTTCCTGGCCGCCCCCGCAGACGCGGATTTCCAGCTTGTCGCTGGCGCGTTCGAGGCGTTTGCGGTCAGCCCGTTCCTGGCTGGATTCCCAGTCATCCGCCGCCTGGTATGCCCGCTTGCGCGACGTGTCAAACTTGAAATCCACGTTCTTCTTTGATTGCGGGCCCCAGTAGTTGACCTTGCCAAGATCGTAGAACTTCCGCTGGAACCCGGCTTTGGCGAAAGCCTTCAAACAGCCAAGCAAATAGCGCCGGCGGTAGCCGCTGCCGCGCCATGGGTAATGGAACAGGGCTTTTTTCATATAGAAGCGCCTGTAGTTGTTCATTACGCGGTCAAGGAGTTCCGCACGGTCCATTGCTTCGGGTTTCATAATTGGCGTGACAAAATTATATTTTTCGAAATCGAACACTTCGACCTTGTCGCCGAGTTCCTTGAACAGGGGTGTGAACGGCCAGGGCGTATACATGGCCCAATTGGCCAGGTCCGGCTGCCAGTCCCACGCCATCTGGTAGGTTTCCTCGAGTGTTTCGGCTGTTTCATTTTCAAGACCCACGATGAACTGTGCCTCAACGAAAATATCCGCTTCGCGAAGCAACTCGATCGCGCGGCGGTTTTCATCCACACGGGTCTCCTTGTTGAACAGGTCAAGTTTCATCTGGGCGGCGGCTTCTGTGCCCAGCGAGACGTGCACCAGCCCGGCCTTGCGATAGAACGGCAGCAGTTTTTCGTCCCGCATGATGTCCGTTACGCGTGTATTGATACCCCATTGGATTCGGTCGGGCAGGCCGCGTTTGATAAGCTCCTCGCAAAATTCGATGAATTTTTTGCGGTGAATGGTGGGTTCTTCGTCAGCAAGTATGAAGAAGCCCACATCGTGGTCGTTGACCAGTTTCTCGATCTCATCCACGACCTTTTTCGGATCACGGATCCGGTAGTCGCGCCAGAACTTCCACTGCGAGCAGAACGAGCAGGTAAACGGACAGCCTCGCGCCATATTGGGAATCGCCACGCGTTTGTTAAGCGGCACATAAATATACTTTTCCCACTCGAGCATGGACCAGTCCGGCTCCAGGGAATCCAGGTCCTTTATCGTTGGAGCGGCCTTGTTGGCAATGATCTCGGTACCTTCGCGGTAGGCAATGCCCTCGATGGATGGCTTGGCATGCGGCCAGCGCCCCTCGTCAATGGCATGCACCAGCTCCAGCAGAATCTCCTCACCCTCACCGCGAACGATGACATCCAGCTCCGGTGTTTCCGCCAGCACCTGTTGATACATGAAAGTGGCATGTATACCGCCCAGCACGGTCACCGCCCCGGGTACCACTTCGCGGGCAATAGCGATGACTTTTTCCGCCTTATAGATGGATGGCGTAATGGCGGTGACACCAACGATATCCGGCTGGATTTCCTTGAGCTGTCTGGCAAGCTCGTCATCCTCGATGTTGTTGGTCATCGCATCGATGAAGTGAATGTCCGTGTAACCAGCCTTTTTCAACGGGCCCGAAAGATAGGCTGCCCAGGCCGGGGGCCAGTTACCGGCGATCTCTGCTCCGCCGGAGTGATAGTTGGGGTGTACTAAGGCTATACGCATGGTCTGCTCCACTTTTTGCTCACTCTACAACTGGAACAACCAGGCAAATTTGACCCGTGTCAACTTCGTGCAAGGAAAACAGAAAAAACCCTCATTACGCATTACCGGGGTTCTTTGTTCTTGTGGCCACTCCTGCATCGAGAAGGAGGGTAAAAGCAAAAGCATTGTTCGCCCTCCCCACAACCGCCAACAAAGCCCCAGCTATTCTGAAAAGATTTCAGAGCTCAATCTCTTCATGCGATATCGACGGTAGGCAATAACCAAGAGCGCGGTGATATTCATTAGCAGCGCGTAGGTTACGCTGGCCACTGCAAGGAGGGGTTCGCCGATTACGCTGAGTGCCAGTGTTATGCCGAGGGCGGCGTTCTGAATCCCGCACTCCATGGCCATGGCCACACGCGTCGGTTGTTCCGCATTGGCCAGTGCCCCGATGAGCAGGCCGCTGCTCATCCCGGCAAGGTTTAATAACAGGCAGGCCGCGCCCAGGCTGGGTAAAGCAGTGGTTATCGAGCCCCAGTTGGCGACAAAGGTGTAGGTCACCATGGCCAGAAACAACAGGTTTGCAAGCCGGTGAAACGCGGCTTCCACCGATTTTGGGCAACGCCCGCTTTCGCGCAGCCACACGCCAAGGCTGACCGGCAGAAGGGTGACCAGCAACAGGCTGAGAATGATCTGTGTAAAAGGCAGCGACAGGGAATAGGATGCACCAAGAAAAAATCCCAGTCCCGCACTGACCACCAACGGGACGGTAATAAATGCCAGCGCCCCGGTGATTACGGACAAGGTAATGCTCAGCGCAGTTTCGCCACCGGCCATTCGCGTTAACAAGCCTGCAGTTGCACCGCCCGGGCAGGCAGCCAGGATCATCAGGCCTGCTGCATGCATGGGTTCCAGGGACAGGAGGCGGGCGACGGAAAACCCGATCAGGGGCAACACGACAACCTGCGACACCAGGCCTGCCAGCAGGATACCTGGGCGCAACAGGACGCGCTTGAAATGCCTAAGTTCAAGGCCCAGGCCCAGGCTGAACATGATCAGCGCCAGCGCCAGTGGCAACAGTACTTCAATCATGACGCCAGTCAGAATCCAGGTTCAGCGCCGAGCAGGCCGAACGCCAGCAAAACGCTGAGCAGACCATGCAAGACGATCGTCCACTGCATTTGTTGATTGAGTCCCCGGGCATCCAGAGCAGCCGATAGCCGGACGCTGAGCCACGCAGCCATCGGTAAGGCAAGCAGGCAAGGTTGCATCCGGCCCATTCCTGGCTCCAGCATCAGCAAGGGAAAAGGGCTGATAAGCAGGACCGCATTGAGCCAGCGACTGGCGCGGGCGCCCAGGAGCAGCGCCAGGGTTCGGCGGCCGGCCTTGCGGTCAGCACTGGCGTCCCGATAGTTATTGATCAGGAGCACGGCAGCTGCAGGTAAGCCAAGCGCCAGGCCGGGAAGCAGGGTGCTTACCGGCGTCGCACCACCTTGCAGAATGTAGCTGCCAAGAATGGCTGCAATGCCAAAATAAATGACGACAAACACCTCGCCCCAGGGTGTGTAAGAAAGTGGTCGCGGCCCACGGGAATAAGCCCAGCCCGTGGCCAGTCCGGTCAGGCCGATGAGCATGATTGGCCAGCCACCTTCCCAGACAAGGAAAATACCCAGCAGCAAGGCCGTGAGGAATACCAGCCAGGCAGTTCGTTTTACCGTTCCGGCATCAGCCAGGCCGGAGCCGGTGAGGCGGGCCGGCCCGGCCCTGTCCGGCCCGTCATTACCGCGTTCTGCGTCTGCTGCATCATTAAACAGATTGGTTCCGGCCTGGATGAGAGCGGCGCACAGCAGCGTGACCGCCAGAACAAGCCAGTCCGGCCCAACACCGGTGTGCCAGGCCAGGGCGCTGCCCGCTATGATCGGGGCCAGAGCGAGTGACAGCGTGCGCGGTCGTATACCCAGCCAGCCCAGGCGTAAGCCCAGCCGTTTCTTTTCCAGATCTTGTTGCGATACGCTGTTCAATGCGGCCTTCCTGGCTTCTCTCGGTTTATCAAATTCATGGATTAGCGGCTATTCCTGACCGCTTGGCGGGCGCGTCGCGGTGTGAATACAGGCAATACCCAGGGACAGGTTGCGGTAGTGAACATCCACGAAACCGGCACTTTCCAGCAGCCTGGCGAATTCTTTCTGTGGCGGAAATCGACGTATTGACTCCACCAGGTACTGATAGGCAGCTGGCTCGCCCGCTACCAGGGCACCCAGCCGGGGAATCACCAGGTAAGAATAGAGATCATACAGGGGTCGGAACCCGGCCACCGGTCGTGAAAATTCCAGGCAGGCAAACCGCCCGCCCGGTACGAGCACCCGGTGTGCTTCCCTCAGGGCCTCGTCAAGATGGGTCACATTTCGCAGCCCAAAGGACACGGTGAGAGCGGCAACCGAACCATCAGCGAAGGGCAACCGTTCACCTTCTCCGCATACCCAGCCAACACGCGCATGGTCTGGATCTGCCTTGCCCACCCGCATCATTTCCAGGCTTGGGTCACACACCACGACCTGCCGCCCGGGTACGCGGGCGGCAAGTGCTGCGACATCACCGGTACCACCGGCAAGGTCAACAAACAGCCCATGGTCCGGAAGGCCCCGGACAAAGCGACGTTTCCACAAGCGATGGATGCCGAAACTCATGATGTCGTTCATGAGGTCGTAACGACCGGCGACATCATTAAACAACGTTCGAATACGCTGTTGACGCTCCTGTGGCGAGACGGATTCCTTGCCAAAGCTGTTATCGAGTTTGTCGGTCATGGGTCAGAAAGCGTAGCGTATGCTCAGTTGCCATTCACGTGGTCTGGCGTAAACCTGTTCCACGTAGGCAGCGGAGGTATCAAAGGCAGAGTTACCGGTGGTCAGAATGGTCTCGTCCAGAACATTACGCACCCCGCCGAGAATTTGCCACTGCTCCCCGGGCAGGTCCCAGGCCAGGGAAAGGTTCAGCAACTGGTAGGCCTCCTGGCGAATTTGCGGCGAGTTAATCGCATCATTGAACTGACTGTCCTGCCAGGACCAGTCCAGGCGCGGCGAAAGCTCGCCGCCGCCAGCCAGTTCATGAACGTAGATGATGCCAAGACTCGTGCTCCATTCAGGCGCATTGACAAGGTCGTTGTCCAGGTTGACGCCTGATGCCTGGGCTGCATCGGACAATTCATCGTAGCCGGTTTTCAGCCAGGCGCCGGTGAATCTCAGGGTCCAGTTTTCGTCGATCAACCAGTCCGATTCCAGTTCCGCACCCTGGATATGTGCTTTACCAGCATTCACGGTCAGCGGGTTGAACGATTCGCGAACGATGATCTGAAGGTCATCATAGCTGGCGTCAAAAACCGCCAGGCTCCACTGCAGGCGCCCCGCCAGGCTGTTGCCCTTGAGTCCGAACTCCAGGTTGGCCAATGTCTCCGGGCCAAAGGTGCTGGGTTTTCCATCCGCAGTGGGGCCCACAAAGCGCTGATCGAACCCACCACTCTTGTAGCCGGTGGAATAGGTCAGATAGGCCATGATGCCGCTGTCGAAGTGATAGCTGAGGTCAATGTTGTAGTCCGTATGGTCAAAGTCTGCATCATTGTCCTGAAAGGCGAGGATGCGTGTTCCGGCGGGTAGCGGGCCGGTTGGCCCAAGATATTGTCCGGCGAGCAGTGGCCAGGTTGGCGGAAAAAACCCAGGTACGCCACCCATCGAAGCGTCACCCTGGACGTATTGATCCGGGGTAAAGGTTTTGCGGTCTTCCGTATGCCGGATTCCCATGGAAAGGGTCAGGCGCTCGCTCAGGTCATGAGCCGCGTGGGCAAACACGGCCCAGGAGCGGTTGTCATAGAAGCCGCCGCTGCGCAACGCGCCACCGGGAACGGTAACATCGACCTTGTTGAAGCCGTCCTCATCAAAGTAAAACAGGCCCAGCACGCCCTGTAGCGAATCGCCTGCATCAAACCGCAATTGAAACTCCTGGCTGAACTGCTCGTGGTCAAAATCGTCACGGGTTGCAAAAATATTGGCCGGTGTATTGTCGCCATCCCTGGACGAGAACATGTCCATGGTGCGCCAGCCAGTGGTCGAAAGCAGCGTGTAGCTGCGGTTCATATCCCAGGTCAGGGTCAGGGCCACACCGCCATTGTTCAGGCGGGACGCCAGCGGATAGGTGCCTTCGGAGGTGTAAGGGCCCGGAACCACGGACGGATCATAGCAACCCGGTGCACCCAGCACGGGCACGCCGGGCGGCGGAAAAGATGGCGGACCGCTGCCCGGAGTGGCGTCGAATCCCGGATTGATGTTCACGGCCGCACAGCTGGCGAGCATACCGTTACCGAAGTTTCCAAAGGGCTGTCGATCATTCAGGCCGCCATTCACGACCGGCGCACCATTTTCATCAATGCGCGTCATATCGGCCACCAGGAACAGGTTCACATCGGGTGACAATTGCCCGTCCAGGGCCGCCCGAAAGCCCCAACGATCGCGATCTCCGGTCTTGATGCCGTCACTCACCCGCGTGACGTAGCCGTCCTGGAGTTCCCGATAAAGTGTCGTGTTGACCGCATAGTCCTGATTCAGGGCCTGGTTCCAGTTGAAGGTCAGCTCACGCAATGCGTCGGTGCCGATTCGTGCTTCCAGGGTTCCGCCGCTCCAGTTCGTTTCCGGTCGCCGCGTGTGGATGCTGATGGCGCCGCCGATCGCATTTCTTCCAAACAACGTACCCTGGGGACCGCGCAGCACCTCGATACGCGCCACATTGACAAGATCAAGCACGTTGCCGGGTGCCCGCGCCAGGTAGATGCCGTCAAGGTATATCGCCACACCCGGGTCGGTGACCGGTGTGAAGTCGGTCTGGCCTACGCCACGAATGAAAATCTGACCGACCGAACTGGAGCCCGAGGACGGCGCTGTGGCGTCAAATTCAAGATTTGGAACGATGGTGGTAAGTTGGTCGGCGCGGTAAATCTGCTGCAGCCTGAGATCCGGCCCGGTCAGGGCGCTGATGGAGATGGGAACGTCCTGAACGCTTTCCTCCCTGCGCCGGGCGGTAACGATGACTTCCTCGATGGTGCCGGCAAGCTGGGGCGCAGGCTCCGCTGATTCGCTTTGGGCAACAGCCATAGAGGCGACGGGCAAGGCCAGCATCGCAACGAAAATAGGCAACGGATGCTCAATTCGGCAGTCGAACATGACTTATTTTTCTGCTTTTTGACCGGCCTGCGCAGAGCATACCAAAGCAGCAGAGCGCGCGCTGCGCAAATACCTGCCTGGCAGGCCAAAAGTGGCTTTAATGTCCCGCCGCGCCGGGCAGTCGCCATGACGGGCTTGAACCATTTTGAGGATCAGTGCATCCTAATACCGATGGAACCCGTTCGACCTGCGCAGGCAATGTCACCCTGCATCCAATGCTGCACCTTGGATGAGCATGGTGTGTGCAAGGGCTGCCACCGGACAAAAAATGAAATTATGCTCTGGACCCGGCTGACCCTTGAGGGCCAGCAGGATGTCCTTCGCCGTTGCCGGGCACGCGCCGACAACGCAGTTTCAAAGCAAACCTGAGACAACCAGGCCGGCGCGTTCCAGCGTCAATCGTGTCAGACGCTCCTAGGCAGCAGGCAATTTCAGAACCTGGCCGGGTTTGATCAGGTCCGGGTTGTCCAGGATGTCGCGGTTAGCATCGAAAATCGCATGGTAGCGGTTACCACTCCCATAATGCGCCTCGGCAATCTTCCACAGACTGTCACCGGGTTGGACTGTGTAGGTTTCCATTGTCTCTGCGGTTGCTTCAGCCGGTTGCGTATCAGGAACGGCCGGTGTTGGCGGTTTTTCCGTTGCTGCCGGTGACGTAGCAGTTTCCGCTGCAGGCTCAGCTGCTGACTGGGGTTCAGCGACCTCAGGCGCAGGTGCCGCCACGACAAGCTCGTTGTTAACGGTGGAGATCTGCGGGATATCGCCGACAATTTTGCCTACTTTCTCAAGGGTCGCCTGGTCCCTGACCTGGCCGGTGATGGTGACAGAGCCTTCAGAGCCAAAGCTGAAGTCCATACCGGACGGGTCGATACCGGCCTCTTTCAATACAAGGCTGGGCCCCTTGATGCCTTCCGCGCTTTTATCTTTGCCGCCCAGAGCGTTCTTGATCGAATCGAAAAATCCCATGACGTGGTCCTTGTTACCGGAAGAGAAGGCCTAATCATAAGATCAGTTGAGGGTGAGCGCCAATCAAAGCGCGCCGTTCACCGCCTGTGGCTCAGCGAACCGTGTAGGGGTCTTTATCCTGGGATATGGGCGTGATACCCAGCCGATTGAGGTCCACGACTGCGGCGTCATAGTCGGCGCGGGCCACGCGTGTCTGAAGCTCAGCCTCGAGGAGTGTGATTCGGGCATTGGCCGCGGTCTCCTCGCGCACATTGACCAGGAAGAAGTCACTGGCTCCGCTTTCAAAACGGCGGATTTCCGAATCTCTCATGATATCGGACTGTTGCACCCCGACTTCCGCCAACAGCTGCAATTGCCTGGCAAAGGCCAGTTCCAGCAGTATGTTGCGCACCTCGAGTTCAATCTGGTCTTCCCTGAGCTGCTGCTCGTAGGCGGCGGCCTGCAATTCGGCCTGAGCTGCCGCAAGACGGCCCCTGGCTGTGCGTTGCTGCAGCGGGATTGAAAAGGTCAGGCCCAGTATGGCATCGGTTCCTGGCCGCGAGGGGCCCCCTTCTGCCACGGCGCCAAAACCCTGCTTGAGCTCAATACCCACATCGAGACGCGGCTTGAGGTCGTTCTCGGCCAGCGCGATATCGTTTTGTACCTGGATCATGGTCGTGCGGAGCAAGTCCAGTTCCGGCCTGCGATCCAGCGCATTTTTCGTTGCTGTTTCGGGAAGTACGGCCGGGTCGTCGGGACGGCCCAACTGCTCTTTTGAGGGCAGGCGGGCGATTCCGGGTTCTTGCGGGCGACCATCTTCGTCCCGGTAATAGAATGACAAGGCGTTGCCGGCCTTCATCAGATCACGCCGGGAGGCGGTCACCAGCACCTGGCGACGCGCGATATTTTGCTGGTTTTCGGTCAGAAAGATTTCCGCGGCGGCCCCGCGGCGAACCTGTTCAATCAGGCCCACCTGGCGCTCCGTGGCAATGCGGAGGAGGTCAGCATAGACATTGACCTGGCGGCCCAGGGCAACCCAGCGCCAGTAGGCAATCAGGGCACGCTGCTGGACGCCAATCTTGGTGAGCAACACGTCCAGTTCGGCCGCTTCGCGACGGATCTGCGCATCCATCAGCCCGATTCGCTGCGGGTCCGTTTCCCGGTTACGCAGAAGGTTAAACAGGGCACCGGCTTTCAGGGTGCCACCGGTGTCTGTGTAGTATTGATCCTCATAGGTTGGGAAGGTCCCGTTGGACACACTGTAGCCGCCATAAACCTCCGCGCCCATGCCGGGCAGACGTTGTTTAGCAACCCCGCCAAGTACCGAGCCGTCGTAGAACCCGTCAACCCGGCTGAAGCCCTCCGCGTCAAACACAAGGTCAAAGGCGCCTTCCGCCTCCAGAACCCGGCCTGCGGCGCCGCGCAGTTCGGCCAGGCTGGCGAGAATTTTGGGAAAGTGTCGCTCGGAGGCGGACAGAACTTCCGCGGGCAGCAAAGGATCGTCAGCGGGCTCCTGCTCATCAGCAAGGGTGACCGGTGCAAAAGCACCTGCAATCAAGACCAGTCCAAGCAGGCTGACTACACGGACCATCATTGCGCTGATCCACCATTCCCCGGGGTTCCGGCCGGCAGCTGGGGTGGGAAGTTATTCATCTGGCGCCACAGCTCAAAGCCGACTGGAACGGTATCGAGCAATACCCAGCCACGGGCGCCGGAGCCAAAGCGGACAAAGCGGTCATCCGGCCAGGGGTGCTCCGCGGTTGTGTCTTCCGTGATCAGGACCCTAAAGCGGCCATTGGTCTGGGCCGACGGGTCAATTGCATAGACTTCGCCCCCGAAAGTGCCCACAGCAAGATTTGGCCACCCGCTGAACTGCACCATGGGCCAACCTTCAAATTGCAGGCGGACCTTCGCGCCGGGCTGGATCAGTGCCACATCCCGGCCGTCAATGAACAGTTCAACAGCACGTCCGACATTGTCCGGTACAAAACTCGCCAACACATCACCGGCGTTCACAAAGGTCGCCGAATCACCCGCGTTCAGCTGCGAGATGACGCCATCCCGCGGTGCGCGAACGATTTGTACGGACTGGCGTGAAAGGTTGACCTCCATCCGGGTCAATTCGGCCGCTGCCTCGGCCACACTGGAGCGCAGTTGCTCCACGCGAATCCGGGCCTGTTCATAGTCCCGCTGGGATGCCAGTCCTTCATCAAACAGATCGCGCATGCGGTTCATATCGAGAACAGCGGTCTGTTCAGCGATTTCTGCTGAGTTCAGCTTGGCCTGGACCTGGGCCCGCTCCGCGTTCAGTCGCTCAATCAGCTGCGGATCGTTGTCGACGATGCGTACAATCGGATCGCCCACCGCTACCGGAGAGCCATCGCGCACGTACCACTCCTGAATTCTGCCCGGAACAAGGGCATTGATTTCCTGGAGCCGGTCATTCGGGTTCAGGGCGGTAACAGCACCGAAGCCATTGGTGGTTTGCACCCACGGTGTGAACGCAAGAAAGGCGGCAACCGCGATTGAGAACAGGGCGATTAACCAGCCAATGGCGCGCATAACACGCGGCACGCGAATCCGCTTCAGGGTGCGGAACTGTTCAATGTCCTGGGGGTGCAATGGCATATCGGTTTCCGCTTACAGTGCCGGCATCAGGGTGGAGTTAGCGGGCCTGCCGGAGCTGTCTTCGCAGGCGGCACCATCGGTGACCTGGCAAAGCTCGGCGAAGCTGTCAAAAACACGTTGCTCGTTAACGTCCAGGTGCAGGTACAAGTCATAACCAGCGTCACGATAACGACTGGAGAAATCGATGATGGTCGTCTCAGATTCCTGCTGCAGCCGGTCCAGTGCCTCGCGAAGTTGGGAGGTCAGCATGGAGTCATAAAGCTGTCCCAGCACCAGGACTTTCGGCTTGGCCAGGATCGCAGCGGCCAGTTTCAGCTGCATCGTCTCGGTGATGGTCAGCGGCCAACCGGTTGACGCCACCCGGGTATCCAGGCCGTCTTCAAGCTGGGCAATCGGCGTCTCCAGTCCGACGGTACGGATGGTTTCCAGGACACGTCGTGTGGACACACTCTCCGCACTCAGATTCAGGTATTCACGGATGGTCATCTCCGTTGCATTGGGCCTGTCCAGAACGATCACTTCCTGACGCAGCTCGTGGGCCGGCACCGCCATGATGTCCTGGCCGCCCAGGGTGACCAGGCCACCCTTTGGCCTTTCGTGGCGCTTGAGCAGATTGGTCACGGCGCGTTGGATTGCATGGGTTTTGGCAACACCCATAACGCGCGCGCCACTGGGGAGACTGAAGGTCAGGTCCATCGGCTGGCCGCGCGCATCGCCACGCACATGGACAAACTCCAGCGAC
>JGI12048J13642_10108984_pt1 | contig 12044 bp, 11 predicted proteins | sample ElkSlonscriptome_16_FD_13642 | JGI IMG/M metagenome (IMG submission 13642) | reverse complement strand
GTCGTAGGGGGTGTTCGAGCGAAGCTGCTCGAGCGCCTGGATCCCGTTCGGAACTGCTTCCACCTCGAAGTCGGCCGACTCCAGAAGCGTGGTCAGTACCCTCCGGATGTGCGGCTCGTCATCGGCCACCAGCGCCCGGCGGCGAGGGAGGGGGGAGGGAGCAGTCACGGAGCCGTTCTGAGGGGGAAAATCGCGGGGCGGAACGTACCCGGGACGTTTCGGATAGTCAAGAATGACAAGGGGTTTCCGGGGTTGACGCCGCTTCGCGGATGTGGGTAGCGTAGTCGGTCCGTCGGACCGCGTCTCCGAGCTCTCCGAATCGGCGCCGTCGACACGATCGCCGACCCCCTCCGCTGCTGGATCCATGCGCCAATCTGCCCGCCTCGATGTCCGCGTCCTCGTCGTTACCGCTCTCACCCTTCCGGTGCTCGGTCTGGCGGCCTGCGGCGACGATCCCTTCGAGACGCAATGGGCAACGGACATCGATACGGTGACGCTGTTTTCCCTGCAGCGCCCCGAGATCGGGCTGCCCTCCGCCTTCGACTTTCCCGGCCGGCTTCCGGTCGTGATCGAGAATGCCAACGCGGCAGGGACGTGGGACGTCGCCGTCAGCGATAACGGCACCACCGTTTCCCTCCTCCCCTCGACGGCGCTCGGAGTTGACTCCCGCGTGGGGATCGCGGCCGTACCGGGGATTCCCTTCCAGGATGTGACCAGCGCACCCGCGGACACCGCGGTGTACGTGAGCGACGCGGCCGTGCCCATGGAGATCGGTACCACCTACGCGATCCGTTCCCGTGAGGTCTCCGGGTTCTTCGGGCAGCGCTGCGTCTACTACTCGAAGATGCAGCCGATCTCCATCGATCTCACGGAGGGCACCCTCGAGTTCTTCTTCGAGGCCAGCCCTGCGTGCAACGACAGGAATCTGGTCCCGACCGAGAGCAACTGATGCTCGACCTCGCGGAGATTCGTGATCGCGGAGAGGACATTGCCGAGGCGCTGGACTCCCGCGGAGGGGAGTTCGGTGCGCAGGTTCGACAGATCGTCGAGTGGGATCGGGATCGTCGCGATGCGCTCACCGAGGTCAACGATCTGAAGGCAGAGCGGAACGCCACGTCGAAGAAGATCGGCGAACTGAAGCGTGCCGGCGAGGACGCCTCGGAGATCATCGCCGAGATGCGGGCTCTGGGTGAGCGGATCGATGCACTCGACGAACGTGTCCGAGCGGCTGAGACGGATATCGAGGCAACCCTGGTCGGGCTTCCGAACCTTCCGCATCCCGAGGTTCCCGAGGGGGACGAATCGGCCAATCGTATCGAGAAGACATCGGGGACGCCGGCCACCTTCGATTTCGCGCCGAAGCCGCACTGGGACCTGGCAGAGGCACTCGGGATCCTCGACATGCCGCGGGGCGCCAAGATTTCTGGATCGGGCTTCCCGGTCCTCGTCGGTGCGGGAGCGCGGCTGCAGCGGGCGCTGATCGATTTCTTTCTGGAACGGCACACCCGCACGAATGGGTATGTGGAACTCCGGGTGCCCTACCTCGTCACCACAGACTCGCTGACGGGCACGGGGCAGCTGCCCAAGTTCTCCGAGGAGTCGTACTACGCGGAGCGAGACGATCTCTGGGCCATCCCGACGGCAGAGGTCCCGGTCACCAACATGCACCGGGACGAGCTGCTGGACGCGGACCAGCTTCCACTTCGGTACACTGCATATTCCCCCTGCTTTCGTCGTGAGGCGGGCGCTGCGGGCAGGGACACGCGAGGTCTGCTCCGGGTGCACCAGTTCGACAAGGTCGAGCTGGTTCGGTACGAGACACCCGAGCGGAGCGCGGTGGCGCTGGAAGAGATGACGGCGGAGGCGGAGTGGCTTCTGGACGCCCTCGGGCTCCACTGGCGTCGTGTCCTCCTCGCGACGGGTGATCTGGGATTCTCCTCGGCCATGACCTGGGACCTCGAGGTCTGGGCGCCAGGCGTGGGGCAGTGGCTCGAGGTCTCGAGTGTCAGCGTCTTTACCGACTTCCAGGCACGGCGCGCGAATCTGCGGTATCGCCCTGCACCGGGAGAGAAGCCGCGGTTCGTCCACACCCTCAACGGGTCCGCGCTCGCGCTTCCGCGGGTCATGGCCGCGCTGATCGAGACACATCAGCGTGCGGATGGCAGCGTGGCGCTTCCGGAGTGTGTGACCGCCTTCACGGGCTTCGATCGAATCGAGGCGCCGGGAGTCTGAGGTGAGACGTCGGTGGCCGCTCGCCCTGGCCCTTCTCTTCTTTGCACTTCTGGGCTGGTACCTGCTGTACACGCAGCGGATCGTCACCACGCTGCGAGCCGACGCCGAGACCTTCACGTTGCTGTATGAGCAGGTGACCGACGCGCTCCAGGACCCCGAGGAAGACTACGCGACGGCGATTTTCGACATCAACGAGACGCTGCTCGATGCCGGGATTCCGCTCGTCCTGAGTGGGGCGGGGGACACGATCCTCGCCGTTCGGAATCTGCCCTTCGAGGCGGACATCACGACGGCCGAAGGTCAGGAACGAGTCAATCGGTACGTGCGACGGCTGGACGCGGTTCGTGACCCCGTCGGTGACCCCGATGGGCAGCACATCCATTTCGGGGATGCCGCAGAGGTACGGAATCTGGTCTACATCCCCTGGCTCCAGGCGGGCGGCCTGATCATCACCGTGCTGATCGGCCTGGGGGTCGTCCGAACGCAGCGTCGGGCCGAGGCCGAGCAGGCGTGGACCTCTATGGCGCGCGAGCTTGCCCACCAGCTGGGTACGCCGATCTCCTCGCTCCAGGGCTGGCTCGAGGTCATGCGGATTCCGGAGGAGGATCGACCGGGGTCGCTCGGCGAGTCCGAGGTCGCGGACGCCCTCGCGGAGGACCTCCAGCGACTCGAGCGGATTTCCCACCGATTCGAGCTGATCGGACGGGAGCCCGACCTCGAGCCGATGCAGGTGCGGGATCTGGTAGACGACCTCGAACGGTACCTCACGGTGCGTCTCCCGCGTCTCGGCGCCGGGGTCAAGCTGGTGGTGAAGGTAGACGAGGATCTCCCGCACGTCCGAGGGAATGGCGTTCTTCTGGCCTGGGCGATGGAGAACGTCGTGAAGAACGCGCTGGACGCCCTCGCGGGACGGGGAGGGACGATCGAACTCCATGCCTACGCGGCCAATCAGTTCGTCGCGATCCGGATCAGCGACGACGGGCCCGGTGTCGACCCTGAAGTTCGGAGTCGGATTTTCGATCCGGGCGTGACCACCAAGTCGAGCGGCTGGGGGGTCGGACTCGCCCTGTCGCGTCGCATCGTCGATGTCGTCCATGGGGGTCGGATCGAGCTATTGGAGGGCGCGTCGGATGGTGCGACGTTCGTGATCTACCTTCCCGTCGCAGCCTGATTCCGTCCTCCCCGTAGTGCCGAAGTGTCCTCCCCGTCCTCGATCGACCTAGAAGAGCTCAATCCCGAACAGAGGCAGGCGGTGGAGCACGTCCACGGCCCTGCGCTCGTTCTGGCCGGTGCGGGCTCCGGCAAGACGCGGGTGCTGACCACCCGCGTGGCCCACCTCGTTCTCGAACACGGGGTGCCCCCTGATCGCATCCTGGCGGTCACCTTCACCAACAAGGCGGCCGGTGAGATGCGGGAGCGCATCGGCGGACTGCTCGGTGGATCCCCACGCGGGATGTGGGTGGGCACCTTCCATGCGCTCGGCGCGCGGATCCTTCGGCGCCATGCGCAGCGGCTGGGCTGGACGAACGACTTCTCGATCTTCGACGCCGAGCAGAGCCTCCGCCAGGTGAAGCGGGCGCAGGTCGAGATCGACGTAGATCCCAAGAAGTGGAAGCCGAAGGCCGTTCGCTCCGAGATGAGCGCGGCCAAGAATCACCTCATCGGCCCGGAGCAGTTCGTCCGCGACAATGAGGGGAGCTTCGACCTCTTCGTCCGGACTGTGAGTCGTGTGTACCCGGTCTATCAGACGCAGCTCAAGTCGCAGAACGCCTTCGACTTCGACGATCTGCTGGTGAAGCCGGTCGAGATCTTCCAGGCGCACCCGGAGATCCTCGCGAGCTATCGTGACCGCTTCGCCTTCGTGCTCGTGGACGAGTACCAGGACACGAATCACGCCCAGTTCCGCTTCCTTGAACTACTTGCAGCCGATCACTCCAACTTGATGGTGGTCGGGGACGACGATCAGTCCATTTACGGCTGGAGAGGCGCCGACATCCGCAACATTCTGGGATTCGAGTCGACGTATGAGGGCGCGCGGGTGATTCGGCTGGAGCAGAACTATCGCTCGTCTGCGGTCATTCTGGACGCGGCCAACGCCGTGATCGCGGAGAATCGGAACCGGAAGGGGAAGACGCTTCGGACGGACCGTATCGGCGGCGAGAAGATCACGCGCGTGGAATGCTTCGACGAACGCGACGAAGCCCGGTGGATCGCCGACGAGGTCAAGCGCAGGTACGACGACGGCCCAGGCCTCCACAACTACCGGGACTTCGCGATCCTGTATCGCACGAACGCTCAGTCGCGCGCGATGGAGGATGCGTTCAGGCAGAAGGCGCTGCCCTACCAGATCGTCGGAGGCGTCCGCTTCTACGAACGGCGGGAGATCCAGGATGTCCTGGCCTACCTCCGGCTCATCTCGAACCCCGCGGACGGGGATGCCTTCGAGCGCTGCGTGAACACGCCCAAGCGCGGGATCGGCGCTACCTCCGTCGAGCGGCTCAAGACCTTCGCGGCTTCACGTGAGCTGTCGCTTCTGGAGGCGGCCGCGATTGCGCCGCAGTCATCGGAGATTCCGACCGGCGGAGCCCGCCAGCTCCGCAAATTCGCCGAGCTCATCCAGAGCTTCTCGGCCCGCGCTGCCACGATGCGGGTGGGGGACATCCTCGAAGAGCTCATCGATGAGACCGACTTCTACATGGCGCTCCGAGACGAGGGCCCCGAGGGAGATGATCGCGTCGAGAATGTGAAGGAGCTGGTGGCGGGCGCCTTCGAGTTCGATGTCGACCTCCTGGACGAGCTCGAGCCCGAGGAGATCGACGGATTCAGCGAGCTCGACCTGTTCCTACAGCGGGTCGCGCTGGTCGCCGACATCGATCGGGTCGATGCGGATGCGGACACGGTCACCTTCATGACGCTCCACAACGCCAAGGGTCTCGAGTATCCGGTGGTCTTCATCGCCGGGCTCGAGGATGGCCTCTTCCCGCTGTCCCGTGCCTACGACGAGCCCTCCGAGATGGAGGAGGAGCGTCGCCTCTTCTACGTCGGCGTCACCCGAGCCGAGGACAAGCTGTTCCTCACGCACGCGCGGCAGCGCCGGCGGGCGGGGGACTTCATGTTCGGACGGCTCTCCCCCTTCGCGGAGTCGGTACCCGAGGCGCTGGTCGACCCGATTCAGACGCCGGTGCTTGTCGCATCGGCCGGATCCACGCCTCATCGCGGCGGCCGGCCTCGGAAGGAGCGTGACGGATTCGAGACCGATGGCAGCTACGTCGAGGTCGAGGAGGCACCCTCCGATCCGGATGCACCCCGCTATGTGAAGGGGGAGCGTGTCGCACACCCGCAGTTCGGATCGGGCAGCATTGTCGAGATCAGCGGCTTCGGAAAGGACACCAAGGTGACGGTGGACTTCGACGGCATCGGCCGAAAGAAGCTCCTGATCCGGTACGCCAATCTCGAGAAGGACTGGTTCTGACCCCTGGTGCGCATGCGCTGGCACCCGACGTGCGCCCGATCATCTGTGCCCGTGTTCCCGACCTGATGAGGATTCGGGCCTGACCCATTCCGTAGTGGAGGTAGACCATGCCCGATCGTCGTTCATTTCTACTGGCTGCGCTGCTCGTGGGCGGAGGGATCCTCTCCGCGGGCCTCTTCGTCGGTGGCGGAATCGTCGAGGCCAGGCGCGCTGACCGATATGTCACGGTGAAGGGCGTCGCGGAGCAGACCGTCGATGCCGACCTCGCCTTCTGGTCGATCACCGTCTCCACGCCCGCCGATCGCCTCGAGACTGCGCAGGCCGACGTCGACGGCTACGTGGACCAGGTCCTCTCCTTCCTGGCCGACTTCGGCCTCGCGTCGACCCAGGTCACCCGTCAGGGGACCCAGGTCCAGGACCGGGCGGCCCAGTACGTAGGCTCGGGGGCCGAGCGCGGGCCCCGGTTCGTGGTCTCGCACACCCTTCTCGTCCGGTCGACCGATGTCGAGGCCGTCGACGCAGCGGCGCAGGCCGCCGGTCGACTCTTGGCGAATGGGGTGCCCCTCACGGCGGAGCGTGGATGGGGATACTCCCGTCCGACCTATGCCTTCACCGGACTCAACGACATCAAGCCGGAGATGATCTCGCGGGCGACCGCGAATGCCCGCGAGGCGGCGCAGCGATTCGCCGATGATTCGGACGGACGGCTCGACGGGATTCGACGCGCGAATCAGGGCGTCTTCCAGATCCTTGCCTACGACCGGGCGCCGGGGGTGAGCGAGTCGGCGCAGCGCCGGAAGACGGTCCGCGTGGTGGCGACCCTGGAATACTACCTGGCGGGGTAGGGCCCGCTCTCCAGATCAGGCGCCCTCGACCCTCTGGGGTGCGCGTGGCCAGGTCACCTCGCTCCACCATCTCGGATCGGAATCCGGCAGGGGGAAGTAGCGGTCCGCGGTCTCTCTCAGGCGTCCCTCGTCCCGGCGCGTGCGGGCTCCGATCGTGTCGAGGCGGAGCGAAGCGGCCAGATGAAGGCGCTCGTCCCCGATCGGATCGAAGGATGCGGGCACGGAGGCCCTCCGGTCCCGCAGATAGTCCACGATGGCGTCGAAGGAGAGCGCGAGGTAGCGCTCCACAAGCTCATCGGTCACATCGTACCGAGAGCGCTTCAGGATCTGATCGAAGATGCGGATCCAGCGCTGGTCCGCCGAGGCGCTGATCATGCCGCGGAAGAAGATGCGGTTGGTGCGAAAGCTGAACAGGGTCGACGCCAGCACCCGATCCATGAGCTCGTCCGCACGGCTGTGGTCGTGCTTCATGACCACGCGGCGGGCCTCCTGCATGTGGGGCTCACCCACATGGACGTCCATGCGGTGCTCCCAGTAGGTGTGCCCGATCCCCGACGTCGTCGTGGTGAAGAGCAGCTGACGCGGGACGTACAGGTTGTGCGCGACGGTGTCGGCCGCGAGGTGCGCCAGGTACCCGAAGCTCATGGCTCGCAACGCATCGGTGTCCGCCTCGTCGTTGATCTCCTCGCCCACGTGCCAGTGATGGCAGTGCCGCCCCTCCGGGACGTACTTCTTGGCCAGCGAGATGTCGGCGGCGATCGACCCGTAGAGGAAGTCCACCGGGTGACGGTCGAGAAGCGCGGCTACGGCGGGCGGCAGCAGGTGGGAGGCCCCGAGCAGGAGGTGGCCGAGAGCGATGTGGGTACCGGGCCCCCAGGCCGCCAGAGGCTCGGGAACCGCCAGCCACCAGAACGCCAAGATCACGACGCCCGTCATCCGTGCGTGCGTCATCTCGAAGACCTCATCGCGCGGGGCTCATGCAGTCGTGGTCACGGCCGGGGCCGCGCAGCCCGGGTCAGGCAGAAGGGGTCTCACCCTCGGATTCCCCGGTCAGGCGACGTGCCCCGGCCTTCACCCCTCGCACGGCCGACGCCGTGTCGAGGAAGGTCGACTCGGCCTCGCCCTGTACGACCTCCATGAGGGCGTTGAATTCGTCGATCCGCTCCTCCATGTGGTTGGAGGCCTGCTCGAGGCGGTCGGAAAGCTGGCGGACCGCGCCGGTGACCTGCTCGACATCGGTACGCACGGAGGCGGAGATGAACTCGACATTGGCCGCGATCCCCCGAGACTTCTCGAGGACGGGGTCGACCTTGCCATTCACCTCCTTCGCCAGCCGAGCGACCTGGCTCCCGATCTTTCGGATCTGAAGGAGCAGGATGACGATCACGAGGATCGCCACAAAGGCGAAGGCGCCGAGCGCTACGATGGCGACATCGGCGGCGACGGCCACACCGTCGCGGGTGCCCGGCTGCTGGATGGCCAGCGCTGCAAGGGAGGGAAGAAAGCTCATGCTTGATTCTACCTAATCCACGGCGTCGGAAGCCACCGCGGGTCGCTGGACGGGGTGAAAGCGCGCCGGCTCATTACGGACCGGGATCGATCCCGGGGGTCCACTCGGTCAGCTTGGGCACCACCGGAGGACGGAGGAGGGGAGCCGCCCGCAGGAGCCGCTCCCACGTCCTGTCCGCTTCATCTTTGCCGAGGTACGCCTCGAGAGCTGCCAGACCGAGACCTTGTTCGAAGGCGTCGCGCAGGCCGCGCTCGAGCGGGGTCAGGGGCGCCGAAAGATCACCAGCCGCCAGCAGAGAGCCCCAGAGATCACCGAGGGGTAGAATGTCAGCCCCGGCAAGCGGACCCTCGAGAATGATGTCCTCCTTGGCCCCCGGGTCGGCGATCAGCGCTTCCCGGGCTGGAGGTGGGTGATCGACCACCGAGGAGGGAATCCCCTCGGACTCGAGCCAACTCAGCAGGAGGGCGAGCCCCGGGCCCTGTCGACGAAGGACCTGGACGTGGATCAGGCCTCGCTCTCGGAGAGCCTCACGAACCACCGCAGCGACGATGCGGGCAACACGCTCCATGCGGTCAGTCCGACGCTGCACGATCGGGGCGCAGTGTCCGCTCGAGCTCGCGGAGCAGAAGGGTGCCGTCCTCATCCCTTCGGTGGGAGTAGAGCCTCCGGGCCGCTGCGGTCGCTCCGGGGTCGAGCTCCAGATCGATGCGCCGGTCGGCCGCGGCGTCCAGCCGGGCGGCGACCGCTCCGTCGGGCGCCACGACGAAGGATCCACCCGCAAAGGTCAACCCGCCTTCCACACCGGCCCGGTTCACGACGACGACCCAGAGCTGGTGAAAGGAGGCCAGCGCGGTGGCCATCGCGACCCACCGCTCCATCGACTGGAAGGCGGGACCCGCGCCGCCCTCCACCACGCCGCGACCCGGTACTGCCGTAGGAACCACGACAAGATCGGCGCCGCGGAGCGCAGCCAGGTAGGTCAGCGACGGGTGCCAGAGGTCCTCGCAGACCAGCGTGGCGACACGCCAGCCTGGCGCGGCCTCGAAGACCTCGGGCCCTCGTCGGGAGGGGGCGAAGTAGCGCCCCTCGTCGAAGGTGCCGTAGGTGGGGAGAAAGCACTTCCGATAGCGGTGAACCCAGCGCCCGCCGCGCACGGCGGCGGCAGCGTTGTAGATGCGCCCGTCTTGGGCGCGTTCCGGGAAGCCGAGGATGGCGGTGATCCCGGAAGGAGGTCGGACGGGGGGTGGATCCGTGGTCGGAAGGGCCAGCTCGGACGTTCGGGACCCCAGCGAGTACCCGGTCAGCGCCAGTTCCGGAAAGGACACCAGCACGGGCCCAGGGGTCGGTCCCTCGAGGGCGTTCAGTGCGCGCTGGATATCGACCCGGTTGCGCTCCACCTCGCCACGCTGGGGCGCGGTCTGCTCGACGACGAGTCGGAGTGAGGGGGTCATCGGGCTCGGGCCCCGGTGCAGATCGCGCTCACGCAGGCGCTTCCTGATTTCGGAGGTATGTGCCTGGGACGCCGAGGCCGGCGGCGGCCCGTGCCAGCGTCTGCCCGCGGCGGTCTGCTCGGTGGGCATCTGGCCGATCGGCATCGACGAAGGCTTCGATCGTGCGTCTCGGGGTGGGGGCTGTCAACTGCCTCACGCGGGGCTCCGTCGCGCCGTTCACCTCTCTCGGCACGCATCATGCAACTCTCTCGGGCGACGCAGAATTCGTGTCGCAGACGCTGTGCGGACCCGGTGCACGACGTGAGGCACGCATCGTGTGCACGGACCCCGTGGGTAGACGTGACACGCAGACCCTGTCGAGGAGGGCCAGATGAGTGAGTTGGTGCCACGCCGAGACGATGGATATCTTCCGGCCCGACCCGCTCGATCCCGGCCGTTCTCGCCCAACCTCCACGCCGTTCCGTCCGACGATATGTCGACCTTCATTGTCGAGGGGGGGCACTCCCTCCATGGCCGCATTCGGCCTGCTGGAAACAAGAACGCGGCGCTCCCATGCCTGGCCGCGACCCTTCTCAGTGAGGAGCCGGTCACGCTCGAGAATGTCCCGCGCATTCGCGACGTTCTGACGCTGCTCGATATCCTCGATTCGCTCGGTGCGACGCACGAGTGGACGGCCAGCAACAGCATCCGTGTGGATGCTTCCGGCGTGGAGGTCGGGAACGTGGATCGGAGCATGGCCGCGCGCATTCGAGCGTCGCTGCTTCTGGCCGGCCCGCTCCTCGCACGATTCGGTGCAGTGCGACTGCCTCCTCCGGGTGGAGATGTCATCGGCCGCCGGCGGATGGACACCCACTTTCTGGCGTTTCGAGCCCTCGGCGCCGAGGTCGAGCTCACGACGGACTATGCGATTCATGCGGATCGCCTGATCGGCGCGGAGGTCTTCCTCGACGAGCCTTCCGTGACCGGTACGGAGAACGCGGTGATGGCCGCCTCGCTCGCAAAGGGAACGACGCGCATCCGCAATGCGGCCGCCGAGCCTCATGTGCAGGACCTCTGTCACCAGCTGAACGCCATGGGCGCGCAGATCTCCGGGATCGGCACCGGCCACCTGGAGATCGAGGGCGTCGACCGACTCGGTGGGTGCACCTACCGCATCGGAGCGGATCACATCGAGACGGGCTCTTTCATGGGGCTCGCTGCCGTCACCCGATCGCGGATCGTGATCGAGGGCGCGCCGATCGAGCATCTCGACTCCACCCTGATCGGCTTCGGCCGTCTCGGCCTGAAGTGCACCGTCGAGGGTGAAGATCTCGTGGTGCACGGCGACCGTGAGTGCAGGATCCGGCAGGATGCGTTCGGCGCCGTCGCAAAGGTGGACGACGGGCCGTGGCCCGCCTTTCCTGCGGACCTCACCTCCATCGCGCTCGTGACCGCCACGCAGTGCCAGGGAACGATCCTGATCCACGAGAAGATGTTCGAGTCGAGGATGTTCTTCACCGACAAGCTGGTGGGGATGGGAGCTCGGATCATCCTCTGTGATCCCCATCGTGCGGTCGTTGTGGGGCCGAGTCCTCTGCGTGGGAGCACGCTCGAGTCGCCGGATATTCGTGCCGGCATGGCACTGCTGATCGCCGCGCTCGGGGCCGACGGCGAAAGCGAGATCCACAACATCCGACAAATCGAGCGGGGCTACGAGTCGATCGACACGCGCCTGAGGGCGCTGGGAGCCCGAATCCGCCGCACGGAGCCCTGATTCGGGCACGGAGCCGCCCTGTCCACCTTGAAGAGGCCTTGAATCGGGCCTATATTCTGGACTCGGAAGTCGCTCGAAGTGGGCGACGCGTCGAAGTGGGGGTGCAGTTGGCCCCCGCTTTTTTATTCGCCCTGAGTCAGGGTTCGAGAGGGAGAACGAGCCATGGCGAAGCCGATTCCTGGAGTCGCGGACGCGCTGGATGTCCGCGTCGAGGAACTCGGGTTCGAACTGGTGGAGATCGAGTGGGCCGGCAGCGTCCGGCGCCCGATTCTTCGACTCCGTGTCGACCGTCCGGGTGAATCGGCGCTGGATTCGGGAGTCTCGCTCGAGGATTGCGTGACCGTGAGTCGCGGCCTCGAGCCATGGCTCGATGAGCATGAATCCGTGCCGGAGAAGTACGTGTTGGAGGTGTCGTCGCCTGGCGTCGACCGCGCGCTGGTCCGCGCGCACGATTTCGATCGTTTCGCGGGGCAGTGGGTGGCGGTGAAGGGCCGGGACGTTCTGGCAGGAAAGGCCCGGCGGTTGGAGGGAGAGTTGCTGGGACTGGTGCGAGACGGGGGTCGAGAGATCGTCCGTCTTCGCAACAATTCGGGGGAGTTCGACGTGCCGCGGGATGAAATTGTCCGCGCGAACGTCGTCTACAGGTGGGAGTGATCCCGGCGCCTGCGCTTCGGCGCAGCGGGAGCTCAATGGACGGACTCGAGAGGGACGCGGGAGAATAGCATGGCGAACGCAGGTCAAATCGTTGCTGCGCTGAAGGATATCGGCGCCACGAAGGATC
>JGI12048J13642_10207221_pt1 | contig 12050 bp, 8 predicted proteins | sample ElkSlonscriptome_16_FD_13642 | JGI IMG/M metagenome (IMG submission 13642) | reverse complement strand
AAGATAAGTAACCGATAACCAAGCTGACAAATAGTACGATTTTTCGAGAGTTTTCTGGTAATCATTCCTGGTATCTGCACAATAGGCCCCTGTCCATCCTCAGCAGCACAACATCCAGCAAATGGTTTTCATTAGGCAGGTAGAAGGTCAACAAACTGCCCGACTCCCGCTGGGCCGAGAACAATGGTTGGCATGAATTTTTTATGACAGGGTTTTGCCCCGTGTCTACTTCCCCAAGCCCGTTTCTACTTAATCCAACAGAGGCAGATGAATTTTGACTTTGTTTAATCGTTTCGAAATTAACAATCTACGTGGAGACATTTTCGGCGGACTTACCGCGGCCATCGTCTCGCTGCCTTTAGCTCTGGCCTTCGGCATTGCCTCCGGTGCTGGTGCCGAAGCCGGCATCTACGGTGCCATTATTGTGGGCTTTTTTGCGGCCGTATTTGGCGGTACGCCCACCCTGATTTCCGAACCAACGGGACCGATGACCGTCATCATGGCAGCGGTAGTCACTCACATGCTGGCGACTAATCCAGATACGGGTCTGGCGATGGCCTTTACCGTGGTGATAATTGCTGGGCTGTTTCAAATCATTTTCGGACTATTGAAGTTAGGCCGTTATATCACGATGATGCCTTATAGTGTGATTTCCGGCTTTATGTCTGGCATAGGCTTCATCCTCATCATCATGCAACTGGCTCCCATGTTGGGGCACAGTTCCCCGCCTGGTGGTGTCACTGGCACCTTAGTGGCACTCCCCGGCTTGCTGGGTGCCATTAATTTGCTGGAGTTGTGTTTAGGGCTCGCTACTCTGGCCATTATTTTGCTCACACCTAAAAGAATTGCGAGTCGCCTGCCACCACAATTGATTGCTCTACTGGTCATCAGTTTTTTATCGGTGTTGATATTTGACATTGAACAGGTACGTCGGATTGGTGCCATCGATATTTCCCTGCCATCGATTATGTTTCCTGTATTCGATGCTCAACAAATCACAGTAATGGTTCTCGATGGCATTGTGCTTGGCATGCTGGGCTGCATCGATTCCATGCTGACCTCCGTCATTTCCGACAATCTCACCAGAACCGAACACAAGTCCGACAAAGAACTGATTGGGCAAGGCCTGGGCAATATGTTTTCCGGTTTATTTGGCGGTCTACCTGGTGCTGGTGCCACCATGGGAACCGTAGTCAATATACAGACTGGAGCACGCACAGCCCTTTCCGGTGTGGTGCGCGTGGTGGTGCTAATTATTGCAGTATTTGGGGCCGGCGCACTATTAGAGGTCATTCCGCTGGCGGTGTTGGCCGGTATCGCTGCGGTGGTGGGATTGAATATTCTGGACTGGAGTTTTATCAAGCGAAGTCACCGCGTGTCCTGGCAATCAACCATCGTGATGTATGCAGTACTAGTGCTAACCGTCTTTGTAGACCTGATCGTTGCTGTGGGTGTGGGTGTATTCGTGGCCAATATTCTAATCATCGAAAAGCTGAGCAAATCACAAGAGCACAACATTAAAGCGATCAGTGACATGGATGACAACGTCCCCTTGAGCCACAGGGAGAACGAAATCCTTACGGAAGCCAATGGCAGTATTCTGCTGGTCTACCTCAGCGGTCCACTCATTTTTGGCGTATCCAAGGCACTGGCCCGTAAGCAAGACCTGATTGAAAAACATCACACTATTGTGTTCGATTTAAGTGATGTTTCTCTTATCGACGACACCATCTCATTGGCGATAGAAAACACGATTAAACAAGCAGTGGAAACAGACAAAAAAGTGTTTCTAGTGGTGACTTCAGAGAACACCAGAAATAAACTCATCAGAATGGGAATACCGGCTTTGTTAGGAGAGAATGGCTTACTACAAAATCGCACGGCGGCCTTGGAGTTGGCTGCCAAACCGATAACCCCAAAACTGAGCATCTAGCATCTACTAGCATCCAGATGTTCCGTCGCCCTAAACTATACTTGAGGTGATTCACTATCACATCAGAATCCATTGACTCCCACTCACAGTGATAACGCAAACTCTTGTATAACATAGCCAGAATTCAAACCCAGCACGGGCATGTCATAACCTGCGCTGTACCAGAAGTTGGGCAGCCAGGAGACAAAATCTTGCGGTCGGGCAAACCAATATTCACCAAAGTTAGGATCAAAAAAGCTCACATCTTCATCACTCCACGCCGCCATTGCATGTGAAAACTGCGGTCCATTGATACCGATGATTTTGTAGGAGCCCTTACTTTGGATGATATCCCGGGCAATCGCGGTAGAAAAATCCTGTCGTCCGGGTTGAGCGCTGGCACCTCTGGACGGGTGGTAATACCCACCACCCAACAAAGGAACGCCTCCGGTCAACTGACGTCTTTTTATAACCCCCTGCGATCGCAACCAGGTCTCAGTAGCCAAGTCTTGATTGACGCGACCGGTTTGCGGTTTTCCAACCATTGCCCCACTGCGCATGGTGGTGCCTACTGCAAATAACTGCATGAGTTGCCGTACTTTATTGTTATCAACCTCAGTAACGTCACCACTACTGCTTATCCAATTGACTATCGAACCGCCTTTAGCGTGTTGCTCCAGCCATTTGGCCGCCAACATTTCACAAATACCGCCACTGGTATCTGGATAAGAACAGATCAGGTTTTTGACCGGACTCACCACCTGAGAAAAAGGCCAGGTACAGTATCCTTGAAATTGTTTAGCCGATGCTTGAACTCCATTGACGCGGAAGCCAAGGATCGAATGCATTAACCAGTAAAAAGTAGACTCCAGATTCACAGCTGACACCCTTTAGCCAGGACAGTATTGAGCAGTATGGGGAAATCGCCTTGATAAACCAGAAAAATTGCACAGCCATCAGGTATGAAAGTAAATAGCAGACCTGGAAAATAAGCCATGGGTTGCTTTTTTTCATGCGACACTGAATAGAGAGGCGCTGTTAAAGATGAAAAACCGTCACCAAATAAAAAAAAGAACCTATGTAAGTGAAGCGTCGTGAAAACGACGCCAGAATGAACGATAAAACGAGACAGCCCCATCAAATGGGGCATAAAGCAAATTAAGTGATTATGGCGAAAGGGGCAGGTCTGACTGCAATCTGCTGGCGAACTATGAAATTATTTTTCACCGCGATACAGCAAAACAACCCTACCCTTGCGGATAGCACAGATCAGAACGGAATGTCATCATCAAAATCATCCACCGATTTTGCAGGGCTTTGGGATGACTGAGGTGCAGCTGAAGGATTGGCATAGCCTCCGCTATCGGCATTACCCGGTGCTGCTGATCCTTGCATGGGCTGAGATGGCTGAGAGTTTTGCTGCCAACCGTCGTTAGCCGGCATGGAATCCATACCTCCCCGGCTATCCAGCATTTGCATCTGACCTTGAAAACCATCCACCACAATTTCGGTGGTATAACGGTCTTGTCCCGATTGATCCTGCCACTTTCTGGTCTGTAGCTTACCTTCGATATAGACTTTGGAGCCCTTTTTCAAATACTGCTGCGATATCTCTGCCAAGCGGCCAAACATAACCACCCGATGCCATTCAGTCCTGGGCACCATTTGGCCACTCTGCTTGTCTTTATAACTTTCGTCTGTGGCAAGATTCAAATTGGCTACAGCACTCCCAGATGGCGTGTACCGAACTTCAGGATCCCGACCTAAATTACCGATTAGAATGACTTTATTAATTCCACGTGCCATATGTTTACCCTATATTTTATGCGTCAGAATCCACCGCCAATGGATGGTTAAATAGTGTATCCTGGTTCAGTTGTTTGCGGTCTACTTTCAAATAAGCCAGATGCTCTTCCAATACCAGGGTAACATCTCGTACACCTGATATCGAACTAAGTTCAGCGCTGATGCGTCCCGCTTGCGAGGAATCAAAGGCTCGCAACGACAGCACCAGACTGGTGGTATAAGGAGGTTCAGGCATACGCAAATTGACCAGACACCAGATACCACCTACCACAGCGCAAATACCATACACCCAACTCAAACCACCCTGGGCATAAACCAGTCCACCGAGACTCCCTCCCAGAAAAGCACCGAAAAATTGCGCGCTGGAATACAAGCCCATCGCCGTACCTCGTAAGCCAGCAGAAGCGACTTTGCTCACCAGCGAAGGCAATGTAGCTTCCAGATAGTTAAAGGCGACAAAGAAAAAGAATAGCAAAACTGTGAACAGAACAAAATTTGCAGTAGCCCAAATTTCCAGCAAGAGAGACAAAGTCAACATCAATACCGCCAGCCGGAATACCCTTGCAAGTTGGCGATTTTTCTCACCGATGATGATCAACGGAATCATAAAAATGAAGGCTAAAAAGATAACCGCCAGGTAAAAGTACCCGTGGTATTGAGGATCGAAATCAAACTGATTGACTAAAGCTTTAGGGGCAGCCACAAACAAGGCTGTCATCATCAGGTGGAGGGCAAAAATACCAAAGTTCAATCTCATCAATTGTGGGTTGCTCATTACTTGCCCCACCGACCCCGCCACCAAGGTAGTATCCAAATGACGCTTTTGCACGACGGCCACTGGTAATCGGGCCACTAGCAACAGAGCTATAATCGCCAGACCAGCCGTCAGCCAGAAAACGCCAGCCAAACCAGCAGCAGCGGTGACTAATGGCCCAATAACGAGGGCGACGGCAAACGATAGTCCAATCGTCATACCCACCGTGGCCATCGCTTTGGTGCGTTGCTCTTCACGGGTCAGATCACTGAGTGTCGCCATAAGCACGCTGGCAATGGCCCCGGCTCCTTGTAAAAAGCGTCCGAGAATGACGCCATAAACGGTCTCACTCATGGCGGCAACTAAGCTGCCAGTTAAAAAAATCAGCAAACCCACCACAATCAGTGGCTTTCTACCAAAGCGATCAGACAACATGCCGAAGGGAACCTGCAAAAACGCCTGACTCAGACCATAGATCCCGATAGCAAGACCCAGCAATTCAGGGGTCGCAGCAGATAGCGCCTCACCATGCACCATAAAGACAGGCAGCACCATAAAGAGTCCTAGCATGCGGGTCGCATAGATCGATGCCAGCAGGGTAATTGCGCGTCGCTCGGAGGGTAAGAAGCCTTGCTTTTCGTTCATCATTAAGAATAGCCCGATGGATATGACTGCTACGGCAGGAAAAAACCGGCGCATTGTAGCATTTAGACAGGGCCTGTGCTGCGTCTGCTAACAGAATAAATTAACTTGTCCCAGCTTGATTCTGCTGCCTTCAGGCATAAAAGCGATCACCGACCTGGTCTAACACCATCACGTTATAGCGCCTCCTAATCTTCTGACCTTGAAATCGAGCCAAGGATCCTTTTATGGATTGACTAAGTCGCTGTTTCTGAAAAATACAGTCTGCAACGCCTTTCCTGGTTAAAAAAATAGTCGGGAAAATCTCATTGGTTTATTGAAAATCAATACCTCGGGCATTTTTCAGGTCGACTTAGAACGAAATATTTTTATTTGGACGATATAATAGGCGGCTGTTTTTCTGCGGTGCTTTTATTTATGGAAACTATACAGGTTCGGGGTGCCCGAACTCATAATCTACAAAACATCGATCTCGATCTGCCCAGAGATAAGTTTATTGTTATTACCGGTCTCTCTGGCTCAGGTAAATCATCACTTGCTTTTGATACGCTCTATGCAGAGGGTCAGCGACGCTACGTTGAAAGTTTGTCCACTTACGCCAGACAATTTCTTTCCATGATGGAAAAGCCTGATGTTGACCACATCGAAGGCTTGTCTCCGGCAATATCAATAGAACAGAAATCCACCTCCCATAACCCACGCTCTACCGTCGGCACGATCACTGAAATTTACGACTATCTCAGACTATTATATGCCCGGGTTGGAGAACCCCGATGCCCAGAGCACGGCACCGTGCTGGAGGCACAAACCGTCAGCCAAATGGTGGACCGGGTCTTGGCGCTGCCACCCGGCAGCAAATGGATGTTGCTGGCACCCCTGGTACAAAACCGCAAAGGTGAACAACTCCATGTGCTAGAGGGTCTGAAAGCACAGGGCTTTGTGCGGGCGCGCATCGACGGCATCGTGGTCGATCTGGACGACGCACCGGCGCTTGATAAAAACAAAAAGCACACCATTGAAGCGGTGGTCGATCGACTCAAGGTCCGGGATGATATTCGAATACGTCTGGCCGAATCCATCGAAACCTGCATTGACATTGCTGAAGGCATCGTAATTGCCGCACCTTTGGAGGGCGATGGGGAAGAAATCATCTTCTCCGCCAGATTTGCCTGCCCCTCCTGCGGCTATAGCGTCAATGAAATGGAGCCCAGGGCATTTTCCTTTAACAACCCAGCCGGAGCATGCCCAGGCTGCGATGGACTCGGAGTAAAACAATATTTCGACCCGGCAAAACTGATTGAGCGACCAGAGCTTAGCCTGGCCGAGGGTGCAATCAAGGGTTGGGACCGGCGCAGTGTGTTTTATTTTCAAATGCTAAGCAGCCTGGCCACTCACTACGGTGTCGATATTGATCAGAGCTATCAAAACCTACCTAATTCATTTCAAAAAACCCTGTTAAATGGTTCAGGTAAAACCAATATTCAATTTACTTACGTCAATAGTCGCGGCGATTCGGTATTCCGTGAACATCCATTCGAAGGCATCCTACCCAATATTGAAAGACGTTACCGGGACACCGAATCACAGACCGTTAGGGATGATCTGGCAAAGTTTCTGACTCAAAAAGCATGCCCTGATTGCGAGGGCAGCCGATTAAAACGATCATCCCGCCACGTATTTATTAACGATCAGAATTTGCCCTCAGTGTCCGAACTGTCAATTACCGATGCCGTGAACATTTTTGAAACGCTTAAGTTAAGTGGCCATCGCGGTGAAATAGCGGAGAAAATTGTCAAAGAGATCCGCCTGCGGCTGCAGTTCCTCGTCAATGTGGGCCTGGATTATCTTACCTTGAACCGCAGCGCCGAAACCTTGTCGGGTGGTGAAGCTCAGCGTATCCGGCTTGCCAGTCAAATCGGCGCTGGGCTGGTGGGAGTAATGTATGTGCTGGACGAACCATCTATTGGGCTGCATCAGCGTGACAATGGTCGCTTACTGGCCACCCTGAATCACCTGAAAGAATTGGGCAATACGGTCGTTGTGGTGGAGCATGATGAAGAAGCCATTCGTCATGCGGATCATGTGGTGGATATTGGTCCCGGAGCAGGGGTTCACGGGGGTAATATCATTTGTTCAGGAACACCTGCAGAGTTGCTAACCTGCCGGGATTCGGTAACAGGGCAATTTTTATCAGGCAAACGAGCTATCCCCGTTCCCATCCGTCGACTGCCAGCGAATCCGGACAAACAAATCGTATTGAGTGGTGCCAGAGGTAACAATCTGAGAAATGTCACTTTGAGCATTCCTGTGGGCTTGTTTACCTGTGTTACTGGCGTGTCCGGCTCCGGCAAGTCGACCCTGATAAATGGCACCTTGTATCCGCTTGCGGCAAAGAAACTCAATCTGGCGACCACATTAACCAGCGAACCCTTCCATACTATCGAAGGACTGGATCACTTCGACAAAGTCATCGACATTGATCAAAGTCCGATTGGCCGCACCCCAAGGTCCAACCCAGCTACTTATACGAGTATATTTACACCCATCAGAGAATTATTTGCCGCCACTCAGGAAGCCCGCTCCAGGGGTTATAAACCAGGTCGTTTCAGCTTTAATGTGCGTGGTGGACGCTGTGAATCCTGTCAGGGTGATGGCGTTATTAAAGTTGAAATGCACTTCCTACCGGACCTTTATGTGCCCTGCGATGTGTGTAAAAGCAAGCGTTACAACCGGGAAACTCTTGAGGTAACCTATAAAGGTAAATCTATCCACGACACCCTTGAGATGACGGTAGAGGACGCTCGCAAATTCTTCGATGCAGTGCCGGTTATTGCGAAAAAACTGCAGACGCTGATAGATGTGGGCCTTTCTTACATTCGCCTTGGACAAAGCGCGGTCACCCTATCAGGTGGAGAAGCCCAACGCATCAAGCTGTCCCGGGAACTATCCAAAAGGGATACCGGCAAAACCCTGTACATTCTGGATGAACCCACTACCGGACTACATTTTCACGATATAGACCAACTATTAACCGTACTACATCGGTTGCGGGACCGGGGCAATACCATCGTGGTGATCGAACACAATCTCGACGTCATTAAAACGGCGGATTGGATTATTGACTTGGGACCGGAGGGTGGCTCCGGCGGTGGAAAAATTATCGCAGAAGGCACACCAGAAACGGTACAAACTGTGGAGGGTTCTCACACCGCCTGTTTTCTGAAAAAGGTGCTGGCGGCCAGTCGCTTAACAGCTTAGCCATAAACCGCTAGCCATACTCCGCCAACCATAGGCCGGCAACAACAACTGGCAACCCAGCAAGCTCAAAAACTAAAAAAGCCTCTTTAAAAGAGGCTTTTTTATGCACACTTGTGACACTGTTATCCAAGAAACTTAATCATAACCCCAGCGGCTACCGCGGAACCAATAACACCAGCCACATTGGGTCCCATGGCATGCATCAATAAAAAGTTCTGCGGGTTGGCTTCCAGCCCAACCTTGTTGGAAACCCTTGCTGCCATAGGCACTGCTGAAACTCCAGCCGAACCAATCAACGGATTAATGTCAGCAGCGCTTAACTTATTCATTAGTTTAGCCATCAATACGCCAGTGGCTGTACCCACGGCGAAAGCAACCAAGCCCAGAATAAGAATGCCAAGCGTCTGTAAATCCAGGAACTTATCAGCCGATAACTTAGCACCCACTGACAAACCCAACACGATGGTGACAATATTGATCAGAGCATTTTGCGCCGTATCACTGAGGCGATCCACCACACCTGACTCCTTCATCAGGTTACCCAGGCAAAACATACCCAGTAAGGGTGCCGCATCAGGCAGCAATAAAGCGACCATAACCAGTACTGTAATCGGGAACACGATTTTTTCCGTTTTACTCACTGGACGCAATTGCTCCATCTTGATTTTGCGTTCTTCCGGGGTGGTCAACGCTTTCATGATGGGTGGCTGGATCAGTGGCACCAAGGCCATGTAAGAGTAGGCCGCAACTGCGATCGCTCCCAGTATATGAGGCGATAGAATGGTCGCCACATAAATAGAGGTAGGACCATCAGCGCCCCCAATAATGCCGATGGCAGCCGCTTCTTCGATAGTAAAGGTAATGATACCCGTACTCGTTAGCAAAGCGGCACCTAACACCGTTCCAAATATACCAAATTGAGCCGCAGCCCCTAGCAACAAGGTGCGTGGATTAGCCAGTAGTGGGCCAAAGTCAGTCATGGCTCCCACGCCGAGAAATATCAGCAGTGGAGCAACCCCAGACAACAAGGCAACACTAAAGAACATATAAAGTACTCCCGCATTGTAGCCAAGGTCTTTGGCCAGAACGGTCACTTCTTGATGCGTGCTAGCAGACACCTCTTTGTATGCCATCAGAATTTCAGACCTGACAGCATCGGTGACACCATTTGCTACATCTACTGAGATATTGAGCACAGACGCCAGCTTGGTTATTTGCTCTGGCGTACCAAGGTGAACAAGATTCTCCACCGCAGAAAAGGCCAGGCCTGCCTCAGGGATATTTGCCAAGAGACCGCCGAAACCAATGGGTAATAACAGTAGCGGCTCAAATTTCTTACTGATAGCAAGATACAATAACCCCAGGCAAATCAGCATCATCAATGCTTGATCCCACTGCAGATTGTATAAACCGCTGCCGTAAATTAGTTTGCTAAAACCGTCCATATTGACCTCTTTTAGGCGAGATTAAGCAGGGGTTGCCCCACAGTCACTGCATCACCTGCTTTGACAGTAATTGAAGTCACTGTCCCAGCCTTAGGAGCACGCACTTCAGTTTCCATCTTCATCGCTTCCAGAATAAGGAGCAGGTCACCTTCATTAATCGCCTGACCTTGCTGAACCTCAATACGGACAATATTTCCCGCTAATGGGGCGGGCAGCGGTTCGCCTCCGCTTGCAGCCGCCGGAGCGGCTTTGGGGGCCGCAGCAGCAGGAGCAGCCGAAGTGCTGACTTGTGCAACTTCACCACCCTCAGACACTTCAGCGACGTACTGTTGGCCATTGATGGTAATTGTATAGACTTCCGGGCCACCGGCGGCAGGTACAGCCGGAGCGGCTGCGGGTGCTGCTTTTGGTTCGTCGGTAGGAGCAGGCTCGAAAGCATCTGGGTTACCACGATTTTCAAGAAACTTGAGCCCGACCTGAGGAAAGAGCGCATAAGTCAACACATCATCAACGGACTCGGTGGCAAGCTTGAACCCTTTATCTTTCGCAATATCAGCCAATTCACCAGTCAGTTTATCCATCTCATCTTTCAAAAGATCAGCGGGCCGGCAAGTGGTTTCGGTACCACCTTCAAGCACTCTGGCTTGCAACTCTTTATCGTAGGGCGCAGGTGAAGAGCCATAGTTCCCTTTCAAAATCTCTGAGGTTTCTTTAGAGATATTTTTATAACGCTCCCCCGTCATGACATTGAGCACCGCCTGTGTGCCCACAATTTGCGAGGTTGGCGTTACCAGTGGAATGTAACCCAAGTCCTTACGCACTCTTGGTATTTCTTCCAATACCTCATCAAACTTGTCCGCTGCCCCCTGTTGCTTCAACTGACTTTCCATATTGGTCAACATGCCGCCGGGCACCTGAGCGACCAGAATACGTGAATCCGTACCGCGCAGAGCTCCTTCAAAGCTAGCGTACTTTTTCCGGACTTTACGGAAGTACCCCGAGATTTCTTCAAGCAGGTCGATGTCCAGGCCTGTATCCCGGTCAGTGCCTTTAAAGGCAGCCACAATACTCTCTGTAGCCGAATGCCCATAGGTCATCGACATTGATGAGATAGCCGTGTCAACCCGGTCAATACCCGCTTCTACACACTTAAGAATGGCCATATCTGACATACCAGCCGTAGCATGGCAGTGCAATTGCACTTCTAAATCAGTTTCTTTCTTCAATCGGCTGACTAATTCGAAAGCGGTATAAGGAGTGATGATTCCCGACATATCTTTAATGGCAATCGAATCCGCTTCTAAATCTTCGATTTGCTTAGCAAGACTAATCCAGGAATCAATATCATGAACAGGGCTGGTAGTGTAAGAGAGAGTGCCTTGGGCATGCTTGCCTTGTTTTTTAACGGCGGCTACAGCTCTTTTCAAATTACGGGGATCATTCATAGCGTCAAAAACGCGGAATACATCAACCCCATTAGTGGCGGCGCGCTCTACAAACTTGTCGACCACATCATCGGCATAATGACGATAACCGAGTAAATTCTGGCCACGCAACAGCATCTGTTGCTTGGTGTTTGGCATTGCCTTTTTAAATTCTCTGATTCTGTCCCAGGGATCTTCACCAAGAAAGCGAATACAGGCATCGAAGGTCGCCCCGCCCCAGGATTCGATCGACCAGTAACCGACCTGATCCAACTTTCCAGCAATCGGCAGCATGTCGTCGATGCGCATCCGGGTAGCCATCAGGGATTGATGTGCGTCACGCAGAATCACATCGGTAATGCCTAGTGGTTTTTTTGTCTCAGTCATATTTCAATCGCCTTAGAGTGTTATTCTGATTTGAAGCTTTACTTACTTTTTGTTGTGCTTGGCGCGGTACCTTGCCACGGCTGCTGCGATCACTGCATTTATATTGCCGTCATCATCTCCCGCAGTTTGCAATCCCGATGCTGAACTCGCTGGCAATGAAGCCTGGGTTGGAGCCACCTGCGGTTCAGGAAAATACTTGTTGATGATATTCGACATCGCCGTGGTCGCAAACACCAACAAAGTGAGGAAGACGAATACAAAACCCATTCCAAATATCATTAGGGTAATTGCTTCATTGAATATCGAGTTCATCCTGACGCTACCTTTATTTTTTTGGGAGATTAGAGACCAGTTTAGTATCTCGATTGAGGCTCTGGCCAATATAGGAAGATGCTTGTGACCTGCTTACAGCTGACAAATTT
>JGI12048J13642_10074570_pt1 | contig 12050 bp, 8 predicted proteins | sample ElkSlonscriptome_16_FD_13642 | JGI IMG/M metagenome (IMG submission 13642) | reverse complement strand
CGATATCACCTTGCGCAAGTCTTTCGGCATTGTATACATCGGCACTCCAGCCAAACATCGCTGTATGCGCCCTGCCATAGGCTATTACATTATATAGGTAGGTATCCGTTGCCACCTCCAGGAAATCAGCATTGATGATGGCCGGACCCGTCTGCCCCTGGCCCGATTCACCATGACAACGCGAGCACATGAACAGGAAATCCAGCTTCCCGGCCGCGGCATCCACTTCACCAAATGTGATCCCGGGAGTGACAGGTGCATAGGCTTGCCACGATCTCATATATTTAACCAGGGCATACACCTCCTCTGTCTCCAGATTGCCCCACGACGGCATCGTCGCATTGCCCCGTCCCCTCACCAGTGTCCGGTACAGGTAGTCATTACCGGCATTCCGCAGCAGGTCCTCCTGGTCCAGCGCCAGTGCCACGCCTCCAGTACCCTCCTCGCCATGGCATGTTGCGCAATGTATGCTGAACAGGGACCGGCCATCCTCCTTGTCTGACTTCCTGAACAGTTTGGAATCGTATGCCATGTGCCCCGACTGGTCGTTTTCAAGTACATGTGTTGTCAGTGCGCTGATCTCCCCGGATCTGAGTCCGGATATATCGGTCTCCCATGAGGCCATCTGCCTCCTGCTCCGCCCCCTGAGCAAGGTGAACTCAACATACTCCTCCGATGCCACCCTCCTGAAATCCGCTCCCATCACTGCCGGCACCCCGGTTTCAAAATCTACGTAGCTTTTGCCTTCCCCCTCTTTGCCATGACAGGCCGAGCAGACCATGGAAAAAGATTTCGCCGGGGGCAGTGAATCACGGTTCCCCTTGAATTCATTCAGGGTATTGAGGGAGAAATACTCAAAATCAATATCCGGCCTGGCCAGTCCGAGTACGAATGTTGTAAGTGCATCCAGCTCCTTTTCCGGCAGATCGATCTTCAGCATCTGTGAACCAGGTGAAACCATCTCCGGGTCCCGAAAATGCTCCTTCAGCCAGTTGGAAACTGTCTGCTCAACCTCAATGTTCTGAAAATTGTATTCATGACGTGTCTTCTCTCCCTGCTCGGTCAGATCCGGACCGATGATCCCACCGACACCTCTTGCTTTGTGACATCCCAGGCACCCCTCCCTGCTGAATATCTCCTGTCCCTCCAGGAAGACCGAGGTGCCTTGCAGCGACCTGTTTTCGCTGAAGATGGAAAGGTGGCACTTTCCGCACGACGACTGGATATAGGGTTGTGTCATCATCGGCTGGTCCCAGTGGGTATCCGGATCGATCCCGTGTGCGTCACGTGCATTCATCGCGAGCCCCTGGCCGCCATGACAGATCGTGCATCCATATTCATCGATGGGATGGTGTTCGAAAAAACCCGCCGGGTGGGCTGCGTGGGGATGCGGTGCTCCCTTCATGTATGGATTCTCCATGCCCAGGTGACAGCTGATACACCGGTCTGTTCTTTTCAGTCCGCCTGTGGCCACCTGCCGCATCCCTTTTTCAGGCACAGTAAATGACGGGGCGGAAGCAGTATCAATCACTGCTTCAAGTAACACCTGGTGCTCCCCCTGGATCCGTCGCCATTCCTGTGCGGGGCCTGAAACGACCCAGGCAATCACCAGGAACAGGATCACCAGCGATGAAGCCACCGCCACCGCGATCTGAAATGCCTTTATGTGTTTTTGTTCATCCAATTTGTTCGTATTGCGTCATGCGGAGTGAACCGCAGATTGCGCAGAGATTATACCGCGGAGTGCCGCAGAGTTGCTTTTTGCTCTATCTCAACTGCAGTATGAATTCCGCAGCCGGACTATACATGCTCCGAGCACTCTTCAATCTTTTCATTTATCGGCGGAATGAATTCCGCCGCCATTTTAGCTTATCCGTTGTGCTTCACTCTTAACTCTTAACTCTTAACTCTTAACTCTCCTCTCTCCTCTATAAAACAAACTCCCAATTCGCTCCCCTGAACCATATCCCAATCACCGTAAAGATCACCAATGCAACCATGGCTGCCGTGAACAGCGCAATAGCCGCCATCCGACTGGATCCGGTTCTCTTTCTGACTTGCAATGACAGCAACACGAATACCCCGACCGTGATCGTTGCCGGGTTAATCAGCATCACGAACCACTGCGATATCCCCGGTAACCAGTCCCGGAGCCATCCGAACTGCACCATCACAAACACCTGGACGATTACCACCCCCAGCGAGATCATTGCCGCATTCCGCGCCACCTTCCTGCCCCGGACACCGGAAAACCATATCCCGACGTGCTCCTCTTCCCGGTCCCTGTAAGGGATCGAGAACATGAACCACAGGAACAGCACAGGAATCAGGAGTCCGCCTGCAAATGCCGAATACGATACCAGCTCCTGGATTCCCAAAAAGTACCAGGGCGATTTTGCCGGGTTATCGGGATGCGCCGGGTTGGCTTTTTCCAATAGGGGTGCATCCATAAAGAATGCCAGCAACAGCACAACCGCAACTACCCCGATGAAGATCGCCAGTTCGGCCCACATCACCACCGGCCAGCTAAACAGCTTTTCCTGCTTTTCAACGCTTGCAGGCCGACTCAGCCCGCCATCCTTCCTGATCCGCCAGAAATGCACCGCTGTGAGTACCAGCAATGTTACCGGCAGGAAGATCACATGCAGCATAAAAAACCTTGTCAGCGCAGGCTGACCCACAGTCTCACCTCCAATCAGCAGTCGCTGGAAAAATCCGCCCACATCCAGGAATTTCGTGATGCCCAGCAGATCGGTCAGCTCCCTGGCCGACGCCGCAATATTGGAACCGATGGTCACCGCCCAGTAAGAGAGCTGATCCCACGGCAGCAGGTACCCGCTGAAACTCATCAGCAGCACCACCACGAACATGCAAACACCGATGATCCAGTTCAGCGTTCTTCCACCGAGGTAAGAGCCGGTGTAAAAGACCCGCAGCAGATGCAGGAACACCACGATTACCATCCCGTGAGAAGCCAGTCGGTGCACATTCCTGATGATCCGTCCGCCCGGCACAGCGTGCACAATATTTTTTACTGAACTGTACGCCTGTCCGACCGACGGCGTATAATTCAGCATAAGCAACACCCCTGTAAGGAGCATCACCACGAACAGGAACCCCAGGATCATCCCGAGTCCGAAAGTAGTTTCCGGCTTCAGTGAATGGGGATGCACCTTCGTGGCATGGATATGCAAAAAGAAATTCCTGTTCATACGCCGGATCCGCTCCCTGCGGTACTGGTCGGAATCTGAGGTAGCGGTATGTCGTGCGGACTGGCGTTCCATTCAGCATACATTATTATACGATCAAATACCTTTCACCGGGAGCAACGGTCTCACCGAGGTTGACAAGAAGCGCACCATCCGGGGCTTTTTCCATTTTGTACCACGACAAGGCGGTGGGGGCCGGACCGGAGAGGACTTTGCCTTCGGGGCTATAGCAGGAACCGTGACAGGGACATTCGAAGCCGTCGATGGTGTGCTGAACGGTGCATCCCAGGTGTGTGCAGACTGCAGAGACGGCTCTCACGGCCTCGTGGTCGCGGTAGACAAAGATCTTCAGGTCGTCGATATAGGTGTAATTGTCCACCGGGAAATCGGCCGTGTAGCCCACTTTTCTGCGCTTTCCGGTGGAACCCGTGCGGGCTGTAAACTGCTTCAGGAAACTGATGCCGAACAGGGCCCCGGCCACTGCGGCAAGGGTGAGTGATATCTTTCTGACAAATCCTCTTCTGTTCATCGGGTCGTTTTGCAGTTGTGAAAACTGAACTAAAAATATATAGAATCCTTTTGAATTACACCTGATCAGCCAATTATCATGCATAAAACCCTAAATTTGAAATTAGTTAAAATAGCACCGGGCATGATGAAAGCAGTTTTCAGGGCAGGGACCTTTGCATTTGTACTATTTTTTATGGCGTCGGCCGTTTTCTACGCCTGCAGGGACAGGCAGGGGGCTGAGAGGAACAAGGGGGCTGGCAATGAGGTTGTTGCGGCCGATTACGTGGGACGACCTTCATGCAGGGAGTGCCATGAACTGCAGCATGAGCTTTATCAAAATTCCCATCACGACCTGGCGATGGACGAGGCGAATGATGCCACGGTGCTCGGGGATTTCAACAATTCCTCTTTCGAGCATCTCGGGGTCACCTCCAGGTTTTTCCGGAAGGATGGCGAGTTCTATGTGCATACCGAAGGCCCCGGCGGGGTGATGCAGGATTACCGGATCGATTACACCTTTGGCGTAACCCCGCTGCAGCAGTACCTGATTGAATTTCCCGGCGGCGCCTACCAGTGTCTGCCCATCGCATGGGATACGCGGCCGGAAGAGGAGGGCGGACAGCGATGGTTTCACCTGTATGGCGAGGAGCGAATCGCACCTGATGACATCCTCTACTGGACACGAACCACGCAGAACTGGAACTACATGTGCTCAGAGTGTCATTCCACGAATACACGGAAGAATTACGATTACGAGACGAAAACCTACAATACTGTCTGGGATGAGATCGATGTCTCCTGCGAATCCTGTCATGGTCCCGGCTCGACCCACGTGGAATGGGCCGAACGCGTTGAAGAGGGCGCGAGTCCGGATATATTCCCCGATCTCGGACTGGTGGTCAGACTGAAGGACACCGATAATGCCACATGGATCTTCGATCCGGACTCAACCACGGCCCGCAGGTCGGTGCCCCGGAAATCAGACGAGCTGGTGCAGATGTGTGCCCGCTGCCACTCCCGGCGGTCGGTGCTCACAGAAGAATATTATCATGGCGGATCACTGCTGGAAACCCACTGGCCGTCATTGTTGGAGGAGAACCTTTATTTTGCCGACGGTCAGATCGAGGACGAGGTGTATGTATATGGCTCGTTCTTACAGTCGAAAATGTACAAGGCCGGCGTGGTGTGCAAGGATTGCCATGAACCGCACAGCGGGAAGGTGTTCGTGAACGGGAATGCGCTCTGCTACCGCTGTCATATGGCTTCAGCCTACGGCGGAAGGGATCACCATTTTCATGATCCGGCCGGCGAAGGGGCCAGCTGCGTGGAGTGCCACATGCACGAGCGTACATACATGGTGGTGGATCCACGGCGTGACCACAGCATCAGGATCCCGCGACCCGACCTGTCTGACAAACTGGGTACGCCGAATGCCTGCAACCAGTGTCATGACGACAAGAGCACGGAGTGGGCCACCCGCTACCTGGAAGAGTGGTACGGGAAGGAGCTGCTTGACACCCACCATTACGGGGAGAGTTTCTGGGCTGGCAGACAAGGGTACCCCGAGGCCCTTCCGGAACTGATCGATCTTGCCGGTGACCGCGATAATGCACCGATGATCCGGGCCACAGCCATCTCGTTGCTGAACAACTATTCCGACCCCTCGATACTGCCTCTCCTGGGGAAAATGATCAATGACCCCGATCCGTTGATCCGCTATGCCACCCTTTCAGTGGCCCAGAATGCACAGGACCAGTCGGTTGTGAACATGCTCATCAACAGCCTCAGCGATACAACCAAACTTGTGCGGGTGATGGCGGCAAATGCGCTGACCCGTTTTGATGTTGAAAACCTCCCGGAGCGCAAGCAGGCTCTGTTCAGTAAAACGCTGGACGAGTATGTGCAATCCCTGATGATCAATGCCGACCACCCCGGCACACATGTGAATTTCGGGAACCTCTACCTCAACGAGGGGGAGCTGTCGAAAGCCGAGACTTCATATATGGAGGCGATTGAGATCGAACCCGGACTGGTGACTGCTTATATCAACCTGGCTGATTTGTACAGGCGGACCAACAGGGATGCCGAGGGGGAAAAGATTTTGAAGAGCGCACTGGAAAAATATCCCGAACTGGCCGCGATCAACTATTCACTCGGACTGCTGAAGATCAGGCAGGGGGACCATGAGGGTGCGATGGAGTACCTGGAGAAAGCTGCAACGCTGGCCCCTGAAGTGGCGCAATACAGCTATGTGTACGGGATCGGTCTGAACTCCATGCAGCAACCCGCGGCGGCGATCTCATTCCTGGAAGCGGCCCTGGTAAACCATCCCTATAACCGGGACATCCTGTACGCCCTCACCACCATCCATATGGAACAGGAGCAGCAGGAGGCAGCCAGGGAATACGCGCGTAAGCTGACAGAGTACTATCCCAACGACCAGAATTATAGACAGGTGCTGCAGTTCCTGGAGGAGGGCAACTGAAGAGGCAGAAGTCGGAGGTCGGAAGTTAGAGGTCAGTCAATGAGGGCTGAAGACTGCCGACTGCCGACTGCCGACTGCCAACTGCGAACTGTCATTACCTTTCGTCTGTTTTCGATCTGCGGAATGAATTCCGAAGCCGTATAGCCTATCCGTAGTGCTACACTCTTAACTCTCCTCTCTCCTCTCTCCTCTTAACTCTTAACTCTTAACTCTTAACTCATTTTTCTATCTTTATCACATGGAAGAAAAGGAACGCGTAAGAAAAAGCCTGTTTTTCCCGGTGATCTTCCTGGCGCTGATCTGGCTCGTGAAATTTTTCGAGATCGCCATGGAACTCGACTTTCACACCGCGGGTGTGATGCCAAGAAAACTGAGCGGACTCCAGGGCATCCTCTTTTCTCCCCTGATCCACGGCGACTGGAAACACCTGTTCGATAATTCCATCCCTGTCTTCCTGCTTACTCTTGCCCTCTTCTACTTTTACCGTGGCATCTCTTTCACCATTTTTACCCTGATCTATTTCATGGGTGGGATCATCCTGTGGTTCATTGGCAGGGAGGCCTACCACATCGGGGCCAGCGGGATTATATACGGACTGGCATCTTTTCTGTTTCTCAGTGGTATATTGCGAAAAGTGCCCAACCTGATGGCCATCTCCTTGCTGGTGGTGTTCCTTTACGGCAGCCTGATCTGGGGTCTGCTGCCATTCGACTATGAGGTTTCCTGGGAAGGACATCTTGCGGGTGCCATCGTTGGAGTGGCGCTGGCAGTCCTGTATCGTGACCGCGGACCGGAACCTGAAAAACCCAGCTGGGAACTTGAAGAGGAGGAAATCGAAGAGGAGGAAATTGAAGAGGAGGAAATTGAAGATGATGTAAACCAGGAAGAACATGCCCCCGGACTCTTTCCCGATAAGAACAGGGATACCACAGCCTGATCCTCCCTTTCCGAAGCGCAGCGGCCACCTCCCAAACCTGCCAATGGGAGGTTTACCCTCTAAATCGACCCTTGCTGGATTTCCTTTCCGAAGCGCAGCAACCACCTCCCAAACCGAACTCCGGGAGGCTCCCCTACCTTTCCTTCCAATCTTCCTTCAGAATCGAGAATACATGCTCATCCAGGTATGCCCCCTGTTTCTTCACCGATCGCTTCAAAACCGCCTCCCGACTGAACCCGCATTTCTCAAGTACCCGCATGGAAGCGACATTGTTACTGAAGATCCCAGCATAGATCCGGGTCCATGGATAATTCCCAAATCCGTGACCAAGCAAAAGACGCACCGCTTCAGTGACGATCCCCCTGCCCCAGTATTTTTCAGCAAGCCAGTAACCGATCTCGGCATTGTAACGGTAGACATCCTCCTTGCCATGCAGACCGATACCTCCAGCTGCCTCCCCCTCAACCTCGATGGCATAGATCAGGTCTTTCTTATTCTCCCTTACCATCTTGATCCATGACTTTGCATCCTGGAGCGTGTATGGATGGGGAAAACCATCTCGAAGGTTAATGGCGATCTTCTCATTGTTGGCATAACGGGCAAGATCCTCAGCATCGTCGGCTGACCATGGTCTTAAAATGAAGCTGGATCCATCAAGGTTTTTCATGATTCGTTGATCGATTTTTATGAAATTAGCACTTTTTTTGCTCAGGTTGATAAAACTGGCGCGAAACTGTAAATAAAACAACTATTTTAGCCGCAAACCGTATACGAAGCATGCGCGTAAAGTTATATGAAAAAAACCCGGACCTGGACCTCATCAGGGAGATCGTTGACCTCCTTGAAAAGGGAGGCATCATTATCTATCCCACCGATACGGTATACGGTATCGGTTGCGATATCACAAAGACCCGGGCAGTGGAAAAGATCGCAAGGATCAAGGGACTCAAACCAGAGAAAGCCAATTTTGCATTCATATGTTCCGACCTGAGTCATCTTTCCGATTATGCCAGGCAGGTGGATAACGACACCTTCAAGCTCATGAAGTCATACCTGCCCGGTCCGTATACATTTATCCTGAATGCGAGTAGCAATGTCCCGCGCATCCTCAAAAAAAACAAGAAGACCGTCGGAATACGCATTCCTGACAACAACATTATCCTGGAGATCGTGAGGCAACTGGGGCACCCGATCCTTACCACATCCTTAAGAGATGATGACGAAATCATCGAATACCATACAGATCCGGAACACATCCACGAACAGTACAAGGACCTGGTGGACCTGGTCATCGATGGCGGTTACGGCGGGGTTATCCCCTCCACGGTACTCGACTGCACCGATGATCAGCCTGTACTTATCCGTGAAGGCTTGGGGCAGGTGGACTGACATAAAACTGCCGCCTCAGGCAAAGTCGGTACACCTACTTGCCTTGAAAAAGCTTCCACATACCTGCCGATACCCGTTGTCACCAATTCAACTCCATTCACCTATTTTTCGCCTATCTTTTCCAGGTGGTGCTTGCTTCAGTAAGGAATCTGTTCTAAATTGCAGCTCACAATCAATCTGAAAAACGGTTCACACATGAATACAACCATTGAAGATTTTCTTTCAAGCAAGGAAATCGCAGTAGCAGGGGTCTCCCCGAAAAAAGGAAACTGGGGCATGACCCTGGTAAAAGAACTCAAAAAAAAGGGATACAAAGTCTATCCCGTTAACCCAAAATATCAAGAGATCGGGGAATTGAAAGTATGGCCCACTGTCAAGGAACTCCCTGAAACTGTTGAAAGCCTTATACTTGCTGTCAACCCCGAACTTGCAAAAGAGATCATTGCACAATCGGCCGGTACCGGTATCAAACGTGCGTGGATGCAACAAAGCATGGGTGACGGCGCCTACTCGCCCGAAGGCGTTGAACTGGCAAAAGAGAATAATATCGACGTTGTCCACGGATTTTGCCCGATGATGTTTTTCGGTGGCGGAATGCACAAATTCCACCTCTGGATGCGCAAGAACTTTGGGAAGACCCCGGCAGAATATGCGAAATAGTCGATCTACTCCTTCCAGAAAGCAGGAGAGAATAAAACGATCACGGTAAAAAGTTCCAGTCGGCCCACCAACATCAATAAAGACAGGAACCACTTGCCGGCAATGGCGATGTCATGAAAATTTTCAGCAGGTCCGACCGCCCCGATTCCGGGTCCGATATTCCCCAGTGTCGCTGCCACAGCGCCCACTGAAGTTTCGAAATCGTTGCCCAGGAACGACATGATCACCATACTGGTCACGGCAATCACCACATAAAATGCCAGGAAGGCCAGTATATTGGTCACCACCTCGTTGCTGACCGCATTTTTATTCATCCGCACAGGGATCACCGCATTGGGATGGATCAATCTTTTGAGCTCTTGCGTGGAATTCTTGATCAGGATCATGATCCGCATCACCTTGGGTCCGCCTCCGGTCGAGCCGGCCGAGCCCCCCACGAACATCAACACCAGGATCAGCATGGTCAGCACAGGCATCCACAGGATGTAATCATCAGTTGCATACCCGGTGGTCGTTAATATGGATACCACCTGGAACAATGCATTCCGGAAGGATGGCTCCACCCCTCTCCCGTCCCCGAGAATCAATCCCAGTGCGATCAGCACAGAGAATACCAGGATAAAACCCAGGTAATACCTGAACTCCTCGTTGCGAAACACCTTTTTAAAATTGAGGTGCAGACCGAAATAGGAAAGTGTGAAGTTGGTTCCTGCCAGGAACATGAAGACAATGATCACGTAATGGATGTAGGGTGAATCCCAATGGGCGATGCTTGCCTGTTTCGTTGAATACCCACCGGTAGCCATTGTGGTGAATGCATGGCAGATCGAATCGAAAAGGTTCATCGGACCGATCCAGAGCAGCAGGATCTCGGCACCGGTAAAAATCAGGTAGATACTCCACAACCGCTTTGCAGTCTCCTTCACCCGTGGATGCAGCTTGTCGGGCGTCGGTCCGGGCACTTCAGCTGCAAACAGCTGCATGCCGCCGATCCCGAGTACAGGAAGGATCACCAGCGTAAGGACAATGATCCCCATTCCCCCCAGCCATTGTGTGAGGCTCCGCCAGAACAACACGCCGTGTGAAAGTGATTCAATATCATTCAAAATGGAAGCCCCGGTAGTTGTAAATCCCGATATGGTCTCAAAGAATGCATTGGTGAATCCAGGAATGGCCCCGGTGAGCAAAAATGGCAGGGTCCCGAAAAATGAGAACGCGAGCCAGCCGGATGTCACGATCACATACCCGTCCCGCTTGGTCACCTCCAGGTGTGCATTTCGTGTAGACCAGTACCCGATGAATCCTGCCAGTGCAGTGATGGCTCCCGAAAGCAGGAATGCAATTGCATCACCTTCCCTGTAGATCAATGCTACCGGGATGGAAAGCCACATGAAAAAACCCTCCACGATGAGCAGCATTCCGAGAATGCGTATGGCGGTCTTGGGGTTCGGCATCTGTATATGCTAGTTAAAGAATTTTCCGACGGTGAAAATTTCAGAAGGGAGTGCAAAAACCACCACCCTGTCGTATGGCTTGATCTGGGTCTCCCCATGCGCAATAAAACTGTTCTTGCCCCTGATCACACCTCCAATGATCGCCTCCTCAGGGAAGGCAATATCTTTGAGAGGACCCTCAGTCACTTTGGCCTGGGGCTTCACCACGTATTCCATCACCTCCGCCTCGGTACCTGTAAGGCACTTGATCGACGACACCTCTTCACTCATGGTGAACCTGAAGATCCGGCTTGCAGTGATCAGCTTCTTATTTACGATCGTATCCACCCCGATGTTCTCCGCCAGGTGGATATAATCGATGTTCTCCACCTCTGCTATGGTACGTTTCACACCCAGGTGCTTCGCCAAAAGGCAACTCAGGATGTTCGTATCAGAATTCCCGGTCACCGCGATAAAAGCATCCATTTTCTCAAGCCCCTCATCCTTGAGCAGCTCCATGTTTGTACCATCGCCATTGATCACCAGTGTATTTGACAGCATGCTCGATAGCCTGTAACTTTTCTGTTTATCAATCTCAATCATCTTCACATAATGCTGGTTCCCAAGCTGACGTGCCGTCTTGATCCCGATCCGGCTTCCACCCAGGATCATGATATTGCGAATTTCGAACTGCTGCTTTCCGGAGTACTTGTACAGCTCCTTCAATCCGGCCTGACTGCTGATCACATAAACCAGGTCTCCAACCTCGAAGGTATTGTCGCCTGAAGGGATCAGGGTCTGACCATGCCTTGTCATGGCCACCGCCCTGAACTGAAGGTTCTCACCCTCTGGGGTCAGCTCCCTCAGCTTCTTTCCAATGATCGGTGCCTTCTCCTCCAGCCGGATGACATACATCTGCAGTTTGCCTCCCGAAAATTCGACCACCTCCGTACTGCCGGTCTGCGCCAGCAACCCCACAATCTCCCGTGCTGCGATCTTTTCAGGATAGATCATGTAATCGATACCCAGGTTCGAAAAGATATCCTTGTTGGCCTGCATCAGGAATTCATCATTGTCGATACGCGCAATGGTCTTCTTGGCACCCAGTTTTTTACTGAGGATCGCGGCAGTGATATTTACATCCTCAGAAAAGGTGATCGCGATGAAAAGATCGGCCTTGGAAACTTTGGATTCCTTCAGGATACTGATCGAATTGGCATTCCCCTCCAGCGTCATCACATCCAGTGAGCTGCCGATCGCTTTCAACCTCTCGGGATCATTATCAATAACGATAATGTCATGATCCTCGTTGCTCAACATCTTCGCGAGATGCGTCCCCACTTCTCCTGCGCCTGCTAGTATGATCCTCATATGTGCTTCTGAATTGAAATGGTAAAATAACAGATTATCTTCCAAATAGAACAGGG
>JGI12048J13642_10150410_pt1 | contig 12057 bp, 14 predicted proteins | sample ElkSlonscriptome_16_FD_13642 | JGI IMG/M metagenome (IMG submission 13642) | reverse complement strand
AAGAATCCGGCGGCCAGCAGGGCGTACCCGATTTTGTACAACCGATCCCGTTGCACAAACAGGTAGACCAGGTACTCGGCGGTGCTCAGGATATAGAACAGGATCGTCATTACGATGAGAAAAGTCATGGTCTATGGCGCCTCTGCATGGGATTCCAACAGATTTTCATAGGTATATTCCGGCCCGAGGGCCTCCCTCAGGAGTCGATCCACGGCCTCGATGCGATGATCCCGCAGGTGCTGAATCACCCCGCCCCGAATCAACCCCCTGAACAGGTGTTTGTGGGTTTCCGGATCATGCCCGGACGCCAGCAGCCGTTTCCGCACCGCGCCCAGGAGCCGAAGCCCGGCCGCGTATTCGGGGCCGAACTGGTCCTGAAGCTCTTTTCGCAGTTTTTTGGCCAGGGCCGGGCTTTGACCGGCGGTGGAGACGGTGATCAACAGGTCACCCTGAACCACCCGGGCGGGCAGGGTGAAATCGCCGTGTTCGGGCCGGTCGGCGATATTGCAGAGAACGGACCGGCGGCGGGCGTCCTCTGCGACCCGTCGATTGATATCGGCATTGTCGGTGGCGGCGAAGGCGAGGAAAACATCGGCAAGATCGGAAGAACGGTAGGGGCGCCGTTTCAGGGTAACGCATCCCGCGTCGGCCAGGGCTTCCATGGATCGGTCGATTTCAGGGCTGACCACCCGGACGACGGCGCCGCAATCGGCCAGGGTGCGGGCTTTGCGGACGCCCACCGATCCGCCGCCCACCACCAGGCAGCGTCGCCCTCGTACCTCCAGATTGATCGGATACCGGGTCATGGAACGGATTACCCTTCAGCGACCCGGATTCTCATCAGGTCTTCGGCCAAACGCAGCGGACCCGAATAGGTCTTTCTGCACTCCGCCACCATGTCGGCATGGTCGCATTCCGGGTAAAAATGGGTCAGAATCAGCTCCGATACCTCGGCCTCGGCCGCGATGGCGCCTGCCCGGGACGGGGTCAGGTGGCCCGCGGTGTTCCGGTCGTCGGGCAGGGCCGATTCGCAGATCAGAAGATCGGTCTTTTCGGCCAAGGCGATCAATCGGTCGGTGTAGTCGGTATCCCCGGAGTAGACCGCGGAGGCCCCGCCGGGGGCGGTTACCCGATACCCCAGGCTTTCCGGATTGTGGGCCATGGGCGCCGTTTCCACGGTGACGGGTCCGATCGTTCGGCGGTCGGGGGCGGCGGTGTCCAGTTCGATGATTTCCAGCATGCCCGGGCCAAATACGATCCAGTCTCCATAGACCTGTTTCAGGTTTTCGAAAAAACGAATGATCCCGAGGCCGCCCGCCAACTTGAGCGGATGTTTCCGCCGTTTTTTTTCCGGATACTTGGTCGCGAACAGAAAAGAGACCAGTTCACCGCTGTGATCCGGGTGGAAGTGGCTCAGGAAAATGGTATCGATATCGAAGATTTCCGTACCCGTTTCGAGGAGTCGGCGCAGGGTGCCGGCCCCGCAATCGAAAAGCCATTTGACGCCGCCGGTTTCCATCAGCAAGGCGCAGGAACTCCGTCGCAGGGAGGGGACGCAGGTCCCCGATCCGAGGATTGTGATATCCAGCCTGTCTTTTTCGGATCGGGTCATTTTTTCTCTTCCGAAGCGTCGGCCGGGTCGGCCTCTTCTCTTCCGTTCTTGCAGACGTGGGTGGTGATATGCTTTCCCTCCACCCGGTCGATGATCCACTGCAGGACGCCCTTGTCGTCGGCGGCGTCCACCTGATCCGCAATTGCTTCGATCGGGATTTCGGCCCGGGCCATGCTTTTGTGTCCACCGGCCGAACCGAGCTGACAAAAGCTTTTTTTGGCCAGTTTGCCGGCGCTCTTGCGCAACCCGTCATTGCGAATAATGAGAATCAGGGTGTTGTTGTAGGTGCCGGCGACCACCGTCCAGGTCACCGGGTTGACCCGCATGAAAAAATCGCCGATCAGAACACAGACATCCGGATTGACCACCCCGCCGAGATTGACGAAAATTCGGCCCCGATGCATTCGCATGGTCTCGATGGCGTTTTTGAAGTATTTGAGAAAATCGATTCTCAGATCGGCCTGTTCGATTTTTCGCGCCAGGGTGGTATTGGCATGCTTGAACAGAAACTGAAACGCCCTCACATCCTCGATCAATGTCTGCCGTTCAAAATTTCGGGTATCGGTTTTGATGGCATGGAACAGACCGGTGGCCAGTTTGGCCGAGGGCTTGATCTTGGCGGAGCGCAGGTATTCGGTCAGGATGCTGGAGTTGGCGCCGTATTCGGGTCGGATGTCCACAAACGGCGCGTCCACTTCGGTCTTGGGATGGTGATCGATGACCATCGTGAACTTGAACCGGGAGAAAGCTTTATTGTGGCAGGGTTGCGAATCGAGCAGGACGACCCGGTTGTACCGATTGGCATCCGTCAGGTCTTCCACAAAGGTGAGTTTTACGTCCAGAAGTCGAATCATGGCCACGTTGTCGGGCCGTTTCACCACATTGATGTTGGAGATGGTGACGTGGGCCACCTTGCGCCACAAGAGCCGTTTGACCGCCATGGCGCTGGCGATGGCATCCGGATCGGCGTTGATCATGATCAGGACGTGGTCGCCGCCCGAGAATTGAGCGTAAAAGCGGCGCACTCTTTCGGCTGCGGAAATTTTCATCAAAGAAGTCCCTGAAAATTATGCAATTGGGTTCCGCCTAAAAACTTGTAATTACTGGTTAATATTATTCATTTTGAGGCATCGAAGCGGTTTCGTATCCACCGTTTCGAATCACCGGGCGGAAGGTGAATCGCCCTGAATTCAAATGCACAAAGCTAACACATCGATGGGGGGAATGCAAATAATACCTGGGGTTTCAAACCACGTCGCCGGGCCTCTATGGACAATCCGCAATGCGATTCCAATCGACGGTTTCCGGGCCTGGTTTTCAGGAGCAGGGCTGTACCTTGGGGGACCTTTGGGAATGAAATCGTATCTTGACAATGTCGACGGACCTCTGCTATAGGCGGTTCAGCAAAATTGAAGAATACGGATTTTAATTTCTTTTCAGATATTTAAATTATTCTTCAAATGCCTTTTTCGGTTCTGAACCCATGAGAATTTGAGCCACGGAATGGACGACGGGCGGTTTGAACGGGAGGTTGAAACGGGAAGAAAAAAGCTTTTCAATTATCGCGAAAATCGGGACTGGGCTGAGAATATGACCATTGTCATGCAGATCGGCCTGACCATGGCCGGGTGCATCACCTTCTGCTTTTTCGTCGGTTGGTCCATCGACAAGTGGCTGGGAACCCGGGGCGTGTTCGTCACTCTGTTCATCCTTTTCGGTGTGGCGGGGGGCGGATACATCGTTTACCGGGAAATCAACAAACTCATGAGCCAGGGAAAAAGCGAAGACACGGAACCATCGAACAATGGAACCCCTTAGAGAGACAGAAAAAAAATATTGTTCCAGAGCCATAATGACCTCCATTATGGCTGGATCTCTGCTTATCGTCGCCAATTACAGCCCCATCGGAAAGGGGCTGATCCTCGGCACCCTCTTCAGCATTCTTAACTTCATTCTGATGGGTGAAACCCTTCCAAAACGCATGGATACTTCCGTGCGAAAGACCTTCGCCAAAGCCCTGGGGTCGATTCTGTTTCGCTTTACGTTGCTTGCGATTCCCTTTGTTGCGGCCATCAAATCGGACATGTTCAATTTGTTTGCGGTATTAGTCGGTGTATTCATGGTCCAGATCATGATACTTCTGGATCATTTCGCTCATCTGTTTCGAACCGTGGAAAGGTAAATTGGGGAAATAGCGCTATGGAGGAACTCGGCAAGGTTTACCAATTGATCATTCCGGTGAACGGGCACACCATGACATTCAATCTAGATGCCATCATCATGACTTGGATCGTCATTCTGCTGCTGACCCTGTTCGGGTATTTCGCCGCCCGCAACCGGAGTCGTCTTCCCGGGCCCTTGCAGGTCGTGGGGGAGCTTTTTGTGGAACAACTGTACGGTCTCACCGAGGACGCTCTAGACAGGGAGCTTGCCAAAAAATACGCGCCCATGATCTGCGCCCTGTTCATGTTCCTTCTGCTGTCCAACTGGCTGGGGATCATTCCTCACCTGGGCGAGCCGACCAAGGACCTGAATACGCCCCTGAGCTTAGGCATCATGGGGTTTTTCATCGCCCACTACGCGGGCATTCGGGCCAAAGGGTTCAAGACCTATATCAAGGCCTATTTCGAGCCGGTCTTTTTCATGATGCCGCTCAATCTTATCGGCGAACTCGCCAAGGTGGTTTCCATTTCCTTCCGTCTTTTCGGGAATATCATGGGGGGCTCCATCATCATTCTGGTGGTCTCCTACCTCACCTACAGTATCGTTCTGCCGCCCCTGCTGAATGCGTTCTTCGGATTGTTTGTGGGTACGATTCAGGCATTTGTGTTCACGATGCTAACTGTCGTTTATATCTCGGTACAGGTGAAATAGCATGGCTTTAGATATCGATACATGGGTTAAAGTGGCTGCGTTTTCCGGAGGCGGATTGGCAATGGGGTTCGGCGCCATCGGGGCAGCGATCGGCGAGGGGTTGACGGCCGCGCAGGCGAATGAGGCCGTTTCACGAAAGCCCGAAATGGCGGGCGACATTTTTAAATCCATGCTGGTGGGCCAGGCGATTGCCGAATCGGCATCGATCTTCGCCTTGGTTATCGCCATGATTCTGCTTTTTACGAATTTTTCGACCACATCCTATACGATGATTTCCGTTGTCCTGGGTGCCGGCCTCTGTATGGGGCTGGGGGCCATCGGCTCCGGGGTGGGGTCCGGCTTTCCGGCCGGCGCGGCCTGTATCGGTATGGCCCGTCAGCCCGGGATGAGCGGTCGGCTGACCACCAACATGCTGATCGGCTCCGCGGTCTGCCAGACCCCGTCCATCTTTGCGCTGGTGACCTCCTTCATTCTGCTCTTCACCGACTTTTCAGGGCGGCCGGTGTCGCCGACCTGGGCCGCCCTTCTGGGCGCGGCGCTGGCCTCGGGCCTCGGCGCCATCGGTTCCGGGCTCGGCGGCGGATTGGTGGCGGAGACCAGTTGTCAGGGGGTGGCCCGACAGCCCGAGCAGACCACCCCGGTGACCAACGTCATGCTGCTGGGGCAGGCGGTGACCCAGACCACCGCGATTTACGGTCTGTTGATCAGTTTTATTCTGATGTTCAAAGGGTTTCCGGCCACCGAAGCCTGGGCTCCGCCTATGGCGCTTCTGGCGGCCGGCCTCTGCATGGGGATCGGCGCGATCGGCCCCGGCGTCGGGGAAGGATTTACCGCCCGAAGTGCGGTAGACCAGATCGCCCGGGCGCCCGAAGCGACCGCCGATCTGACCCGGGTCATGCTGGTGGGGCAGGCGGTGGCCGAATCCACCGGCATTTACTCGTTGGTAATCGCACTGGTCCTGATTTTTGTGGTGTGACCGGCCGCGACCGGATATACTTGTTGAAGTTTTTTTTAACTAATCGTTTACGGAGGATAAAGCGATGGCGATTGAAGGTGTAGACATCATTAAAGCGGCTGCATTTCTTGGAGCGGGTCTTGCAATGGGGCTCGGAGCGATCGGACCGGGCGTGGGTGAAGGCATGGCCGCTGCAAAGGCCTGCGAAGCGATCGGACGGAACCCCAAAGAGGCGGGCTTGCTGACCCGGACCATGCTGGTCGGCCAAGCCGTTTCGGAATCGACCGGAATCTATTCTCTGGTTATCGCCCTGTTGCTTTTGTTCGTAGTTTGATGTGTATCCTCTGACGGAGGAAGAAGATAGCCGATGCAGATTATCAGCAATATAGCGCTCATCAGCATCAATGAGACCATGGTCGTTCAGCTGGTCTCCTTTCTGCTCTTCGTGTTCATTATGAATCGCGTCATGTTTCGTCCCCTTCAGCACTCCATGTCGGAGCGGGAGGAGTACATGACCGCATTGAGCCGGGAGATCAAGGATTCGGAAAAAGAGATTTCGGATCTGGTCTCCCGAATGAAGACCCAGGAAGCGGCTGCCCGCAACGATGCCAACGCCTCCCGAATGGCCCTGGAGGAAGAAGGGGGCCGGGAAGCCGCCGACATCCTGGCGGAAGCCAACCGGGAGATTGCGGAACTCAAGCGGAAGACCGAGGCGAATGTCCAGTCTCAGCTGAATGAGGCAAAAAAATATTTGGAAGAGGAATCCGAAGCGCTTGCCCTTCAGGTAATGGAAAAGGTGCTGGGTCGGAGGCTGTCTAATGGGTAAATCCAAAAAAAGAATCATTGCCGGCATCGTATCGGTTTCGGCGGTCGCGGCCTTGAGCCTTCTGGCGACCCCCGGGCCGGTGTGGGCCGATGAGACCGGTGGCGACTGGCGAAGTACCTATGACACGGTCATGATATGGGTTAATTTCGCCATTCTGGCCTTCGTCATTTATAAGTTCGGCAAAGATCCCATTCTGGATTTTCTGCGCCTGCGGAAAGAAGATCTCGCCTATGAAATCGGGGCCCTTGAATCCCAGAAAGAACAGGTGACCGCCCGCATCGAAGAGACCCGGGAGGCGATCACCGAGAGCGATATCCGGTATGCCGACTTAAAGGAGAAGATCCTTCGCCAAGGCGAGCGCCGAAAGCAGGAGATCATCGATGAGGCCAAGGCGCAGAGCCGAATTATGATGGAATCCACCAAGGAGAAAGTCGGCAGCCAGATTCAACAGGCCAAGCGGCGATTCAAGGAAGAAATGGTGGACGCCGCCATCGATCGGGCCATGGAGCGGCTTCCTCAGGTGATCACCAACGAGGACAATGAAAAATTACTGGATCAGTACATGGCCGGTGCAACGGCAAAATAAAAAAGGGCCCGATATTATTTCAAAGCCCGGCTATTGGATGATAGCCGGGCTTTCTGTTTCGTGTCATGCAATTTGAGCAAATCGTCGATCAGATCGGGCAGGTGATTCTGGGCAAGGAGGAGCAGATCCGTCTGGCCCTCACCTGCCTTTTCGCCCGAGGACACCTGCTCATCGAGGACCTGCCCGGGATCGGAAAAACCACCCTGGCCAAGGTGCTCTCCAAATGTCTGGGGCTTGAGTTTCGCCGGGTTCAGTTCACCAGCGATATGCTGCCGGGGGATATTCTCGGGGTCTCGATATTCGATCGACAAAGCAATCTCTTTATTTTTCACCCCGGTCCCATATTCACTCAGGTCCTGCTGACCGACGAAATCAACCGGGCCACCCCGAAAACCCAGAGCGCCCTTCTTGAGGCCATGGAAGAAGGGCAGGTGACGGTGGAAGGGGAAACCCGTCCGCTGGAAACCCCGTTTTTCGTGATCGCCACCCAGAATCCCCTGGAGCAATCGGGCACCTTTCCGCTTCCCGAATCCCAGCTGGATCGATTTCTGATGCGCATCGACATGGGGTATCCCGACCGGGCCGCCGAAAAAAAACTTCTGCTGGGACAAGGGGCGGAGGTCCTGCTCGATCGAATGGACGCGTGCCTGCCGGCCGAGAGCGTGGCCGAGATTCAGGAACAGGTCCGGCAGGTACATGTGTCGGATTCGTTTATAGAATACCTTCAGGATATTGTCGGGTTCACTCGCACCACCGATTATTTTCAGGTGGGGCTCTCTCCCCGGGCCGGATTGGCTTTGCTTCAGGCGGCCCGCTCCTGGGCCTTTCTTCAGGGGCGGGATTATACGGTGCCGGAAGATTTGCAGAAGATTCTTCCGTGGGTGGCGGGCCATCGGCTGAAATCCCGGGAAAACCTGGCGGAATTGAACCGGGACCGACTCATGGAGATCTTCAAGACGGTCCCGATTCCATGATCCCGCCGTTTCGCCGAAGGTCTGTGTTTCGCTCCCCTTCGACGGTGTCGCTCCCCTATGTACTGAGACGCGGCGGCATCTATGTGTTTCCGACCCGGTATGGATTTCTGTTTATCGTGGTCCTGGCGGGAATGCTTCTGGGCTCGGCCAATTACAACAATAATCTGGGTTTTCTTCTCACCTTTCTTTTGGGAAGCATGGCCTTTGTCTCCATTCTGCACACCCACCGGAATCTGTCGGGAATCGAAATCAGCTCCGCCGCACCCCAGCCGGTATTTGCCGGGGACCGGGCGATCTGCCGTTTGCGGATCAGCGCGGGTGATCGCCCCCGGGCCGCTGTTGAATTCGGGTTCGCCGGTGAACCGGCGCTCCGGCAGTCCCTTTCGGAACGGCAGGACGCCCGGGTCGACGCCGGTTTGAAAGCCACCGCCCGAGGTATCCTCAAACCGGGGCCCCTGGTTATCGCCACCCGATACCCCCTGGGGCTGTTTCGGGCCTGGACGCGTCTCGACCCGGGCGTGGAGTGGACCGTTTATCCAAGGCCGGTTCAGGGCCCCGACGCCTTCCGGCAAGGGGATTCCGGCAAAACGGCCCATGCCGCAGGGGAAAAGGCGATTCGCGGAGTGGAAGATTTCCATGGTCTGAGGCATTATCAGCCGGGGGACCTTCCCCGCCACATTTCCTGGAAATCCTATGCCCGGGGCCAAGGCCTTTTGACCAAAGTCTTTACGGGAAAAACCGGTTCCACGGTTATGCTCGACTGGCACCTGGTCCAGGAGGAGGAGACCGAACGAAAACTCTCCCGGCTTTCGGGGCTGGTCCTGCGGGCCGGCGGAACAGGACTCAAATACGGCCTGAATCTGCCGGGGAAAACCATTTCTCCGGACCGGGGCGACCCCCACAAACATGAATGCCTTCGAACCCTGGCCTTGTTCGGGCTCCCCCGGAGAACGCAATGAGGCGGTTCGACACTCAGCTGCCGCCGCTGTTGGCCGCCCTGCTTGTGGCGGCCGGGCCCCATATCTTTCGGCTTCCTCCCTGGATCACCGGCTGGTGCTTTCTGTTGTGGGGGTATGCCCTGGCCGGGGCGATCCGGTCCTGGCCGCGGCCCGGCAGACCGGTGCTCTGGGTATTGGCGATGACCGGATTCAGTGTGGCCATTCTCACCTTCGGCGGCGGATTCGACAGCGACGCCTATGTGGCCTTGCTCTCCGTGATGGCGTCTCTCAAACCGCTGGAAATTCGATCCTACCGGGACAAGATCATCACCGCCTTTCTGGCCTACTTCATGGTCTTGGCCAATCTGTTTTATTCCGACACCCTGCTGATGACGCTCTACCTTTTTCTATCGGTGCTGGTCACCACGGCGGTGCTGGTCCATATCAATCATCCCACGGGTGCGGTCAAGGCCAAACTGCGGCCGGCCGGTCTTTTGATGGTGCAGGCCATTCCCCTGGCGCTGGTCCTCTTTGTGCTGTTTCCTAGAATTCAGGGCGGGCTGTGGGGCATTACACGGAAAACCACCGGGACCTCCGGCTTTTCGGACAGCATGTCGCCCGGGTCGGTCTCCAATCTGGTGGAGAACACCGCGGTGGCTTTTCGGGTTCAGTTCGAGGGGCCGGTGCCGGCTCCGGAGCTTCGCTACTGGCGGGGGGTGGTTTTCGTCTTTTTCGACGGCCGGGGATGGCGCCGAATGCCCGGGCTGCATCCGGTGCGAGACGGGGTTTCCGGAGAAAAGCCGGTGGATTATACCGTCACCCTGGAACCCCATCGGGACCGATGGATGTTTCTTCTGGAGATGCCGGCAAATCCGCCCGGGCGCGGGGTTTTGCTGAGCGACCTTACCGCGGTGGCGAGACGACCGGTGAACGAGCGGCGCATCTATCGGGCGCGCTCCTTTCTGGAGTATCACACCGGGCCCCTTCGCCAGTGGGAGCGGATCAGTCTTCAGGTGCCGGGCCGGGGAAACAACCAGGCCCGGGAACTGGCCCGCGGGTGGACCCGCACCGGCGCCACCCCACGGGAAATCGTGGCCCGGGCCCTCGACTATTTTCGAAAAAACCATTTTGTCTACACCTTTCAGCCGCCCCTGCTGGGTCCGGAACCGGTGGATGATTTTCTGTTTAATACTCGAAAGGGCTATTGCGAACATTACGCCTCCGCTTTCGCCTTTCTGATGCGGGCCGCGGATATACCGGCCCGGGTGGTGGGCGGCTATCAGGGCGGGGAAATGAATCCCTACGGGGATTACCTGATCGTCCGCCAGTCCGACGCCCATGCCTGGACCGAGGTCTGGTTTGAGGACACCGGCTGGACCCGGGTGGACCCGACCCTGGCGGTGGCCCCGGAGCGGGCCCGGCGGGGCGTGCAGGATGTCCTGTCTTCAGAAGATCGCGCCCGGTTGTCCGTCTTTCCGGATCTGGGTCCCCTGACCGATCTTCTGCGGTCGGCCCGTCTCGGGTGGGATTCGGTGAATGCCTACTGGACCCTCTGGGTGATGGGCTATACCCGCCAGGACCAGGAATCGCTCCTGAGCCGCATCGGAATCCGGTTCGATACCTGGAAGGGGCCCCTGTTGACCATTCTGCTGGCCCTCGGTCTGATCACCGGTCTGACCCTGCTGTTCGCCGTCGGTTTGAAGTACCGGGGCGGTCACCCAAAAGACCCGGCCCGTCAAAGCTACGAGGCCTTTCGAAAAAAACTGGCCCGGGGCGGAATCGAGGCGCTTCCTTCTCAGGGGCCGTTGGATTTCGCTCAAGAGGTAATTCGGCGACGGCCGGACCTTCAGCAGCCGGTTCGAGAAATCACCGATCTGTACATTCGGCTTCGGTACGCCGCCGGCGATTCTGAAGCCGGCGACGGAAAATCGGCCTTTCGAGACCTTAAACATCGGGTGCAGCGGTTTGAACCTGGGAAAAGGACCGGAGTTGACCGATGAAGATCAATTCCATCGCCAACCGGTATCTGTTTTCGGAAATGGTGGGTCCTTTTGCGGTGAATGTCTTTTTTTTCACCTTCATCTTCCTGCTCACCGAAATTCTCGAAATCACCAACATGATCGTCAATTACAAGATCGGTCTGCTCACGATTTTCTGGCTGCTCGCCTATTCCATGCCCTATTTTCTGGTCTTCGTGGTTCCCATGTCGGTGATGATGGCGGTGCTGCTCACCTTTCTTCGGATGTCCGGGGACCATGAAATCATCGCCCTGAAATCCTGCGGTATCGGCATCTATCAGTTGCTTCCGGCGGTGGTCGGGTTTTGCCTGGTCGGCACCCTGATGACCGGGTTCATGATCATTTACGGACTGCCCTGGGGAAAACTCTCTCTAAAGCGGATGACCCTGGAGGTAGCCCGGTCCAATATCGATATCGGTCTGAAAGAGCGCACCTTCAACGACAATTTCGAGGGGGTGATGCTCTATGTCAACAAGGTCGATCTTCAAAACAAAGAATTGATCGACGTCTTTATCCATGATGAACGCAGTGCGGAGACCGGTATTACGATTATTGCACCCCGGGGTAAGATGACCACCGACCCGGACCAACTGAAATTCCATCTTCAGCTCTACGATGGCGCCATCAATCAGGTCAGCCTCGAGGACCAGGCGGTCAATTCCACCCGTTTCGAGACCTATAATTTGAACATCGATCTTCAGCAGGCGGCGCTGAGGCAAGACCCGGGGCCCAAGGATGAAAAGGAGATGAGTCTGACCGAACTGAACCGATATATTCAGACCCGTCCGGAAAAGGATAAGGATTATTATAATGCCCTTCTGGAATTCCATAAAAAGTTCTCGATTCCGTTTGCCTGCATCTCTTTGGGAATTCTGGCGGTGCCGCTGGGGGTTCAATCCAGGTCCGCCCGCACCTCTTTCGGGCTCGGATTGGGGCTTTTCCTCTTTTTGCTCTACTACCTGATGCTCTCCGCCGGGCTGGTTTTCGGTGAGGCCGGGGTCTATCCGCCGGTCATCGGCATGTGGGCGCCCAATATCGTGACCGGCATCATCGGGGTTTATCTTCTGGTCCGCACCGTAAAGGGCCGATCCATCTATATCGACCTGCTGCCCCGATTGTTCAGGAGTTTGAGAAAATGATGCTCTTGTACAATCTTTTTCTCTGCTTGGGGACGGCCGTCGCACTGCCGGTCCTGCTGCCGTGGATCCTTCGGTCTCGAAAACGGCGGAAAACCGTGCGCCAACGGCTGGGTTTGATCCGCATGTACCGGAGCG
>JGI12048J13642_10006888_pt1 | contig 12075 bp, 8 predicted proteins | sample ElkSlonscriptome_16_FD_13642 | JGI IMG/M metagenome (IMG submission 13642) | reverse complement strand
CGAAGATGGCTACAAGGTGCTTAAATTAAAGGTGGGAGCCATTGACCTGGACGAGGAGATGGACATCATCCGTCATATCCGGTCCGCATTCAGCATAAATGACCTGGAGATCAGGCTGGATGCCAATGGTGCATGGGAAGCGGAAGAGGCCCGGGAAATATTAAACATGCTTTCTGAATTTGACATCCATTCCATTGAACAGCCGATTAAAGCAGGTCAGTGGGAGCAAATGGCAAAGCTTTGTGAAACGAGCCCTATCCCCATTGCGTTGGATGAAGAGCTGATCGGAATTGAGGATTCAGCTACGCAGCAGATGTTGCTCAAACAGACGCGGCCTGCCTATATTATACTCAAGCCCTCCTTGCTGGGCGGGACCAGTGCTTCCCGGAGTTGGATCGAAATGGCAGAAAAACTGGGCATCGGCTGGTGGGTCACCTCGGCCCTGGAATCGAATGTCGGTCTGAATGCGATCGCCCAATGGACGGCAACACTTGAAACTGAGATGCCACAGGGATTGGGTACCGGACAGCTCTTTTCAAACAACATCCCATCACCCCTGGCGATCAGGAATGGTGTGCTGTATTATGATACGGAAGGAAATTGGGATACAGGCATGATAATAAACCGAAATTGATGTTCAGTGAACCTTTCAGTATAGACGGCCAAAAATTTTCAAGAACTGACCTCCTGGATCATGCACAACAGGGGGCCGGCGCCCCTGCCCAGCCGAAATGGAAAAAGAAATTCTATAGTTTTGTTTTGGACCTGCTAAGTGATGACCGCCCGATCGCGCAACAGACCAGTGGGACGACTGGAAAACCCAAAGTTTTTAAGCTTGACCGGATTGCCATGATCCGTTCGGCCGGGATGACGATTTCCCACTTTGGGCTCCGGCCTGGTGACAGGGCACTGCTTTGTCTTCCAGTGGATTATATTGCAGGAAAGATGATGGTGGTGAGGGCATTCGCCGGTCAGTTGGATCTTTGTACAACAGAACCGGCCGGAAATCCCCTTCGCGACCTGGAGCAGCGGATTGATTTTGCTGCGATTGTTCCACTGCAGGTTTTTGAGGCCATGGAAACTCCGGAACTGGTGGATCGGTTCATTGGCACGCTTTTGATTGGTGGAGGTGAGATCAATAATGCACTTCGTACAAAGCTCACTGGGCTGAATGAAACAAAAGTATTCGAGACCTTTGCCATGACCGAGACCCTGACACATTTTGCTGCAAGGAGGATCAACGGTCCTGAAGCAGATGCGTTGTTCAGAACCATGGAAGGTGTAACAATTGGTCAGGATGAAAGAGGCTGTCTTACTGTGGATGTAGCGGGAATTACAGGCGGAACCATTGCCACGAATGACCTGGTGAAAATCAATGGCACTCATTCATTTGAGTGGTTGGGAAGGTACGACAACGTGATCAATACCGGGGGAATCAAGGTGATCCCGGAGGTGCTGGAAGACAAGATCAGGGAGCTTACTGCAATAAAAAACGACCTGGTCATTCTGGCAAAGGATGACGAAAAATTGGGACAGAAGGTAATCCTGGTCATCGAGGCGGCAGATGGGGAGATCGACATTGTGCAACTCAGGTCCACCTTAAAATCCGGACTTCAAAAACATGAGATTTACAAGGAGATCCATTTAATACGTTCCTTTCCCCGAAACAGCGCCATGAAGATCGAAAGGCGTAAAATCAAAGAGCTGATATCATAAAAAAGAGAAGAGCGAAAACGATTTTTCCTCGCTCTCACTCTTCACTCTCACTCTGTCCTTGTGACCCCACCGGGGGTGCTCACCGCTATCGCGGATTCGCGAGCTCGCTCCTTCGTCGCTCGGTTGCTCACCGCTATCGCGGATTCGCGAGCTCGTCGTCGTCCCTCCTCCTCGGTTCGAACCCGGGTTCTCCTCCCGGTGTTCTTCATAAACGAAAAAAGTGAGAATGGATTTTCTCCACTCTCACTCTTCACGCTCACTCTGTCCTTGTGACCCCACCGGGAGTCGAACCCAGATCGCAAGAACCGGAATCTTGTATTCTATCCATTGAACTATGGGGCCGGTTAGTGGACGGCAAATTTAATGATTATTTTCGGAGAGTAACTCTTTTAACTGCTGTTTTCATGATCTTGGGAGATCCCGAAATAAATCCTCCCATCCAATTCACTTTGCCCTGCCCAAAATAAGTTGATAGAATGGCATTTTGTTAAAGCAATGTCACCCGGGTTGCAATTCTACCTTTTTGCCAACTACAGAAAGATTTTCATTCAGGTGTTGCTCGTCCCAGAGATTGGAAATAACGCCTGAAATATGTGGGTTTTGCAATGCCCACAGATAGGCTTTAACCGGAGGTTTCATGTCCCCGGGGACAATGCGTTCAACCTTCTGAATCCTCCACTCCGGGATGGGCTTGAGCGATTCGTGTTGCGTGGCCACGGCCATTGCAACCTTCATGCCGATCACCCCCATACCGCTATTCCTGGCCAGTTCAATCTCCCTTTCCATATAACCGGCATTAATAATGTTGTAGGCTACCATTGCCACCTGGTAAAGTCCGGTCTCACGCGCCGCCCTCAACACTCCGGCAGGATCATTGTGTGTCGATACCCCCAAAAAACGAACTTTTCCATCTTTCCTTAATTTCTCGAAGGTTGAAAAAATCTCTTCATTTTGTACCTCTTCGAAAGAACTTGCACCATGCGGACACATTAAAATGTCGAAATAATCCGTTCCTGTTCGTTTCAGGCTGTCTTCAACCGATTGCAGGATAAATTCTTTGAACCTGGTGCTTCCCTCAACCTTGTGTGCATAATCTGCTGCCATTGCATTGCTTAAAAATGCACCATCAAACGAACCTGGCTGACCGGGCCAGTAGGTGATAAAATATCCTGGCTTATCCACATTACGGGCTGCACGCATCTCCCGTGCCTTATTCTGATAATACTCCTGTTTGCCTGCAGACAGACCATCGTAAATTTCCCGGTAAAGATTGTTCCGTACCCTTGAAAAACCACTGACCTTTGTAGTCATGAATACTTTTTCACGCTTGGAACTGGTGTCGATGATCTGACCGTAACTTTTCTCGCATTCCCCCCTGCCGTAAGCCGGAGCCATATCCAGGTAGTTCAATCCCCGCTCCATGGCCATTTCGGTTATGTGATGGTTGCCCGGTCTGACAGGATCACCACCATTCACTACCTCAGAGATCATTAAACCTGTGTCTCCAAGCTGCCGATAGGACATTCCCGGCTGCTTATTACGCCATTCTGGTTCAATTTTCGGTCTGGCTTTCTCACCTGCAGTATCTGAAACCCGTAATTTGCCAAACACAGGCATTCCCAATCCGGCAATTGCACCTGCTGTTATAAATTTCCTGCGATTGATGTTGAACTTGTCGGCCATAATTCTTTAAATAAGGTGAATTAATTTAAAGTAAAACCAACAGATGAATGATTTGTTTCCTGGATCAGATTAGATCAATGCAGTGGAAACGAATCAATGCATGCGAATCATTTAGATACCCTCCCTTCAGGAAGCTGCCCCTTCACCTCTTCCCACTCAATCTCCATGGGAATCTCCTCGAAATTCTCATCCGGGACATATTCCAGTACTTCCCTGATCCTGTGGGTAAAATTGGGATGGGTGGAGACGATCTCGAATTTTTCCAGTAGCTCATTGTCCTGGTCATCCCGCAACTTCCTGAAAAAGGTGGCCAGGGTCCGTGGCTCAATCCCTGCATCTTCAAGCAGTTCACATGCAAACAGGTCGGCGCTCTGCTCCTGTTTTCTGTCAAACCCGGTGGAGGTGATGATGCGGGTCACCTCCCCCATCACGAATTGGTCGCCTGAGGTCAATATGGCAATTCCCAGCTCCTTCACCAGCCTGGAAACTACATGCCGCATCTCCACGTGACCCATCTCATGGGCCATAACACCAGCAAGCTCCTCTGGGGACCCGCAGAATTCAATGAGTCCGGTTGTAACAATGATGGTCCCCCCGGGAAGTGTGAATGCATTGATCATCTTGTCATCCACGACGAGGTACCTGTAATCATATTCCGATCCTTCCAGGGCATTCTCAAGGCGCAGTCCGATCGCCTCAACAGCATTGGTCATCTCCTCTGAAGTGACCTCCTCGAAATCGGAGTTTTTCAGGATGGCTTCCAGGTAGGTCTCTCCCAGTTCCTGTTCCCTTTCTATGCTGACCAGTTCAACTTTTTCAGGAAATACCGGGAACAGGGAGATGATCCCCCAGATGAATCCGAAGATCACCAGGAGGATCACCAGGTCTCTTATGATAGAAGTTCTCATCATTACATCTTTGGAGGCTTATTTTCACGCTGCTGCTCACCATCACCTACTCTGACCCTGTACACCTGCGCGTAGGACAGCTTACCGAAGAAAAGGAAATAATAAAACAAGCCCTTCCTGGCTTTAACTGCTCCTACCACACTAAATATTAAGTAAATGAGGTTCGCTACGGCGGTCATCACCAGGTATCCCCAGAATACCTCGGTAAAATCGTATTCCTTCACCAGGTTGGTGATCACCCACACCACGAGCCCGATATTGAGAAGTGTTACCGGAATCTGGCTGTACAATGACTGAAGCGTGTGGAACTGCACAAACCTACCTTTGGATTTATTGACAAAATAATAGATGATCGCAGCAATCATGTTGATGATCGGTAAGGGAAGACCCAGCGCCGCTGTTGCGAACATCATGAAGTATGCCCCCATGGCATCTTCTCTCTCTCGTACCGGAATCTCATCCGGTTGGGGCAAAGGATGGTATTCCATGGTTATTCCTCCGTGGCTATGCTGACCGGTATCTCCTTCTCCTCGGGAAGTTCATCTCCCGTGAATGCCGGGTATTGATCGGTCATGAAATACATATACAGACTGATCCGCATCTGCCAGCGAACCTGTCCGACCGCCCATTCATGCATCTCTTTTGGATATTTTCCTGTAAAGAGCACAACCCACCAGGCCAGGAATACCAGGATGCCGACAAATAACGCACGGAAATAGAGAATGAAAAAATGCGGAATATATACATAAAAGATCCCGAACAGAAGTCGCACCAGGGTCAGCCCCCTGCTCACCTTTTCCGGGTAGGGTATTACCAGGTCAGTAAATTCGTCGGTTCCATTGACCCCGAATGCCGGATAACCGTCTGAAATATTATAGGCCCTGGCTGACAGCCTCACCGTCCATTTCAGCAATCCTGCCTGGAGTTCAAACATGCTCTGTGGATACCTACCTGTAAACAGGATGATCCAGAAGGCTACAAATCTTAGAATTGCCGCCCAGAGGGAAACAAAAAAGAGCAGAAAATAATGAGGTAAAAAAATGTACAGCCAACCGAAAAAGGTCCTGAGGAGCAATTCCCCGCGGGAATATCTCTCCTGGTACTTGATAACTAATCGCATGATCTTTGGTTTTGGTTATGTTTGGTACCAATAAAGATCAAAAAATATTTTAAAAGCACAAAATGCACCTGTATGAGGAATGGAAAAATATTGAAGTAGATCGGTCAGTCCAGCTTCAACACAGCCAGGAAAGCAGTCTGCGGCACCTCCACATTCCCTACCTGGCGCATCCGCTTTTTCCCTTTCTTCTGCTTTTCAAGCAGCTTTCGCTTACGGGTAATGTCACCGCCATAACACTTGGCCGTAACATCCTTCCTTACCGCCTTTACCGTCTCCCTGGCAATCACCTTGGCCCCGATCGCAGCCTGGATCGCTACATCGAACTGTTGCCTCGGGATGAGCTCCTTGAGCTTCTCACAGATCCGCCTGCCAAAATCATAGGCATTGTCGCGGTGGATAAGCGTGGAAAGTGCATCCACCATTTCACCGTTCAGCAGTATATCCAGCTTGACCAGGTCGGCCTTCTTCTCGCCGGTAATATGGTAATCAAACGATGCATACCCCTTTGAAATACTTTTCAGCTTGTCGTAAAAATCAAACACAATCTCGGCCAGCGGAAGCTCAAAGGTCAGCTCCACCCGGTTACTGGTCAGGTAGATCTGGTTCTTCAGCGTACCCCGCTTGTCGAGGCAAAGGGTCATGATCGGACCCACGAAATCTGCCTTGGAGATGATCTGCGCAGTTATAAACGGTTCATAGATCTCTTCGATATTGGTTATATCAGGCAGGCCCGACGGATTATGGACCTCAACAACATCGCCTTTCGATGTATGCACAGTGAACGATACGTTGGGTACCGTTGTGATCACATCCATGTCAAATTCCCTGTCCAGCCGCTCCTGGATGATCTCCATGTGCAACAGCCCGAGGAATCCGCACCTGAAACCAAACCCCAGTGCAGCTGAAGATTCCGGGATAAAGGTCAGCGACGCATCATTCAGCTGAAGTTTCTCAATCGATGCCCGCAAATCCTCGTAATCGTCGGCATCCACCGGATAGATCCCGGCGAAAACCATCGGTTTCACATCTTCGAAACCGGAGATCCTTTTGTCACAGGGTCGTTCTGTATGGGTAATGGTGTCCCCCACTTTCACCTCCCGCGAAGTTTTAATACCGGAAATAATATAACCCACATCACCGGCACTCAGCTCTTTACGTGCTTCATTCTTCAGTCTCATCACACCGATCTCATCGGCCTCATACTCTTTCCCGGTGGCCACGAATTTCACCTGGTCACCCTTCCTGATCGTCCCGTTCATGATCCGGAAATAGGCGTAGATCCCTCTGAATGAATTGAATACCGAATCAAAGATCAATGCCTGCAAAGGTGCCTTTGGATCTCCCGTGGGTGGCGGTATCCGTTCAATAATTGCCTCGAGGATCTCCTCGGTACCCATCCCCGTCTTCCCGCTGGCCTCGATGATCTCCTCGCGCTTGCAGCCGATCAGGTCCACGATCTGGTCCTTCGCCTCATCCGGCATCGCGCTGTCCATGTCCATCTTATTCAGCACCGGGATGATCTCCAGGTCATGTTCGATGGCCATATACAGATTGGAAATTGTCTGCGCCTGGATCCCCTGCGTCGCATCCACGATCAGCAGCGCCCCTTCACATGCAGCAATGGACCTTGATACCTCGTACGAGAAATCCACGTGGCCCGGTGTATCGATCAGATTTAAAATGTAATCCTTACTGCCGGATTTGTAATTCATCTGGATCGCATGACTCTTAATGGTGATCCCGCGCTCCCGCTCCAGGTCCATGTTGTCCAGGACCTGGTCCTGAAAATCCCGCTCCGTCAGTGTCCCGGTCAGCATCAGCAGTCGGTCTGCCAATGTACTCTTCCCATGATCAATATGTGCGATGATGCAAAAATTCCTGATGTGTTCCATGCTATCCTTCCGGCCTCTCAATTTGAGCTACAAAGATAGAAGAATTCGGTGAACTGTAATATGCAGTCAGGCAAGAGTTTGTAGCTCCCGTATAAATAATCACAGGATGGTATTAATCTATGCTGAACTGGGACGCCAGCTGCACACATGAAACTTAAAATCATTGACTTACAAGCTTTGTGATCCTGTCACACAGTTTCTTTGCGAACCCGTGATGTGTGCCTGCACCATAGGGAAGATACGTGGAGAAAGCACGTACTATTCAGCAAATATTTTTACATTTACGAAAAGTGATCATCATGAGAAAGCTTCTCCTATCCGTTCTGATAACCTTACCGCTTATGGCGATGTCACAGGAAAAAGTACATAGCGAACTCTGCATCATGGAGCCCGAAACAGGGAAGGTCACGGTCGTATACAACGCCGACTATCACCTGGAGGCCCCGAACTGGACACCCGACGGAAAATATCTTGTGTTTAATTCGGACGGACTCCTTTACAGGATAAAAGCCAAAGGCGGAAAGCCAAAAAAGATCGATACCGGGTTTGCCGACCAGTGCAACAATGATCATGTTTTGTCACCCGATGGCAGGCAGATCGCCATCTCGCACCATGATGCTGCGGACCATGCTTCGAAGATCTACGTGGTGCCTTTCAAGGGGGGAACACCCGAACTGGTTACACCGAAGGGCCCCTCTTACCTGCATGGATGGTCTCCCGTACAGGATGAGCTGACCTACTGCGCTGAGCGGAATGGTGAATATGATGTCTATTCCATCGACATGAACAGCCAGGAAGAGGTGCAGCTGACGCGTTCACCGGGACTGGACGACGGACCGGAATATTCACCCGATGGGAAGTATATCTATTTCAACTCGGTACGTTCCGGTACCATGCAGATCTGGCGGATGAAGACCGATGGCAGTGAGCAGACACAAATGACGTTTGACAAGTACAATGACTGGTTTGCGCATCCGTCGCCGGACAATAAATGGCTGGTTTTTATCAGTTATGATCCGTCTGTTCCTGCAGGGAGTCACCCGCCCAATAAGAACGTGATGCTGCGGAGGATGCCCGTTGAAGGGGGAACCCCGGAAACTTTGGTGGAGCTGTTTGGCGGACAGGGGACCATCAATGTTCCTTCGTGGTCGCCTGATTCCGAGAAGTTTGCCTTTGTTCGCTACAAATTGGTTCAGTAGGATGTTTTGTGCCCTGAGCGTTGCAGTGAGCTTGCCGAACTGCCTGTCGAAGGGCCCATTACCGCCTCAATTTTGCATCCTTCGGAGAGCATATCCAGCGGGATAAAATTGCCCTCTACCTTCTTACCGTTCACCTTCAGTTCGCGCACACCCTTCTGAACATGATCAGGATTCTTCACCTCGATCTCAAGGTGCATGCCCCTGAAGATCCGCGTGGTGGTAAAACCGTCCCAATCTTCCGGAATACAGGGATCGATGGCGAGCCCGTTGTATTCCGGCTGAACGCCTAAAATATAATTCGTGGCGGTGTGATATGCCCATGTGGCCGTACCGCTGAGCCACGGGACACGCGATTTGCCGTACCGGGGGCTGTATTTGGAGTGGGTGGACTGACTATACACATAGGGTTCGATCTCCCGGATCTCGGCCTTGTCGTTGTAGGTGGCCGGGTTGAAGGCCTTGTAGTACTGCCATGCCCGGTTGCCGTTGCCCAGCAGGGTTTCGGCGATGATCGCCCATCCCTGTGTGTGATTAAAGATCCCGGCGTTTTCCTTCATCCCGGGGTTCATCAGCGTAGCGCGTATCACCGTGTAATCGGTCTTTTCAAAGGGGGGTGCACATACCATCAACCCGTATTCGGTGGCCAGCTGTTCGGCGACCGACTCCATGGCCTGCCGACCCTTTTCCTGGCGGCAGTGACCACTGAACACGGCCCATGATTGTGGATTCAGGAAGATCCGTCCCTCTTCGCTTTCGCTGCTGCCGAATTTCAGACCGTCGTCCCGGAAAGCACGCAGGTACCAGTTGCCGTCCCAGGCATGTTTGTCGATGATCTCATCGACCCTGTCGAGCTGCTCCTTCGCCCATGCGGTTTCCTTGTCCAGCTTTTTCATTTCAGAGATCTCCAGGTAGGTATCCAGCGCCAGCCTGAGCTGCATGGCAACGAACACGGTCTCTCCCTGGTGACCAAGCTCCAGGCAGTCGTTCCAGTCGGCCTTGAGTCCGCATGGCAACCCATGCATACCGGTACGCTCCAGGTTAAATTCAATGGCCCTTCTCAGGTGACCCAGTACCGTAGCCTCCCCTTGATCGGCGTAAGGCAGGACCTTGTCAAAGAAATCCAGCTGTCCGGTCTCCTTCACATAGGCAGGCACCGCGTTGAACAGCCACAGGCAGTCGTCCGACCGCATCTCCTCTTCCGGGGGATAGGACTCCTGGCCTGGGTGATGTGCAAACTGCTTCACCACGGGGAGTGCGCCCCCGGAGGAGAGCTGACCGGTAAGCATCAGCTCCAGGCGCTCCCCGGCCTCATCTGGAATGGTAGGCATCACGCCCATGAAATCCTGCACAGTATCACGGTACCCCAGTCCGTCGCGCTCACCGGCATACACCAGGCTGGCTGCCCTGGACCAGGCGAAGGTAATCAGGCTGTTGAAGGGGTTCCACATGTTCATCATCGAATTGAATCCCTCGTCGGGCGTTTTGATGGTCATCCCGGAGATGCGTCCGTGCCAGTAATCAACGAGCTGCTTGAATTCATCCTCCACGACACCTGGTTGACTGAAATGGGCAACGGCCTCCCTGCCCTCTTTTGCCGCCTCACCGATTCCCAGTACGACTGTAAATTCTTTTGTTTCCCCCGGTGCCAGGTCGACGTCCACCTGGATGGTGCCACAGGTATTATCGCCCGAAGCGAGCGTACCTTTGCACTTCCCTGTTTCAACGACTTCGGGGTTGGCATAGGTGCGGTACCTCCCGATGAAAGCCTCCCGGTCGGTATCAAACCCTGCCGGTTCAGCACCAGCAATCCCTTTGAAGGTGTGTCTTCCCTGGTCCTTCTCCTGGAAATTATCTGGCATGGCCGGGATATGAACGTTGGTGCCATGATCAATGATGCCGTCCACCACCGACATTTTTGCCGTGTATTGCGTATATTGTAGGTTGATCAGGTCATCAACTGCGTTCCAGTTACCGACGTATTCGACATAGGTAAACAAGCTCAGTTCACGCTTGACCTTATCCCTGTTTGTGACCTTCACATGCCAGCATTCATAGTCTTTATCCAGTGGAACGAAATAGAGTGTATTCGTTTCAATGTGGTCGTATTCCGAGGTGATCCGGGTGTATGCTGAACCAAACCGGCACTCGCTCCGATACTGGTCAAGTGGTTTGCCAACAGGCTGCCAGCTTCCCGACCAGAAATCGTTCTTTTTCCTGTCCCTGAGATAGATGTAGCGTCCGGGCTGATCCATGGGGACCGCGTTGAATCTGAGCCGCATGAAACGCCCCTGGGCTGCCGATCTGAAGAAACTATACCCACCGGCATTGTTGGTTATAACTGCTCCGTAACGTGTGTTTCCAAGGTAATTGGTCCAGGATCTCGGGGTATCCGGACGCGTGATTACATATTCTTTGTTCTTGTCATCAAAATGTCCGTACTGCATTGTATATGGTTTTTTCGTGTTCTTGGCTAAGGCCAGGGGATGATCAATCTTCCTCTTCTCTCCTTTTTTCCAGGTCCTCCTTGATCGTATACATGGTCTTTTCATCCAGCTTGTAGATCAGCATACCCAGGAAGGTCAGGATTGCCATACCCGCAGGTATGATGGAGATGAGGTAACGGATTCCCTTGATGGTTTCGGCAGACTGTACAACGACTGCGGTTGGGTCCAGGGCATTTTTCTCTTCATACCCAAAGTATGCAAGCATCCAGCCCAGCACTGCGCCACCGATGGTCCATCCGAATTTCTGGGCCATGGTGGAGGCGGACATAACCAGGCCGGTTGCCCTTCTCCCGTTCTTCCACTCGGAATAATCTGCGATGTCGGTATACATCGACCAGAGGATGGGGGACATGGGGCCCATGATCAGGGAGATGAGTACCTGGAGGGCAAACATCACCAGGACAGCTTCCGGGCTCAGGACCATGAAGGCAGCTGACAAAAAGATGGTAAGAAACATCAGTCCGACAAACGCTCTTTTCTTTCCAAAAAGCTTTGAGATATAGCCAGTGATCAGCACACCAACCAGGTTGGCGCCTGTACCAAGCACCATGAAAGTGGATGCCAGTCCGTCGGTCGACAGGTTAAACTCCCTGCCCAGGATGGAGAAGGACTGTTCTCCCACGTAATATTTGAAATAATACATGATGCTGCCGTTCCTGATGGTCACAAATGTGAGCAGGAATATGCCAACAAGCACCAGTACGAGCCACGGGATGTTTGTCACCAGGTTCCTCAGGTCGGCCTTCAGTGATGAGACCTGGCTCTTTGGCGGACGCACCCGCTCCTTTGTCATTGCAAATGTTGAGATGAACAGTACTGCGGCCAGGAAAGCGAATACCGACATTGAAAGTTGCCATCCCAGGGCCTCGTTGTCACCGCCCAGCACCTTGACCAGCTTCAGCGCCGTTGCCTGCACGACCAGTCCTCCTGCAAAAGCTGCCACGAACCGGTATGATGCGGCCTTTGTACGTTCCAGGGGATCAGCTGACAACACGCCCATCAGGGCGGAATAGGGAATGTTGATGGCTGTATACACCACCATCATCAGGGAAT
>JGI12048J13642_10050740_pt1 | contig 12080 bp, 10 predicted proteins | sample ElkSlonscriptome_16_FD_13642 | JGI IMG/M metagenome (IMG submission 13642) | reverse complement strand
GATGATTGAAACCATAGGTTTTCCGGCCGTTGTAGAAGCAGCCGACTCAATGGTGAAAGCCGCCCGAGTCACCTTAGTCGGATATGAAAAAATCGGAAGTGGTCGCGTCACCGTAATTGTTCGAGGCGATGTATCTGAAGTTCAAGCCTCCGTCGCGGCAGGAATTGAGGCTGTTAAGCGTGTCAATGGGGGTGAAGTCTCATCGACCCATATTATTGCTCGTCCCCACGAAAACTTGGAATACGTTCTGCCCATCCGTTATACCGATGCTGTAGAACAGTTCCGGGCTTACTAAAACAACTATGCAGTTCAGAATCATCTGGACTCGCTTCACTCATCCGTCGTCGTACAAGATTCACCAGCAAGGACGCTAGCAGCAAGTCATGTTGTTGTGAAATTCCTCTCCGGGAACAGGTTAGTGAGTCAGTCTTGTACGACATCAAAGTATGTTCATTGAATTGTTAGATCAGGAGTTAGACTATGGCCATTGCAGTTGGTATGATTGAAACCTTAGGGTTTCCGGCTGTGGTAGAAGCAGCCGATGCTATGGTAAAAGCAGCTCGGGTTACTCTCGTCGGATATGAGAAAATCGGGAGTGGACGAGTAACGGTAATTGTGCGAGGAGATGTTTCAGAAGTGCAAGCTTCCGTCGGAGCGGCTCAAGAATCTATAAAAAATCGAGTTAAAGGGGGTCAGGTTCTCTCCACTCATATTATTGCCCGTCCCCATGAAAACTTAGAATACGTTCTACCGATTCGTTACACTGAAGCCGTAGAACAGTTCCGTGAAAGTGTCAGTGGAATTCGCTCACTCAACCGTCCCTAGAGACCAGTCCGTTTTAGAAAAAACAGATAGGGATCAAGACCCACAAAAGATTATTCTGGTAAACAAAGAGTTTGATCGTCGATTCTGCTGTGTTTTCCATTTAGCCTATTAAGGTCTTGCACCCGTGCCAGTCCAAATCTGATTTAATGGCATTATTGCTGAACTCTAAACCCTTCACGGCTGACGAGCTGATCATTGAAACGCCAACAAAATAGCACATTCCCCACTAAAGCCCCATGAAAATTGCCAGAGTTATTGGCACTGTTGTGAGTACCCAAAAAGAGCCAAGTTTGAGAGGCTCAAAATTTCTACTCTTGCAATTCATTGATGAAGCCGGAGAAACCCTCCCGGAATATGAAGTAGCACTCGATTTCGTTGGGGCGGGCTTTAATGAGTGGGTTCTTGTCACACGGGGAAGTGCAGCTCGTCAAATTCCCGGAAGTGAAACTCGTCCGAGTGACGCGGCTGTAGTAGCAATTATAGATACCATTACAGCGGGAAATCGTTCGCTCTACAGCAAAAAAGATCAGGAACGTTAGTCTCACCCTCTGAGCTAAATTTTCTGATCGATTTCACAGTAAACAACAGAAAACTAATTAAAGATTGGTTAGGAGAAATTCAATTATGGTAGTCCGTAGTCTAGCGGCTCCTCCAACACCTTGGTCAAAAAACTTAGCCGAGCCGAAAATCGATTCTACAGCCTACGTTCACTCCTTTTCTAACATCATCGGAGATGTGCGAATTGGAGCCAATGTATTGGTTGCACCAGGAACCTCTATCCGTGCTGACGAAGGGTTTCCATTTGCGATTGGTGAAAATACTAATATCCAAGATGGCGTAGTCATTCACGGCTTAGAAGAAGGTCGCGTCAAAGGAGATGATGGTCAATCCTACTCCGTTTGGATTGGTAAAAATACCTCAATCACCCATCTGTCGTTGATTCATGGCCCAGCGTATGTGGGAAGTAATTGTTTCATCGGCTTTCGCTCAACGGTATTTAACGCCCGAGTTGGAGATGGTTGCATTATCATGATGCACGCTTTGATTCAGGATGTGGAAATTCCCCCCGGTAAATATGTGCCTTCCGGTGCAATTATTACCAACCAACAACAAGCTGACCGCTTACCGGATGTCAACGACGCTGACTTGAAATTTTCGACTCACGTCATCGGTGTGAATCAATCTCTGAAAGCGGGTTATCAATGCTCAGAAAATACAGCTTGTATTACTCCCCTTCGCAATGAAGCCAATACTATGGGTAATAATGGCGGTGGCCGTAATCGCTCCTATTCCTCCTCTAGTCATGGCGGTAGCCTCGATTCTTCGACGATGGAACAGGTCAAACAGCTATTAGCTCAGGGCTATAAAATTGGCAGTGAACACGCTGATAAGCGTCGCTTCCGGACTAGCTCTTGGCGGAGTTGCGCTCCCATTGACTCCAAAAACTTCAACGAAGTGATCGCAGCTCTCGAAGCCTGTCTCCAGGAACACCAAGGGGAATATGTTCGCCTGTTGGGAATTGATCCTCAAGCCAAGCGTCGGGTTTTAGAAGAAATTATTCAACGTCCTGATGGCCCGGTTCAAAAATCCTCTAACGGGAAAGTCTCTGTCTCTGCACCTTCTGCTTCGGCTCGAAGCTCTCATATTAGTCCAGTGGTCAATAGCAGTGTGACTCCTAGCTTGAGTGAACAAATCAGTCAACTCTTGTCTCAAGGCTGCAAGATTGGTCTAGAAAATGCTGATAAGCGTCGTTTCCGTACCAGTTCTTGGCACAGTGGCCCGGCAATTGAATCGACTCGCCTCCCCGAAGTAGTATCACAAGTCGAAGCCTTTGTCAACGAACATTCAGGAGAATATGTACGCTTAATTGGGATTGATCCCAAAGCCAAGCGTCGGGTTGTCGAAGAAATCATTCAACGTCCTGATGGCAAGCCTGCTCAGTCTACGACCCCCAAATCAACCGTTACACCGACTTCTCGGGTCGCTGCTTCTCGGGTCGCTGCCTATAATAGCCCAACGAATTCTGCTCGTTCCGCAAATAGCAGTAGCCTCAGTTCAGAGACAATTGCCTCGATTCGCAGCTTACTGGCTCAAGGTCACAAAATCGGAACTGAACACGCCGATAAACGCCGCTTCCGGACTAGCTCTTGGCGGAGTTGCGCTCCCATTGAGTCCAATCGTGATGCGGAGGTGATCGCAGCTTTAGAAGCCTGTATGCAAGAGCATAGCGGTGAGTATGTACGCTTAATTGGCATTGATCCCAAAGCCAAGCGTCGGGTGATGGAAGAAATTATCCAAAAACCCAACTAACTCAACTGGCTGCTGATATTTCTAGAGGTTCACACTTAATGTATAGGTCGCCACCGCAACCCCTGAACAATGCCTCTGCTTTCGTGAGTGGCGATGTCACAATTGACCCCAGTGTTGCGATCGCAATGGGAGTGATCCTCCAAGCTGATCCAGACAGTCAAATTGTGATTGCCACTGGGGTTTGTATCGGGATGGGAGCAATTATTCATGCTTCCCAGGGCAAGATTGAAGTTGAAGCCGGAGCAAATATTGGTGCAGGGGTTTTAGTGGTGGGTCATGGCACAATTGGGGCAAAAGCTTGTATCGGAGCAGAAGCAACGCTTCTTAATCCGGCGATCGCCGCCAAACAGGTTGTACCCGCAGGGACAATTATTGGGGATGAATCTCGTTCTGTGACCCTTTCTTCTTCTTCCGAGGAGGAGAAAAGTGATCCGGGTGAAGTTCACACGTCCTCAACTGAGAAAAGTGATCCGGGTGAAGTTCACACGTCTTCAACGGATCACCTGAACAATTCACAGTCCGGGAAATCTTCAGAAGTCTCGCCGGAACCCTCGTCAGTTTCAAACTCGACTGCGGCGACTTCTTTAGAGAAATCCCCCAACCCGACTGCAAGCATTGTGTATGGACAAGTTCATCTCAATCAGTTGTTAAACACACTACTTCCCCATCGTCGATCTCTCAATAACTCCAAGCCAACTGATCGCTCTTCCTAAAAATTAGTAATATAGAGAGAGGTCGGAAATTGACCATCGGGCTGTGGGTTTGGCAGAGTCGGAGAATAGCACGCACGCTAATCGGGTGAAGGGGAGAACAAACAAAACAATCAAAATTTTTAGCATTGTTGTGAAGTGTCTCTGTGCGCCTATACCCCTTTGCCCAACTCCCTTAAACTGAAATCTCTAGTCCAAACTCCAAAAATCGCGATTCATGGATGCACACCTGCAAAAATTTACTTCCCCTCAACAGATGAAGCGACCCGAATACCAGGATATGGCTTTGGGTCTGGTTGAAACTCTCAGCTTTCCCGCGATTGTGGGGACGGCTGACATGATGCTGAAGTCAGCAGGTGTTCATCTCGTTGGTTATGAAAAAATTGGTAGTGGTTACTGTACAGCAATTGTACGCGGTCGAATTGCTGATGTTCGGTTGGCTGTAGAGACGGGAACGGATACCGCTAAACAGTTTAACCAGTTTGTTTCGTCTTTGGTGATTGCCCGACCCCTTCCCAATTTAGAATATGTTTTACCGATTAGTGCGCGTTTATCTCAATTGGCCAGCAGTGGCGGTCACAGTCGTTTGAGTAACCAAGCGGTGGGTTTAGTGGAGACACGCGGTTTTCCGGCGATGGTCGGGGCTTGTGATGCGATGCTGAAAGCGGCTGAGGTTTATTTGGCTTCCTATGAAATGATTGGGGGGGCTTTATGTACGGCGATTATTCGCGGTTCAGTGGCGGATGTGGCAGTGGCGGTCGAGGCGGGAATGCTAGAAGCTGAACGGATTGGGGAATTAAATGCTGTGATGGTGATTCCTCGACCCTTAGATGATTTAGAACAAACTTTGCCGTTAGCGAGTTGTTGGATAGAAGAAACACGTCAGCCTTTAACATTACCTGTAAATGTTAAAGAGACAGAGAAAGAAACGGTTAAATTACCCAATTTTCAAGAACTTCCTCAATATGTCGAAGAAGAACAGAACTATTTATAAGTGTTGAATGAGATTGAATTGGAGGTATGATCTGACTCATCCTTTGTGGTACAAGCCTCCCGACTGGATCGAGATTTACGGTTAAGTTATGTGATTTGGCAAAAACAAAGCAGTCTGTTAATTGTGGTGGAATTATGATCACCGGGAACGGAAGATGAAGATTTAGATCAAACGAAAAGTGAACCGAGTAAGCCGCCAACAAAATGGGAGGTTTATGAACAAATTTTGCGCGTTCCTTATTATGTTGTTTTTAGCCGCTATACTAACGAAATGCAAGCGTTTCATTTAGTGGGCGCGCGCTATCAACGAGCGGAATTAACAGAGGGACGTTTGCCAATACCGAGTATGAATTAAGCTTAGGAATTTGGCAGGGGAGTTATGAAGTCCTAGACCGTTCTTGGTTGCGTTGGATGACCCTAGAAGGGGAATTAATTCCGAATGCAGAAGAACAAGTTGTTGTAGCCCAAGAACGTGCCGAAAAACTTGCTCAACGGCTGCGAGAGTTAGGAGTTGATCCGGATGAAATTGTGTAGAGTTAATGCCTTTTTACTCAATTTCAACAAAATCATAATTTTAACATCATGAGATGCACTCTGATTCGGTTATTAATTTTCAAGTTTTATCTACTTATAAAAACTCTTGCAAACTTGGATCTTCAGATAACTTCTTTAACAGTTGCTTAATTTCTTGAGTGCGTTCTTTTTTAGCAACTAACGTGACATTTCCTTCCCGCACGACTAACAAATCTTCAACACCCAAAGTGACAATAATTTCGTCTTCATTCTGACTAAAGAGAATAGAATCTTTCGTATCCATTCCCAGATGATGGGCTAATTCAACATTAGAATCTTTGCTTTCATGTAACCGTCCTAAAGCATTCCAATCACCGAGATCATCCCAAGCAAATTCGACCGGGAAAACACAAGTTTTTTGGGTCTTTTCCATCAACGCATAATCAATGCTAATTTTTGATAATTCTGAATAAGCCTCTGCGCCTTTTTCTTCCAATACTTTGACTAAATCAGGAACATAAGTTCGTAATTCCTGCAACATCACTCCCGCCCGAAAGACAAAAATTCCACCATTCCAGCTAAATTTACCCGTTGAAAGGAACTTTTCAGCGGTTGGCAGATCTGGTTTTTCTGTAAATCGGACAACTTTATAAGCCGGAAAATCATCAAAGACACCCCACTTTTCACCTTGTTCAATATATCCATAACCTGTCGCTGGATAACTGGGTTTTACGCCCAAAGTTACAATCACATCTTGAGTTGCTGCTAACTGTTTTGCGGCTTTTAAAGTATTCTCAAAAATCTCTGGTTCACCAATCCAATGATCGGCTGGAAAAAATCCAATAACAGCATCTTCTCCATAACGACGGGCAATTTCTATTGTTGTCCAGGCGACCGCCGGGGCAGTATCTCGGCCTTCAGGTTCGGCTAAAATATTTTGTTGAGGTAATTGGGGAAGTTGTTTGTGAACCCCATCAGCAAGCATTGTCGAAGTCACCACCCACAGCCCATCCCAATCTCCAGCAAGAGAAAGCAAGCGATTAGCAGTCGTTTGTAAAAGACTCTCACCACTACCATCTAAGCTTAAAAACTGTTTGGGACGATCTTTGCGACTTAACGGCCAAAACCGTTCACCTTTACCACCAGCGAGAATAACAGGTATCATGCGTCGTGAGTTTTAGACATCAATAATTCAATCTTAATTTGTCTGTTGTCTGTTGTCAGTTATTGGGGAATGAGTCAAGTCTCAAGAACAGAATTTTTGTTCTTTCAGGCTTTCCCAGTGGTTTCTGTATCGCTTTTAGGGGAATTTCCAGGCGGTTAATGTTTTTTTCTGTTAACCTCGCTACATTTTTGCTTTCAACCCGTTCTATCGCTGATCGAAGTTCAATCATTGAGTCAATGAATGAGCAAAATTGATCACATCTGTTGCAATACAAACACATGAAATTGCAAACAATCTACAGTGTAGTATACATTCAACAACTTAATAAAAACACCGGGTTATATAAAGTTCAAGACAATCTCTGTAAATATTTTGTAAGGTCTTCGGATCAAAGTAGCCATCGGCTAGCTCATCTGAAGTCTAAGTACAAAATCCTCAGTATTTTTGTAAAAATCCTATGTCGAGATTAGTCTAGCCCTCTAACCCCATTTCCATCTCAAGAAATTCTGTGATAGAAATAGATTATTCTCAGGCAATGTTTCCCTCATCTGAAGTGAAAACACTTGGACTACATCAGTTAAAGGGGTATAGATACAATATAGGAGACAATCGTGATCAAAAATGTCAGACTGGGTAAGAAAGCCTGTTTTCAGGTCTCTGGCTAGAGAACTTAGTGAGTTTAGGGTGCTTCCAAGCTTAGTTTTGACTCAGCCAAGCTACTTCCAAATTATCTATGCTTGATTTCCATAGGCTTCCTCAATCTTCGAGTGTCAAATTCCATTTGATCAACGTGTTGACTAAATGTGTACCCGGTTTAATCTGTCTATCATGGCTTAACGTTGCTCTGGCTCAACCCCAGTTACCAAATCAGGTTCCTTCTCACTCCTCAAGACCGACAAATTCAGCAAATACAGACGCTTATACCCTCGGCCCAGGAGACCTTTTGCGTGTCGATATTCTTGATGTTCCAGAATATAGTGGAGAATATCTCATCCTCAACGATGGTAGCGTGAATATGCCTATAATTGGACGCCTAAATGTTGATGGCTTAACTGTTTCTCAACTCACCAATTTAATCACAACAGAATACACTCCCTTTGTTCAGCAACCTTTTGCTACAGTTAGTCTTCTGTCTCCTCGTCCTCTATCTGTTGTGGTTGCAGGTGAAGTGGTTCGTCCAGGAACTTATGTTATACCCCTTTTAGTTCCTAACTCTCAAACCCGACAATTTCAGTTTTATAAAGTCACACAGCTTCTTCAGCAAGCAGGAGGAGTGACCCAGTTAGCTGATATTAGCGAAATACAGATTCGCCGAATTAACCCCATTCAACAGTTAATTACGGTGAATTTAAAAGATTTACTAGAACAAGGGAATATTAATCAAGATCTAATTCTACGAGACGGAGATACAATTTTTGTTCCCAAAGCCGCAACTTTTGACCCGATAGCAATTCGTCAACTTACTTCTGCTAGTTTTGCTTCTAAAGAAATTGAGCCATTTTCTGTCATTATTGTAGGTGAAGTGTTTAATCCCGGTACTCATCAGGTCGGCGGAGTCTCCGGAGTCAGTTCGCAGCTTCCAACAATTACTCAAGCTATCAGTAGTGCGGGTGGAATTACCCCGTTAGCCAATATTCGTGAAATCAAACTTCGCCGACTTACAAATGATGGAAAAGAAGAGGTAATGATGATTAATTTGTGGGAACTTTTAACTGAGGGAGATGTGACTCAAGATGTAGCACTACAAGCTGGAGACTCGATTACAATTCCTCAAGCTGGTGAAATTGATCCCACAGAAGTGACTTCTTTAGCCAGAGCAAGCTTTTCTCCCCAAACTATTCAAGTTAATGTGGTGGGTGAAGTGATCCGTCCTGGTGCTGTTGATGTTCCACCGGATACTACACTCAATCAAGCGATCTTAGCGGCTGGAGGATTTGATCAACGCCGAGCGAATAAAGAAACCGTTGAGCTGATTCGTTTAAATCCCAATGGAACTGTTTCTCGACGAAATATAGCGGTTAACTTAGAAGCCGGAATTAATGAAGCAACTAATCCCATTTTAAAGCGAGATGATGTCATTATTATTAGTCGATCAGGTGGTGCTAGGTTTGGTGATTCCCTAGAAGATGCGTTGGAACCATTTGGCGGAATTATCGGGATTTCATCGGTGTTAAATGTAATCCAATTCTGGAGTAGATAACTTTTGAAAAATATTTTTTTATCAGGTTTAGGAGGATTTTATGGAAGATAGAGAATCAATTGATTTAGATATTGGCAAATATTTTAAAACGGTTCAACGATATTGGCTCGTTGTGATTGGTGTTTTTGCTCTGTGTGTTGGTTTATCGGTTTATGGGACTAAATATCTAGAGCCAACTTATGCAGCTAGTGGAAAGCTTTTATTTAAAGTTGATAGAACGTCCTCTCTAGCGGGTATCGGTGAGGGATTAGGAGAGTTAAAGGCTTTACTCGCCGATCAAACTCCTCTCAGCACTCAGATCGAAATTATCTATTCTAATCGTTTATTAAATCAGGTCATCAATCAGTTAAATTTAGTAGATTCAGAAGGAAAATTACGGGAAGCTGAAAGTATTAGAAAGAGTCTGGAGGTGAAGATTATCGGTGGCACAGATATTGTTTCTCTATCCTATGAAAGTAAAGACCCTAAAGAAGCAGCAGATATAATTAATACTTTAATGGAGGTTTATATGCAAACCAATGTTGATATGAACCAGGAAGATGCAATAGAAGCCCGAGAATTTATCTCTCAGCAGCTTCCAAAGGTACAAGAAGAAGTCTTTCGAGCCGAACAAGCTTTACGCAGTTTTAAAGAGAAAAATCAAGTTTTAGATTTAGATGCAGAATTTAGAACTGCCGTTACTGAACTAGCCGAATTAAATCGAAAAATTACAGTTTTAGAATCAGAACTCAGTGGAGTTAATGCTCTAGCAGAATCCCTACAAACTCAAGCCGGATTCGACTTAGAAGAAGCGATTGCAATTAACACGCTAAGTCAATCTCCAGTGCTAATTGGGATTCTCACAGAGCTTGAGAATGTCGAGTCTGAATTGGTGAATGAAAGAAAACGTTTTAAAGATCAAAATCCGAGAATTATTGCTTTGAACCAAAAACGAGATTCTCTCAATGCAGCTTTACAAGAGCAAGTTGAACAAACATTAGGAAGTCAAGCCGTTGTTCCAGAAGGTCTATTACAAGTTCCACAAGGTCAGAAAAATAATCAGCTTGAAAGATTTATTGCCAATGAGATTCAGCGCGTCGAATTAACTCGTCAGCTAGAGTCTCTATATACTTCTCGTAGAAACTATGAACAGCGATCGCAAAATCTTCCTCAACTAGAACAGGAACAACAAGAACTCCAACGAAAAGTTCAGGTTGCACAAGTGACCTATGAAACATTACTGAAAAATCTTGAAGAAGTACAAGTTGCAGAAAATAAAAGCACAAATAATACCAGAATTATAGAAGAAGCGATGGTTCCTGAAGAAGGCAGTACAGCTAAAATTCAACTGCTTGCTTTAGGAATTATGCTCGGATTGGTTGCAGCAACAACATCGGTTTTACTGTTAGAAATGGGAGATAAATACATCCGTAGTGTTGAAGAAACTAAAAAAATATTCGGATATACATTGCTTGGCATTATTCCGATGTTTAAGAGTAAGCGGTTATCTCGCTATTTTCAAGGAGAAAAAGCAACTCCCGATATTCCGGTTATCGAAGCATCGGACTCCTTTATTAGTGAGATTTACCGGATGCTACAAGCTAATCTCAAGTTTCTCAGTTCTGACAAACGAATTAAGACTATTGTGGTAACTAGCTCCGTTCCTAAAGAAGGAAAATCTACAGTTTCTGCCAATTTAGCTGCAACACTCGCTCAATTGGGATATCGAGTGATGCTCATTGATGCAGATATGCGTCAGCCTTCTCAACATCATTTTTGGGGATTAACAAATGCAGTTGGATTAAGTGATGTGTTAGTGGGTCAAGCTGAATTTAAAAGTGCTATTTGTCAGGGAATTGAACGATTAGATATTATTCCATCCGGAGTGACTCCCCCGAATCCTTTAGCTCTCCTTGATTCTAAACGGATGACTTCTCTAATTCGCAACTTTTCTGAAAACTATGATTTTGTGATTATAGACACACCACCATTGATTCTCGCGGCTGATGCTCTAACGTTAAGTCAAATGGCAAGTGGTATCCTGCTGGTTGCTCGTCCTCGGGTTTTGGATCGAGCTAGTGCAAAATCAGCCAAAGAAATGCTAGAACGTTCCAGTCAACGAGTGTTAGGTTTGGCCGTCAATGCCATTAGCAAAAATGAATCTTCCCAGTATTTCTATCATGCAAAACGTTACTTTCCAACGAAAAAAATGAAGCCTCAAATTGGTATAAAGTCTTCGACTAGAGTATAGTAGAATTAATTGCTAAACTCAAACTATTTTTCTTCAAATTCAACCATCTATTCCTGAATAAACAACCATGAAAATGACGATTGTGGCGATGGAGATTCCTTATCCTCCCATTCATGGAGGACGAGTTGATGTTTGGCGTCGGGTGAAAATGTTGGCGGAGCAAGGAACAGAAATCCAGCTCATTTGTTGGTCTCGTGAGATGCCAGATGCTGAGAGTTTAAAGGTCATTCATCAGTACGTTAAAGACTTTTATCCCATCATTTATAAGCGAGGTTTAGACGTTTATATTCGTCGGCTATTTGATTTATTTTCCTATCCTTTAGAAGTAACCTCTAGAATTGTGCGAGGAGAAGAATGGAAACAAATTTTAGACTTAGTCCGTTCTTTTCAGCCTGATGTGATTTTCTCCGATCATATTCATAGTGGTTGGGTGGCTTCTCGATTGAGCAAGGCTTTAGACAAACCGATGATAGTGCGATCACATGATATCGAACATTTACATTATCGTTATTATCTTCAATGTGCGAAAGGACATAAAAAGCTCGTCAGATTGTTGTCTCTCAATCATTTAGAAGCCTATGAAAAGTCACTTTTTAAACAAAGTTTAGCCTTCTATGATATCTCAAAAGACGACTTAAAATTTTGGCAAAAACAGGGATTTGATAATGGCTATTTTCTGCCACCCCTTATAGAATTTTCTCCAGAAACTCAGCACAAAAATGAGAATAATAGCGCACAAAAACCCTATGATGTCGTGTTTCTCGGAAATCTTAATTCCGAAAATAATGTTGCTGGTGTAACTTGGTTTATCGAAGATGTTTTTCCCATCTTGAAAGTACGATCGCCCAATATTAAAGTGTTAATTGCAGGTTCAAACCCCGTTCCTAAAATCAAAACGATTTGTGAAAATAAGGAAGGCTTAGATTTAAAAATAAATCCCCCTTCAGCCATGACAATTTATCAGTCTGGTCGCGTTTTAATTGATCCAGTAGCCACTGGAAGTGGGGTTAGTATTAAATCAATCGATATGTTGGCAATTGGTCAACCTATTATTTCTAGACCCAAAGGATTGTCCGGTTTACCAGAAGCCGCGAGACAATATTTCCGAGTCGCATCCGATGCACCCTCTTTTGC
>JGI12048J13642_10491759_pt1 | contig 12084 bp, 8 predicted proteins | sample ElkSlonscriptome_16_FD_13642 | JGI IMG/M metagenome (IMG submission 13642) | reverse complement strand
GGCTTTTCATGCGAACAGGATTATATCAGTACCCACAGCGAAATTCTTGAAAAAATAGATCAGTACTTCGGGATTGTTATCCGAAGTAGAATACCGATCGACAAGGAACTTTTAGAAAAAGCTCAAAATCTGCATTTTGTGGCCCGTTCCGGCTCGGGATTGGAGAATATCGATGTACAATCGGCAGAAGAAAGGGGAATTAAAGTCTATAGCTCGCCGGAAGGAAATAAAGATGCCGTTGGCGAGCACGCGGTTGGAATGCTGCTTATGCTTTTCAATAAACTCAATACTGCAGATGCCGAAGTGCGAAAAGGTATTTGGCTGCGCGAAGAAAACCGAGGACTGGAATTGGGCTCACGTACCGTTGGGATTATTGGATTTGGAAATACCGGATCTTCCTTTGCTAAAAAGCTGAGTGGGTTTGGATGCACCATCCTGGCATATGACAAATACAAGAAAAACTACGCTCCCGATTATGTTACTGAGTCGTCTCTGGAAGAACTCAAAGAAAAAGCCGATATCATTTCCATTCACCTTCCGCTGAGCGAAGAGACCAATTCCTATGTAGACCGCGAATTTATTGCATCCGTGACTTCGCCCTTTTACCTGGTGAATACAGCCCGCGGAAAGCAAGTCAATACAGCAGACCTGGTAGAAAGTTTGGAAAGCGGTAAAGTAAAAGGTGCCTGCCTGGACGTTTTGGAATACGAAAAGAAATCACTCCAGGGACTTGAAAATGAGTCCTTACCTGAAGCTTATTCCAGGCTTATTCAATTTCCGAATGTTGTCTTAACTCCTCACGTTGCCGGTTGGACTGTGGAGTCGTATGTAAAGCTTTCTTCGGTGTTGGCGGAGAAGATTATTTAGTTATAACACTATTCTAAACCGAAACTTATCTCTGGCTCCCCAAATTCCATAAACATCTCCAGGCTATCGGCAACTGCCCCACTCCATCTCGCCTGAGCTTCTCTGTTAATGGAATGCTCCGTCTCCGCATCGTAAATTTCCTGAACCTTCCAGAGCAGGGTCTGGTTAGATTGATACAAATCGTTAAAAATGGCATTTATATTTTCGTTCTCCTTCCACTTTCGGGTAAGAAAAGCCTTGCGAAGTTTGCGGGCGTAGAGTTCGGTGAGATCAAAATGGAGCTGCTCGTGTGCCAATAGGTACTCAGAATTCTCAATATCCCGGCGCTTCCAGGATTTATCGGGGTTAAATCTGGCATGAACCTTAACATTGAACTCCTTATTTTGAAGTTTTAAGTCCAGATTAATCCCGGAATTGGTCAAAGCCGCATGCGCACTTTGCACCGGTGGTTCAGCCTGGAAATCAGACCAGACCAGCTTACGGCGTTCATTCCAATCCAAATACTCTTCAGACTGAAATACGAATAAGCCAATTACAATTAGGAATAAAGCTTTCACTTAATTTTTTCAATCGCTTTGTAATACCATTCTCACTGTGCTCCTGCTACGCTGCTCAACCAAAACCTTCTTACCGATCAGGAGCCTGCTTATTGTCTCCTGATCATAATGTCTGATGGTTACTAATTCGCAACTTTCATTGTACAGCACCTCGTAACGCTCCTTGCACTTGTTTATTATTTTCTGGAGCTTAGTTTCGCTATAATCAACGCAGACAGAAAAATTAAGAGCTGAGTTCTGCATCAGGTTGATCTTAATTCGGTTGTCGGCAAAAATTCCGAAAAGTTCACTGAGGTTGTGTTCGGCCACAAAAGAAAAATCGCGCGGAGTAAAAGAGATTAAAATCTGCTCCTTTTTGAAAATATAGGAAGGAATCAGCGAATCGCTAAAAGTGCTCGCTTCAATAATGGTTCCTTCTTCCTCAAAATCCTGAAAAGGCTTTACGTAAAGGGGAATATTCTTGTTTTGAAGGGGTTTGATGGTCTTTGGATGGATTACCGAAGCGCCAAAATAAGCCAACTCAATGGCTTCGCGATAAGAAATTCGCTTCAACTTTACTGCATCGGGAAAGTGCTTGGGATCGGCATTCAAAACGCCGGGAACATCCTTCCAGATACTCAATGACTCCGCATCCAAAACGTAAGCCAGCACAGCGGCTGAAAAATCAGATCCTTCTCTTCCCAAAGTGGTTGATCGTCTTTCTTTTGTGTGCCCAATAAACCCTTGAGTAATCATGATGGCCCTGTCTTTCGTGGCTTTCTCCTTCACAGATTTCCACTTTTCATTGACCAATTCAGAAGTGCGCTCCCACTTTACATTGGCCTCTCTGTACGTATTATTGGTTCGGATGATCTCTCTTGCATCCACCAGGGTATTTTCAAGTCCAACCGGCTTAAGGTATTCAGATACGATCTGGGTAGAAAGCATCTCTCCGTAGCACACAAGTTGATCGTAGTCGTAATCGGCGTTATCTGTAGAAGGCTTTGTCAATTCCAGTTCCAGCTGAGAATAAATGGCTTCTACTTTCTCCTTCAGACTTCCATCTTTCAATTTTAGGTCTGCTGCAATCTTGTTGTGAAAATCTTTTATGAATTTTAGCTGCTTAGAAAAGTCTTCTCCCGCGCGATAAACGCCAACGAGTTCTTCAAAGGCATTCGTCATCTTGCCCATAGCAGAAACTACTACCACAACATCTTGTCTGGGTACGGTTTTTAATATCCTCGCAACATTCTCTACTCCCGGTGCATCCTTCACAGATGCTCCACCAAATTTGTAAACGATCATTTAGATAATCTCATTATATCATTTCGGTCAAGGCGGCAATCCAGCCACTCTTCCAGAAACTGACTTCCGTATTTTTTATAAAATTCAATGGCCGGCTCGTTCCAATCTAAAACCTGCCATTCCATTCGCCCGTATCCACGCTCATCGGCCAGGTTGATCAGGAATTCAAAAAATCGTTTTCCAATTCCCTTTCCCCGGAATTCTTCACGTACAATTAGATCTTCAAGGTGCATAGATCTCCCCTTCCAGGTGCTGTATTTTTCGTAGATAAGCGCTGCACCGGCAATCTCTCCATCCCACTCTGCAACAAATATTTCTGCTATGGGATTTTTGCCAAATGCATCGTCTTCTAAGGTTTCCGAACTAATTTCAACCTGATCAGCAGCCTTCTCAAAAACAGCTAGCTCCTTAATTAATTGGTAAACCTGATCAATGTCAGCTGGCTTTCCCTCTCTTATAAGTACTTTTGAATTCACAACACAAAGGAAATTAAATTCAACGCCTTGTCATCATCTCTGGCCTTGAAAATTAGAAATTACGATATTTGTCAGCCTACTGAAAACATCCTATGACCAAAGTAACCACACTTGGAGAATTTATTGTTGAAAGACAAGCAGACTTTCCTTTTGCGAAAGGCGAGCTTTCCAGGCTCCTTTCAGCTATAAGACTTGCCGCCAAAGTTGTAAACCGCGAAGTAAATAAGGCAGGACTCGTTGACGACATTATGGGCGCCGCTGGTTCCGAGAATATTCAAGGCGAAGACCAGCAGAAACTTGATGTCTATGCCAATATCCAAATGATAAATGCCCTCAGGGCCCAGCAAGAAGTTTGCGGAATCGGTTCTGAAGAAAACGAAGACTTTATAGCCTTTGATCAGGGACAATCTATTTGGGGAAAATACATCGTGATGATGGATCCACTTGACGGCTCTTCAAATATTGACGTGAATGTATCTATCGGAACAATATTTTCCATATACCGACGCAAAAGCAAGCCGGGTTCCGTAGCTGAATTACAGGATTTTCTTCAACCAGGAGATGATTTAGTAGCTGCGGGGTACATCATATACGGATCGTCTACCATGCTGGTTTTTAGCACAGGTAAAGGTGTAAATGGATTTACATTAGACCCTTCTATCGGTGTATTTTGCCTTTCACATCCCGAAATGTGTATTCCTGAAGATGGAAATATCTACTCTATAAATGAAGGAAACTACAAGCAATTTCCAGAAGGCGTAAAGAAATATATAAAGTATTGCCAGGAAGAAGAAGATGATCGACCGTATACCAGCAGGTATATTGGATCGCTTGTTGCCGACTTCCATAGGAACCTGATTAAAGGAGGCGTTTATATCTATCCCTCAACGGGTAAAAACCCAAAGGGAAAACTTCGTTTAATGTATGAAAACATTCCGCTGGCATTCCTTGTTGAACAGGCCGGTGGCTGCGCTTCCGATGGTAAGAATAGAATATTGGGCATTGAGCCTGAAGAACTACACCAGCGCACACCACTTTTTATCGGGTCAAAAAATATGGTGAAAAAGGCCGAAGAGTTTATGGCCGAATACAGTTCGGTGGAGGCCAATTATTAGAATGGATTTATCCAATTTAGCGAAAGAATTTTCAGAAGACGAAAAGGTAAATAGCCTGATAACAGAGCTGGAAAACAGCCATCTGGGTGAACTTGGCATTTTAGGAACTTCGGGAAGCGGAATGGCATTTATAGCCCAGGCGGTTTTGCGGAAAAGCGATAAAAGCCATCTTTTCATCCTGAACGACAAGGAAGAAGCCGCCTACTTTCTCAATGATCTGGAAAATTTTGCCGGCCCGGGGCTTGAAGTACTTTTTTACCCCGCATCTTACCGGGTACCCTACCAGGTTGAAAATACGGATAACTCCAATATTGTATTGCGCACAGAAGTGCTGAAATCTCTCTCAAACAGAAGAACCCGTTCTGTTGCGGTAGTTACCTACCCCGAAGCACTATCAGAATCTGTTATCACTCGCAAGCAGTTGAAAAGCAACAGCTTTAAACTCAATCTGGGCGATAAGACCAGCATTTCATTTATCAATGAATTGCTCACGGTATACACATTTGACCGGGTAGATTTTGTATACGAACCGGGCCAGTTCTCCATCCGAGGTGGAATTGTTGATGTATTCTCCTTTGGCGAAGACTTTCCTTACCGAATTGAATTCTTTGACGATGAAGTGGAGTCATTGCGGAAATTTGACCCGGTAACGCAGCTTTCAACGGGTCACGAAAAAAGCTTTTCTATCATCCCAAATATCCAGCAAAAAGCCCTTTTGGAGTCAAAAGGAAGTTTTCTGGAATTTCTGGGAGACAATACCTGTGTTTGGTTGGACGATACCCAGTTCATAAAAGACAGACTGGACAGGAATTTCGAGAATGCTGAAAAACAGTTTGAAAAGATTAATTCACCCATGCAGCACCTACCGCCTTCTGAGCAGTATCAGCATGGTGACCAGTTTGAAAGAGAACTAGATAGGGTAAATAAAGTGCGGTATGGCACGGGCGTAGATCGGAAAAAAAGAGTATTTGAATTCAGTCAAGGTCCACAGCCGGTTTTTCACAAGAACTTTGACCTTCTCATCAAAAACCTGCAAGAAAATGCGCAACACGGCTATGAGAATTTTATTTGCTCGGGCAACGAAAAACAGCAAGAAAGACTGGAGCGGATTTTCAAGGATTTAAAGAGTTCGGTAAAATTCCATCCCCTTCTAACTGAAATCTCTGCGGGATTTAGGGATAAAGACCTGAAAATCTGTGTCTATACAGACCACCAAATATTTGAACGGTATCATAAATTCTACCTAAAAGAAGGATTTAAAAAGAATAAGGAAGCCCTGACCTTAAAAGAGTTGAGTAGCCTGGAACCGGGAGACTACGTAACCCATATTGATCACGGTGTCGGAAAATTCTCCGGAATGGAGAAAATTGACGTGAATGGCAAGGAACAGGAAGCAATTAGATTGGTTTACCGCGATAATGATATTCTCTACGTAAGTATTCACTCACTTCACAGAATATCTAAATACAGCGGAAAGGAAGGAGCAGAGCCTTCTATCAATAAACTCGGAAGCAGTGCATGGCAAAAGGCCAAGGCCAAAACCAAGAAAAGGGTAAAGGAAATTGCCTATGATCTGATCAAGCTTTACGCAAAGCGAAAAGCACAGGAAGGTTTTGCCTTCAGCGAAGACAACTATCTGCAAACCGAATTGGAAGCTTCGTTCATTTATGAAGATACGCCTGACCAGGTAAAATCTATGCAGGCAGTTAAGAAAGATATGGAGTCGCCCCACCCCATGGATAGACTCGTTTGTGGAGATGTGGGATTTGGAAAAACTGAAATCGCCATTAGAGCGGCTTTTAAGGCAGTATGCGATAGCAAGCAGGTGGCAGTACTGGTGCCAACAACCGTTCTCTCCCTTCAACATTATAAAAATTTCAAAAAGCGCCTGGAAGATTTTCCCTGTCGGGTAGGATTGTTAAATCGATTTGTAAGCGGTAAAAAGCAAACTGAAACGCTCAAGGCCCTTGAAAACGGTGAAATAGACATTATAATCGGCACCCATAAACTGGTAGGTAAGAAAGTAAAGTTCAAAGACCTTGGATTACTGGTAATTGATGAAGAACAAAAATTTGGAGTGGGTGTAAAAGACAAACTCAAAACCATCAAAGCAAATGTAGATACCCTGACTCTCACGGCAACGCCCATCCCGAGAACACTGCAATTCAGTATGATGGGCGCCAGGGATCTAAGTATCATCAATACACCGCCACCAAATAGATATCCTGTGCAAACAGAACTCTTCAGTTTCAATGAAGAAGTGATCAGAGATGCGATAAATTATGAAGTAAGCCGCGGTGGCCAGGTTTTTTTCGTAAACAATAAGATTCAAAACATAAAAGAAATTTCCGGGATGATTCAGCGTCTTTGTCCGGGTGTACGTGTAGGCATCGGTCACGGTCAACTGGATGGAAATCAGCTCGAAAAAGTAATGACCGACTTTATTGACGGCTCGTATGACGTTCTTGTAGCAACGACCATCATTGAATCTGGAATTGATATTGCGAACGCCAACACCATGATCATAAATGATGCTCATCAATTCGGACTTAGTGACCTGCACCAGCTGCGCGGCCGTGTTGGAAGAAGCAATAAAAAGGCCTTTTGTTATCTCATATCCCCTCCCCTTTCTACCATCAGCTCTGAGGCGCGGAAACGACTTCAGGCTGTTACCCAATTTAGTGAACTCGGAAGTGGCTTAAATATCGCAATGCGAGATCTGGATATCCGTGGCGCAGGTAACCTGCTAGGAGGCGAGCAAAGTGGCTTTATTAATGACCTGGGCTTCGAAACCTATCAGAAAATATTGAACGAGGCCATCAAAGAATTGAAAGAAAACGAGTTTAAAGATGTTTACCGCGAAGAAACCGAGGCGACCGGAGATTTTGTTTCTGATTGCATCCTTGAAACAGACCTTGAAATTCTTATTCCGACATCTTATATCACAGATATTTCCGAGAGGCTTAGCGTTTATCGAGAGCTGGACAATTTGGAGAGTGAAGCTGAGCTTCAGGAATACAGAGAGAATCTGGTTGACCGCTTTGGTGAAATACCGAAGCAAACTGAAAGCCTCCTTTCAGCTATTCGTTTGAGGTGGATAGCGAAGGAAATAGGACTTGAAAAACTCACGTTAAAATCGGGCAAGATGATCGGTTTCTTTGTTTCAAATCAGGAATCTCTCTATTACCAAAGTAAAAATTTCACAAGGGTTTTAAATTTCATTAAAACGAACCCCGCAGGTTATAAAATGTACGAGAAAAACGGAAATCTCAGAATATCTTGTGCGAATACTTCATCTATCTCAGAAGCCCTGGAAGCCCTGTCTCCGATGCTAATGGAAGACGAACCTGTAGTTAACTGAGTAGAATTTGGCACGGCCTTTGGTTTTGAGTGTTCAAAACCGGGAGTTATGAAGTATCTTATTCTTTCCATTTTACTAGCACTTTTCGCAGAAAATGCAATCAGTCAGGCTTTTATAGGAAGAAAACCTACGCTTTCTGTGGGTTTTCAATTAACTGACCCGAGAGGTGATTTTGAAGATCAAATTGGAAAACTTCCGCATGGAATAAATGCATCTATCTCTAAACCTTTTCTCGGACTTCCCCTGGAATACGGTGCTGGTTTTGCCTGGAATTCAATTGCATCAGAATCAAGAGACATTGCAATTCCAGATCAGTTTGGGAATGAAATACCTTCTCATTTAAAGCTGAACGGAAATGCATATACCTACTACGTACATGGAAGACTTCGTCCGTTTAATGGAAACGTTAGGCCCTATGGAGAATTAATAGCCGGGGTTAAAAACTACAGTGTTAAATCAAAGCTTTACACGGTAGATGAAGCGGGGAATACTTCTGGTGATCCTTTTACCGATGTAAGCGATCGGAACTTTTCCTGGATAACTGGCTGGGCAGCTGGAATACAAGTAAGGTTAATGAGTGGGCTATTTCTCGAAGGGAGATTTGAGAAGCTAAACGGTGAAGAAACCCGATATATTGATCCTTCCACCATCCAAATCTCCAGAGATGGTTCATATACCTATGAGCTGACTGAGAGCGATACGGATCAATTTACTTATTCAATTGGCCTGGCATTTTCGTTTTAGGCCGTGGAGCGTATAGCTTCTACGGGCTCCATTGAAGCAGCAATGGACGCTGGGATAATTCCCGAAACAAGTCCAATTCCGACAGAAAAACTCATTCCAATAAGTACGTTAAACCAAGTCATAGTTAAATCAAAACCTGTTAACATAGACGTGATTGTAGATCCAACAAATATCATAAGCAGGCCAATAATCCCTCCAAAAACGCAAAGGCTTACAGACTCAAACAAGAATTGATAAAGAATAAAGCTCTTCTTGGCTCCCAGGGCCTTTTGAATTCCTATAATATTCGTCCGCTCTCTGACAGAAACAAACATAATATTGGCAATACTAAAGCCCCCAACAAGGATTGAAAAGCCTCCGATGATAAGCCCGGCTACATTTAGAAAACTGAATATTTGTTCAATTCCCTGATTGAGCATGCTAGACTTGTTCATGGCGAAGTTTTTTTCTTCTTCAGGTCGGAGCATTCTAATACTCCTCATAGCCATCAGCGCTTCATTCTCCATGGCATCGAAACTGACCAGTTCTTTCGGCTTTATAGCTATTTGTGTGTCAGATTCTCTCAGATTCATCAAATTCCTTCCAAAAGATACAGGCACAATAGTCCATTCATCCCTGTTATTCCCTATAACACTTGCACCTTCTTTTTCAAGGGTACCGACCACCGTAGCCTTAAAACCGTCAATTTTCAAGGTTTTACCGATTGGATCGGCATTTCCGAAAAGCATTTGAGCAACATCATGTCCGAGTATACAAATACGCCTGTTTGATTCTAATTCTGAAAGTGTAAAGTTTCTACCCCGATCAATATTTACCGAAATAAAATCTTCATAGCCATCTGACGCTGCAACAACCACAACATTTTCAGCGCTATTGCTTCCGCTCTCCAGGTTTTTCTGGGTTGCCGAGAAAAAAGTCACACTTTTAGCAGAACTAATCCTGGACTTCAATTTTTTCATTTCTGGATAAGTAACCTGCGGCCGTTGCATATATTTCCACCAGGCGTACTCTTCATCACCCGACTCAGGGCCCCAAGGCATTTTCTCGATAAAAATTGAGTCATCACCGAGAGTCTCAAAAGAAGTTCTGATGCTTCTTTCAAGGCTATCAACCAGTGTAAAGACAGAAATGATAAGAAATATCCCAATTGTCACTCCGAGAAGGGCCAGCAGCGTTCGGAGACGATTTACCCTTAAGGCCTGAAGGGCAAAACTGCTGCCCTCTTTAAACAGCCTGACATATATCTTGAAATTGGCCATGAGCCTTCAAATTTACCCGATTAATCGGTAGGTGATTTACCGCTCATGTATTCATTTCAAACCTGTCTTTATTAACAGTGAGATGATTTTTTCAACAACTACAGGAATACCCTTTTATCATTGGGATTGAACCGATTTTTCTTCCTAACATTGTATGATCACTCTTCCACAAATAAATTTGATTTGACTAGAATTAAATCTGCACTGATTTCCGTTTACCACAAAGACAATCTGGAACCGATAATCAGAAAGCTTCACGAACTCAATATTACACTATACTCTACAGGTGGAACTGAAAAATTTATACGCGACCTTGGAGTGCCTGTTAATGCCGTTGAAGATCTGACAGACTACCCTAGCATACTGGGTGGCCGGGTTAAGACATTGCATCCTAAAGTATTTGGCGGTATTCTTGGAAGGAGAGAGCTAGAAACAGATGTAGCCCAACTTGAATCTTACGAGATACCTTCCATTGATTTGGTAGTTGTTGATCTATATCCATTTGAAGAAACTTTGGCCTCTGGAGCTTCGGAACAAGACATTATTGAGAAGATCGATATTGGTGGAATTTCGCTTATACGGGCGGCTGCTAAAAATTACAAAGACGTAATGATCGTTCCAGCCATGCAGTTTTATCCTGACCTACTTGAAATATTGGAAGAAGGTGAAGGAGAAACGTCTCTTGACGACAGGAAAAAACTCGCTGCTGCAGCTTTTGATATCAGTTCGCATTACGACTCAGCCATTTACGGATTCTTTTCTGATGATCAGGATACTGCATCTTTGAAAGTGAGTGAATCAAATTTTCTTCCTTTGAGATATGGCGAAAACCCGCATCAGCGAGGAAGGTTTTACGGCGATTTATCTGATGTATTTGATCAATTACACGGAAAAGAGCTTTCTTACAATAATCTTTTAGACATAGACGCTGCTGTTCAACTGATGAACGAGTTCCAGGGCGGAGATCCAACATTCGCTATTCTGAAACACAATAACGCATGTGGCATAGCTACCAGAAATACCATTTCTGAAGCTTATAAAGATGCGCTGGCAGGAGATCCGATCTCAGCCTTTGGCGGCATTCTTATTTCAAACACGAAAATAGATAAGCCCACGGCAGATCAAATCAACTCTCTTTTCTGCGAAGTGGTCATCGCTCCTGAATTTGATGACGATGCGACTGAAATTCTGAAATCAAAAAAGAAAAGAATTCTTCTGGTTCAAAAAGAAACTGAATTTCCATCCGTTATTTTACGCTCTGCCTTAAATGGAATCTTGTGGCAAGATCGAGATGAAAAAACCGATGCGATAGAAGGCTTTGAAACAGCTACTGAGAAAGCGCCTTCTGAATCCGAGTTAAATGATTTGGAATTCGCATCCAAAATCTGCAAGAATACTAAGTCCAACACCATTGTTCTTGCAAAGAACGGTCAGCTGCTTGCCAGCGGAACCGGGCAGACTTCCAGAGTTGATGCTTTAAATCAGGCGGTGGTGAAAGCAAAACATTTTGGATTTGATTTGAATGGAGCTGTAATGGCTTCTGATGCATTTTTCCCTTTTCCAGACTGCGTAGAAATAGCAGATAAAGCCGGAATTACAGCTGTTATTCAGCCCGGCGGATCAATAAAAGATCAAGATTCTATTGATTACTGTAACGAAAACGGTCTTTCAATGGTATTTACTGGTGTAAGGCACTTTAAACACTAATTACAAAGGAACCTGAATGGGATTATTTAGCTTCTTAACTCAAGAAATAGCAATTGACCTGGGTACGGCCAATACGCTGATTATATACAACGACAAAGTAGTTGTTGATGAACCATCTATTGTTGCAAAAGATAGGTCAACAGATAAGGTCATTGCTATTGGAAGAATAGCCCAGCAGATGCACGGTAAGACCCATGAAAATATCAAAACCGTAAGACCTCTTAAAGACGGAGTAATTGCAGATTTTCAGGCAGCTGAAGCTATGATTCGTGGGATGATTAAGATGATCAAACCGGGAAAATCATTCTTCACTCCGAGCCTGAGAATGGTAATTTGCATTCCTTCGGGAATTACTGAAGTTGAGAAACGAGCGGTACGCGATTCCGCCGAGCACGCCGGAGCCAAAGACGTTTACCTTATACACGAACCCATGGCTGCAGCTATCGGTATCGGTATTGACGTGGAAGAACCCATGGGTAATATGATTATCGATATCGGGGGTGGTACCAGTGAAATTGCTGTAATTGCTCTTGGCGGTATTGTTTGCGATAAAAATATTCGCGTGGCCGGTGATGAATTCACAAGCGACATTGAAGAATACATGCGCAGACAGCACAACATTCTCGTAGGCGAACGAACTGCTGAACAGATTAAAATTGAAGTTGGAGCCGCTCACAACGATATTGACGATCCTCCCGAAGAATTTGCGGTTCG
>JGI12048J13642_10704999_pt1 | contig 12085 bp, 10 predicted proteins | sample ElkSlonscriptome_16_FD_13642 | JGI IMG/M metagenome (IMG submission 13642) | reverse complement strand
ATAACCTACAGGCATTTTGTAGGCAACCCTCCCGGGCAGGGTGCTGACTGATGGCTACTTTGCTCGTTGTTAATCTGCCGCCGGCACTGGAAGAAGATCTCATAGACTACCTGTTGGCACAGGAGACGGTGCGTGGCTTCACCTCCTATCACATCAAGGGGCACGGAGAATTCGAGAATCTATCCATCGCTGAACAGGTAAGCGGTCAGATCAGGCGCGTGCAATTCGAGATACTCCTGGACGACGATGAGGAAGCCCATCTGGTTGTCGCAGGCCTCGGCAGCGAGGTCGGCCGCAACATCAGATACTGGCAACAATCTGTCTATGGGGAGGGCGTGACCTAGTCTGAAAAACGCAGAGCAAGCCTAGGCGGCGCCTTTCTCAACGAATTGGTAACAGGGCTGGTAATCCGTAGTCGAGATCTTCATGCGGCCGGCGCCGACAAACTCCGCCAGCATGGTATCCATGGCCTGAAGCAGATCCTGGTTACCGTGCAGTTGGAAGGGACCATGCCGGGAGATGCTGCGAATACCTTCCGCCTTCACGTTTCCCGCCACCATACCGGAGAAAGCACAGCGCAGTTGGGCTACCAGTTCACCCAGGGGCAGACTTGGGTCTAGCTTCAGAGCCGCCATGGCCTCGTGGGTTGGGACGAAGGGAACCTGCATAGTCTCGGGGATATCCATGCCCCAGTTGAATGCATAGGACTCATCGAAGCGACGGCGATGGGCCAGCACCCGATTCAGATTGCGCAGTGAAAGCTGGGCAACCTGTTCGGCGTGATCGATCACGATTTCATAGAATCTGGTGGCCTCTTCACCCAGGGTTCTGCGGATGAACGCATCCAGGATCTCGAAGTAGTGGGCGCTGGCCGCAGGTGCCGTGAAAATCAGCGGCAGGGGAATTTCGCTGTTTTCCTTGCGCATGGCAATGCCGAGCAAGTAGAAAATTTCTTCCATCGTCCCGACTCCGCCCGGAAACACCACGAAACTGTGGCCAATGCGCACGAAAGCCTCGAGGCGCTTCTCGATGTCGGGAAGTATGACCAGCTCATTGACCGTGGGATTGGGCGACTCGGAAGCGATGATTCCAGGTTCGGTAAGGCCGATATAGCGACCCTGACTGACCTTTTGCTTGGCGTGTCCGATCATGGCGCCTTTCATTGGACCCTTCATGGCGCCTATGCCGCAGCCGGTTACGATGTTCAGGCCGCGCAACCCCAGTTGATAGCCGACTTCCTTGGAATAGTCATATTCCTGCCGGCTGATGGAGTGCCCGCCCCAGCACACGACGAGATTGGGTGGGGTATTGGCTCTGACCGTGCCGGCATTGCGCAGGATTCGAAAGACCGCATCGGTAATGCCAGGCCCCGAACTAATGTCGAAGCCACCGGCCCGATCGATCTTGTCCTGAGTGTAAATGATGTCGCGTAGCGCTGAAAAAAGATGTTCCTGAATACCGCGAATAATCTTTCCGTCGACGAAGGCACTGCTGGGACCATTGCTGATCTGCAGTTTGATGCCTCGGGGCTCCGGAATGATCTTTACGGAAAAATCCGGATAGGCCTTGAGCAGGGCGTCGGCGTCATCGGTTTCGTTACCAGTATTCAATACGGCCAGGGCGCAGTCGCGAAAAAGTTGGAAGGTCTTGTAATCGGACTGGGTAGTAGCCAGGATTTCTTTGTGGGATAAAAGATCCAGGCTGACTGAAGGCCGGATGACCGCTTCCTTAATGATGCTCATTCTTACTCCTGGCTCTTGACGCTTCGACGCGGGAGTGTAGCAGGAATCGCTTCCAATCCTGCCCCGGATCGGGCAATTTGCTGATTTACTCTAATGGTCCCCTCAAGGAGGAGTGGCATGATTGCAGCTAATGATCGAAAGCGGCCGGACTCACTCGATACCATGCTTACTAGCGTGGACCGTCTGTTCGGGTACCTTATGGAGCGGGGCAAGCCCCTTACGCCGCGACCGTCGGACATCATCATCTCACCCTACGGCAAGTGCGGCACAACCTGGTTGCAGCAGACGCTGCACAGCCTGCGTACCCGGGGCGATACGGACTATGACGACATCTCTCGTGTGGTGCCGTGGATCGAGACGGCACCAGGGCTGGGACTGGATCTGGATGCCGAGCAGCGGGCAAATCCCCGCTGTTTCAAGAGTCATCTTAACTGGACCGAAGTCCCCAAGGGTGGACGTTATATCGTTAGTTTTCGTGATCCCGAGGATGCGGCGGTCTCATTTCATAAATTCTTCGAAGGCTGGTTTTTCGAGCCGGGCACAATCAGCCTCGATGAGTTCGTCATGGACTTTTACGTAAAGCGCCCTCCCGAGAGCGCTTATTGGCAACATCTGGCTTCCTGGTGGGAGCAGCGTGACAATCCCGACGTGCTCCTTCTGACCTACGAATCAATGAAGTCTGATCCGGCTCTGAATCTGGAGCGGATCGCAGGATTTGCTGGTATTGAACTGGATGAGGAGCTGCGTGAAATCACTCTCACAAACTCCTCATTGACATTCATGCAGGCGCACAAGGACAAGTTTGACGACCTGCTTATGCGGGAACTGAGCGAAAAGATTTGTCCACTGCCCGAGGGCAGCGACTCGGCCAAGGTCAGAGTCGGTCAGGTAGGCGATAACAGACTTTTACTTTGTGCTATGGCCCGATCGGCGTTGCAGTCGGAATGGGACAGTGTCGTCGGTAATCGCTTCGGATTTCGAGACTACGAGCAATTCCGGCAGACGGTCGATGCTCGCCATAATTAATAAGACTGCGCTGCCAGACATCGACCTGGTCCAGGATATTCCGAGCCCGCAGGGCGAAAAACCAGAATGCGGATTCACTCCGGGAGCGTTCGGCCAGATTCGGTATTTTTGCAGACTGGCCGGTGCCGATATCGATTAGTTCAGAACAGGATATGGAGGCCGTTTTTGTGCCGGTGCCCCGCGTAGCGAACAGAAACTGCTAACAAGATACTGTGAAGCTACTGGAGTTTACCCAATTGCTGCAGCTTGCCCTTTAGGGCTGCGAGGGCGCTCTGCAACTCCTGCTGTTTCGCCCTTTCCTTGGCCACCACGGCCGCCGGCGCATTGCTGACAAATTTTTCATTATTGAGTTTGCCGTTGACGCCTTTCAGGGCCGCCTCCAGTTTGGCGATCTCCTTGTCCAGTCTGGCGTTTTCGGCGGTAACGTCGATAAGACCGGCCAGGGGTACCAGAATCTCCAGCTTGCCGTGCAGGCCGGTAGCGGCAGCGGGGACTTCGGCCTGGTCATCGAGCCACTCAATGGATTCCAGTTTGGCCAGTCTGGTCAGGTAAAGGCGATAGGCGTCCAGCCGCTGGCGATCCTCGTTGTCGCCGTGGCGCAGGTAGACTGGCAGAGCCTTGCCCGGAGAAATGTTCATCTCCCCGCGGATGTTGCGGATGGCAACGATTATGCCCCGTAGCCAGTCGATATGCGCCTCGGCCTCGCTATCGATATTACTCCCGTGAAAACGCGGGTAAGGCTGCAGCATGATGCTGTCGCCTTCGATCTTCAGCAATGGCTGCAGCTTCTGCCAGATTTCTTCGGTAATAAAGGGCATGAAGGGATGCAGAAGACGCAGACTTTTTTCCAGCACGGTAAGAAGCGTCAGCCGCGTTGTGCGGGCGGCGGCAGGATGATCGTCCTCGTCCCAGAGTACGGGTTTGGATAACTCGACATACCAGTCACAATATTCGTTCCAGATAAATTCATGCAGCGCTTGCGTCGCCAGATCGAAGCGATAAGATTCCATCGCCGACTCCATCTCCTGTGTGGTTCGCTCAACCCGGCTAAGAATCCAGCGATCGGCGATGGATAACTGCTCTGGCTGCAGGGAATCGGCAATGGGCTTGTCTTCGGCGTTCATCATGACATAGCGTGCCGCATTCCAGATCTTGTTGCAGAAATTACGGAAACCCTCCATGCGGCCAATATCGAACTTGATGTCGCGACCCGTGGAGGCGAGCGAATAAAATGTAAACCTGAGTGCATCGGTACCGTAACCGACGATGCCGGTTGGAAAGGATTCTCGGGTATAGGCTTCGATTTTTTCCCTGATGTGGGGCTGCATCATATCGGCGGTGCGTTTAAGCACGAGTTCATCAATGCTGATGCCGTCGATGAGATCGATGGGGTCGAGTATGTTGCCCTTGGACTTGGACATTTTCTGACCGTGTTCGTCGCGCACCAGGCCGGTGATGTACACCTTGTGGAATGGGACCTCTCCAGTGAATTTCAGGGTCATCATGATCATGCGGGCGACCCAGAAGAAGATGATGTCGAAACCGGTTACCAGAACATTGGTGGGATGAAACTTGCGAAAGTATTCCGTGTCATCCGGCCAGCCCAGGGTTGAAAAGGTCCACAGAGCAGAAGAAAACCAGGTGTCGAGGACATCGGGGTCCTGACTGAGCTTGAGGTCAGCGGACAAGGAATATTTCTTGCGGACCTCGGCCTCGCTGCTTGCCACATAAAACTTACCTTCTTCGTCATACCAGGCCGGGATTCGATGCCCCCACCAAAGCTGCCTTGAGATGCACCAGTCCTGAATGTTGCGCATCCAGGCAAAATAGGTGTTCTCCCAGTTTTTGGGCACGAACTCGATGTCGCCGTCCTCCACGGCCTTGATTGCCGGCGCCGCGAGGGATTCTACCGCCACATACCATTGGTGGGTGAGATAGGGCTCGATAACTACGCCGCTGCGATCCCCCCTGGGTACTTTGAGTTTATGGTCCTCGACCTTCTCCAGCAGGCCCAGCGCCTCAAGGTCGGCGACAATCTTCTTGCGCGCCTCAAAGCGATCCATGCCCTGATAAGAGCCCGGCGCCTCTGCATTGATGGCGGCGTCGGGAGTGAGAATATTGATGCACTCCAGGTCGTGGCGCTGGCCAATTTCGTAGTCATTGAAATCATGGGCCGGCGTGATCTTGACGCAGCCGGTCCCGAATTCCGGATCGACGTAGACATCGGCTATAATCGGGATACGACGATTACACAGCGGCAAGTCGACGAATTTGCCGATCAGATCCTGGTAACGGTCGTCTCCCGGGTGCACGGCAACGGCACTGTCACCGAGCATGGTTTCCGGTCGCGTGGTGGCGATGATGATGTGACTTTCGCCTCCGGCAGTGGTAGCGCCATCAGCCAGAGGATAGCGGAAATGCCAGAGATGGCCGTTCTCCTCCTCAGCGATCACCTCCAGGTCTGAAATCGCCGTATGCAGCTGGGGATCCCAGTTGACCAGGCGATTGCCACGATAGATCAGACCCTCGTCGTAAAGATCTATGAAGACCTTTTCCACAACTTCCGAGAGCTGCGGGTCCATGGTGAAGCGCTCGCGCGACCAGTCCAGTGAAGAACCCATGCGCCGGAGCTGCTGAGTTATGATGCCGCCGGACTCCTGTTTCCAATCCCACACCTTGTCGACAAATTTTTCGCGCCCGATCTCAAGGCGCGAAGAGCCGGCGGCATTGAGCTGGCGCTCGACGACCATCTGCGTGGCGATGCCGGCATGGTCCGTGCCTACCTGCCATAGCGTGGAGCAGCCCAGCATGCGGTGGTAGCGAATGAGAGCATCCATGATGGCGTGCTGAAATCCATGCCCCATGTGCAGGCGGCCGGTTACATTGGGCGGCGGAATGACAATGCAGTAGGGGTCGCCCGTAGCCGAGGGCGCAAAATAGCCGTGCGCTTCCCAAGTCTTGTACCAGTGGTCTTCCAGTTCCTGCGGTTTGTAGGTCTTGTCCATGAGGGCGGAGGGTCTGTTTGCTGGCCGTTAAAAAAGGCGGAAGTATACATGATGCGGCTACGCTTTGCCGTTGGCTGTGGGTCTTCCGGTTAGCACTAAAAAGAGTCCAGTTGCGAAGTCGGGCTTTGCAATAACTCTGTGAACGATTGGCGGTGGTCAGGTCAGATTCTGAAAGTCTCGATGTCGTGGCCCTGGCCCTGGTAGTGGCGGTAACGTTCTCTGCCGTTACGGGTGATTTCGGGATCCTTGCAGACAATTTCGTTGATGCGGGTGAAACGGGCCGTATCGTGTACCGGTTCTTTGGCGAGATTGATCAGTAGATCGCTGTGAAGCTCCAGCTGCCGGGCGCTGCCGATGGCCACCATTTCGCGCTCGGGCTGTTCCGTTTCATTGAGGGTGTGGGGCACAAAAGCGTCAGGTTTGTAAGACCAGAGCAGTGCATCCATGTCACGGCCCTGATCGGGGCCGTCGACAAGGATAAAAACCCGGTGCCCGAGGTTTCTGGCTTTCTCCGTCAGTCGACAGGCAAAGTGCAGGCGCGCCCTCGGGTCGGATTGGTGCAGCGAATAAAAACTGACCTGAGTAGTCATGCCTTCTGTCGCGACAGATATTCCAGCAGCAGGCTTACAGGGCGTCCGGTTGCGCCCTTGGCGCTACCTTGATTCCAGGCGCTGCCCGCTATATCCAGGTGCGCCCATCTTTGCTTTTCTGCGAATCGGGAAAGAAAACAGGCGGCCGTGATGGTGCCGGCACGTGGCCCGCCAATATTGGCCATGTCGGCAAAGTTGCTGTCCAGCTGCTTCTGGTAGTCCTTGTGCATTGGCAGCTGCCAGGCGCGGTCGCGACTGTGTTCGCCGCAATCAAGTAGAGTTTGATTGAGGCGGTCATTGTTGCCCAACAGGGCCGTCACCACCGAGCCGAAAGTCGCCACAGCAGCGCCGGTCAGGGTGGCGATGTCGATGATGCTGCGGGGATTGAAGCGCTCGGCGTAGGTGAGGGCATCGCAAAGGACCAGTCTGCCCTCGGCGTCGGTATTGAGTATTTCAATAGTCTTGCCGGACATGGAGGTCACGATGTCACCAGGTTTGGTGGCGCCACCACTGGGCATGTTCTCGGCTGCAGCCACGATCGCGACCACGTTAATGGGCAACTTCAGTTCTGTTACTGCCTGCATGACGCCAAACACACTTGCGGCGCCACACATATCGTATTTCATTTCATCCATGGCAAGGCCGGGCTTGAGGCTAATGCCGCCGGTATCAAAGGTGATGCCCTTGCCAACGAGGCAATAGGGTCGGCTCTTCTCAGCGGCGCCCTGATACTGCATGATGATCAACTTGGCTTCCTGATCCGAACCCGCCGACACTGAGAGCAGTGAGCCCATACCCAGGCGCTGCATCTGTTTTTCTGTCAAAACACGCGTGGTCACAGACTTGTTCTTTGCTGCCAGTTCGTTGCCTTGTTTGGCCAGATAGGTAGGCGTGCAAATATTGCCAGGAAGATCGCCCAGAGATTTCGCCTTGTTAATGCCGTGACCCACCGCCTCACCCGTCTTCAGCGCCGCCGACAATGATTTGCGCACGGCGCCGCTGATCGCTTCCACGGTGATTGTTTTCAGGCTTGCCGCCGGTGCTTTCTTGCTCTTGGTGGCATCGTAGCGGTAGCACAAGTCTTCAGCCTGCTGGGCTATCCTGGCGGTGAGCCAGTTGGCGTCTCGATCGATCAGCTCCAGGCTGCCGACAGCAAAGTGGGCACTGGTAGATTTAGACTTGAACAGCGTCTTGAGGGCAGCGTTGAGCGCCCTGATGAAGTTGTCAGCATCCAGCTTTTTCGCGGCACCGGCACCCACGAGCAGCAGGCGCTTGGCGGCTACACCTTCGGGGCCGTAGAGCAGTTGGGTTTCACCGAGTTTGCCAGAAAAGTCCCCGGAATCGCAGACGCTGGACAGAGCCTTGGCGCTGGCCGCGTCCAGGGCTTTGGCTTCCTCGGAAAGAGACGCCTGACTGAAGACTAAGGTGATGAGGCAATCGGTGCTGATGGATTCTGGAGCGCCGGATTTTATTGAGTAGCGCATGGGAACTAAGTTACTCCTGCTCAGATTGGAACGTGGTTCAGTGTAGGTGCTGCCGTTACTTGATCGATGTTTTTCCAGCGCCGCACCAACGCCAATTAAGGATCGATAATCCTACGGATTTTCAATGGCTTAAGCAACTCGGGTGCTAAATCGGTATTGATCAGTATTGAACGCCCGGGTCGATTTGCTACTATGCCTTGGGTGAAAAAACTTGCGCCCGGAGCAGGGTCGCGTGCGCTGGAACCCGCTAGGAAGTCAGCACGAAAATAACGCGGCAGGAAATGCAGCCAGGCCTGTGGCTTGGGCCGCGACGATAGTCGGGAGTGGATACTCTTGCTTAGCGCCCTGACTGTGTCGATGGAGTTCGGTATTTTCAGAAGAAGAAAGGATTGAAAGGAGCAAGGATTGAAAGGAGCAAGGCTGAGAAGTAGCAAGGTAAAATAAGGGGCAAGGCCTCGAGGAGGCAAGCTTATGACTCGCGTCAAAGTTCCCAGACCGGAACATATCCGGTTCCGTATGGAACGAACGGTTGGTATCAGTGATGTCAACTATGCCAGACACTTGGATAGTGTGGTCATGGTGCAGATTCTGCACGAAGCGCGTTTGCAGTTCTTGGCGAGCATGGGATTCACAGAATCCAACATCTTTGGTCTTGGCATGGTAGTCACCGATCTGACCATTGACTATCGTTGTGAATCCTTTGCCAATGATCGCTTGGTCATTGAGGTGGGCGTTACCGGCTATAATAAATATGGTTTCGATCTCGGTTTGCAGGTAAGCAATAGCGCCCTTGAATCCATGGTGTGCCTCGCTAGAATTGGCGTCGTGTTCTTCGATTTCGACCGCCATCAGATTGCCCCCATTCCCGAGCGTTTCAAGGCACAGGTCGGATTAGGCGCTGACGCGGGCCGGGTCAGGGTTGCCTGATCCTCGGCAGGACGTCGGCGCTGCGCTACACTCGCGTCTGAGCCCATTACCAGGACAGTTACTTGACCATTTTTTTCTACCTCTGCCGGCAGATTCTACAGGTCATGCTAGCTGTAACCCTGGTGCTTCTCATTGTCGCCCTGACTTCACGCTTTATCCAGTATCTCGGCGATGCAGTTGCCGGTCAGCTGGCTTCCAACATCCTGTTTCTGCTCATGCTCTATCGGCTTCCGGACTTTCTTCTGGTAATCCTGCCGCTGGCCTATTTTCTCGGAATCATTCTCGTTTATGGGCGCATGTATGCCGAAAATGAAATGGTCATTCTGCTTGGCTCCGGATTCAGTCATGAGCGCCTTCTTACTTATAGTCTGGGTATAGCCAGCCTGGTTGCCGTGTTACTGGCTTTGCTCGTGTTGTACCTGGCGCCCTGGGGTGTGCGCAACACGGAGCAGATCAAGCTCAGTCAGGAGGAACTGACCGAAATCGACCTGATTGTTGCCGGTCAGTTTCAGAGTTTCGATAACGGTGAGCGGGTGACCTATTCCGAGCGAATCAGCAGTGGCGACAACGGCAGGCGGCTCGAAAACGTGTTCGTCGCCCGGACCGAAGAAGACGAGTCGCAGTCGCCACAATTACTGCTGGCGGAGACGGCGGCGCCGCGTATCGACGCAGAGACCGGTGCGCGCTACATGCTTTTGGAGAATGTCCGCCAATACGATGGCGACCCGGGCGTGGCAAATTTTCGCGTTGGTCGATTTCAGGCTCAGGGTATTCTCCTGCCGGAACCGACCGAGTTCGAGGCGGTGCTGGAGGAGGCCACTCTGCCAACCTCGGCGCTGCTGGGCGCCGACGACCTGGCGCGCAGAGCAGAGCTGCAATGGCGGCTGTCGGTGCTTATCTTGATTCCCGTGATCACCTTGATCGCCGTTCCCATGAGTCGAGTTGGGCCGCGCCAGGGTCGGTACAGCAAGCTTATTCCGGCGGCGCTGATTTATGCCACCTATTTTGTCCTGCTGCAGTTCTGTAAGGACCTTATCTCCGAGGCGACGTTGAATCCCACCCTGGGTCTGTGGTGGATCCATGCACTATTCATCCTCTTGGGACTGGTGCTGTGGCGTTATCCGGGGCTGCCAATTCTGGGCAGTAAGGCATCATGAAGCGCCTCGACCGACACATCCGCAAGACAGTGATCATGGCGATGCTCGTGGTCATTGCGTTGATCGTATCCCTGGATATTATCTTTGCCCTCATTGATGAACTGGAGGAGGCGGACGGGGGTTACAGCGTTAGTAAGGCGCTTCTTTTTGTCCTGCTCACAACGCCCACCAGCATCTATGAACTGCTGCCATTCACCGCCCTTGGCGGGGCCTTGATTGGCCTGGGCATACTGGCCGGCGCCAATGAGCTCATCGTCATGCAGTCTTCTGGGATCAGCAACTGGCGCATTGTGTCTGCAGTACTACAACCAACGGCGGCGATCATGATTCTGGGTCTGGTGCTGGGCGAGTTTGTGGCGCCACCTTTGGAACAAATCGCCAATAGCAACAAGGCCGTGCAGCTCAGTGGCACTGAATCGATTAACTCCGAGCGCGGCATCTGGCGCAAGATTGGCAATGAATTCATCCATATCAACGCTATCGCTCCGGGTGGCCGCGAACTCTTCGGTCTGTCGCGCTATTTGGTAGACGCGAACAGGCGGTTGCGCCGGGCAAGTTTCGCCGAAAGCGCGCAGTATCAGGAAGCGGGCGCTGCGTCCTACTGGCTGCTAGACAACGTCAAGAGTAGCTACCTGGAAGAGTCCAGTGTCCGCACCGAAGTTGCTGACAGTGAGGAGTGGGCGGTGCAGCTGTCACCGGAGCTATTGAGTGTTCTACTAGTGGACCCGGACCGACAATCGGTCTCTGGCCTGTACCGCTTGGCAAATTTCTTTGAACAGCAGGGGCTCGAAAGCGCCCGCTATTTTCTGGCATTCTGGAAGAAATTGCTGCAGCCGCTGGCTACACTTGCACTTGTCGTTCTCGCCGTCTCTTTCGTCTTTGGTCCGCTGCGGGAAGCGACCATGGGCTACCGGGTTTTTATCGCGCTCGGGATAGGCCTGGCTTTCACTATCCTGCAGCGCATGATGGAGCCGGCCAGTCTGATTTACGGCTTCAGCCCTATCCTGGCGGTATTGTTCCCCATTGCCCTGGCCGCGAGTATGGGCATCCTGCTGATGCGGCGAGTTCGCTAGTAAACAGGGTTTTCCGGGCCAAGCCGCCTTCAGAATCCAAGTGTCGTACGGGCAGGTGGTTTCGTGGCAACCTCAGTAAACTGTCGTCTACCGGGTGCGTTAGAATAGTAGGATGGGAACCTTAAGAATCCAAAACCGATAGACGTAGTGAGGCACTTGAGATGGTCAGAATACTGATGCTGCTGTCGCTTGTTGTAGCCGCGACAGGTTGCCGGGCGACAGGCAGCAGGCCCATAGTGGATATGCAGGGTGTGAATCAGGCGCAATACAATACCGATCTGGCCGAGTGCCGGGTCTTCGTCGATGAGGTCGCGGCCGGGCGTCAGGTGGTTCGGGGTGCGGCCGGCGGTGCAGTGGTTGGAGGCGGGATAGGTGCCGCGGTGGGAAACAGCGACACGGCTCAGCGTGGTGCAGGCGCCGGTGCCGTCCTGGGTGCGGCTCGCGGAGCCCGCGGTGCCTCGGAGGAGCGCGAGAGAGTCTTGCGCAACTGTCTGCGCGGGCGCGGTTATAGGGTGCTGAACTGAGCCAACGGTGGTTGCCAGGGCCAGAGGACAGAATCACTCCTGTGCGTTAACATACAAGAACAATCATAACGTCTGACAAGCCCATGACCCGATCACTCCTGTTTTGCGCCCTGGCGGCGCTGTCCCCGATGCTGCTGGCACAGCAGCCTTCCTCTTCCTCGGTGCCCGCTTCTGTGCGCGCGATGATAGAACAGAGTCAGGCCAGTAGTCGCTTCGATTCGATGGCGCGGATGCAGGTCGATAGGCAGTATGGCGAGTTCATAAGCCAGCTTGATGGTCTTCAGAAGCGGTCGCAAGTTGAACAGCGCCTGGTGGACGTCATCAGTGAACGCGCCGAAATGAGCAGTCAGACAGTGACCGGGCGGGTGACACCGGCGGAGCTGCAGGCGCTTAGCAGCTACGGCTATTTACGTAGTCAACTGGCGCCACTTCTCAGTGAGCCTGAGCTGGCGCTTCTGGACGCGCAGCAGGGGCAAATGGCGGAACAGAATCTGCGCCGCAACTACACCGAGCAGATGGAGCGGGTAGCGCCCGGTATTGTTGCAGATAACAGGGCG
>JGI12048J13642_10001013_pt1 | contig 12090 bp, 9 predicted proteins | sample ElkSlonscriptome_16_FD_13642 | JGI IMG/M metagenome (IMG submission 13642) | reverse complement strand
AAAATAAAATCCTCGTTTTACATATTTGTTGTCTTCCGAAATAACTTGTTCAAAACTTCTCTTTTCAATTCCCTGACGAATATGCATTTGATAACTAGAAAATGCTCGTTCTGCTGGATCTCTCAATATAGCAATGATTTTAACTGTCGGTATGTGCTGGTAAATCAATTGGGCTGATTCGGGATAGGCATAGTAGTTGGTAGAGATTTCCCCAGTTACACTACCTTTGGGTGCATCTTGAAACAAGGAACAATAGTCTTCAACAGTAGTCACTGCTCCCCATGGCTTGTGTTTTTCTCGCGTTTTTTCATTAATAAAAAAGAATGTTTCTTTTTTTTGACACATATAAATTTGAGGATGTTGAGCGAGATAGTTATGTAATGAAGTCGTACCACATTTACCCGCACCAACAATGATAAAATCAGGAAATCTATTTATCATGGGATAAAAATCTAAACATCGTGGATTAATCGAAAAAATATAAGGTTAATCTTAATCAGCTAACTAAATTGATTTTTTAACTTTGGCAATGAGGGAGATTTATAACTTTTTTCAAAACGCTATTTTAGTTCCTATTTAGCTATTAAGAACCAGCTTGCCACGCTGAATGAAAAAAGTCTCGTTCACACAGCATAGCATAGCGATAACTGGATTTGACAGGGGCTGAGAGTTGGGCGTATTGATCCGTCAACCGCTCTAATTGCTGCGCTAACTGCTCAAACTCAGGATTACTATAGGTGCGAATCCAATCCGTATAGGCGTGTTCGGGAATGCCATCCTTGGCTAATTCTTGACCCAAAAACGCATACAAGCGCATACAGGGTGTCATTGCTACTGTAATTAAACCAATCTCACGTCCCCAAGCTGTTGCTAATAAGAAGTCAGTATAACGCCGCGTCGCTATGGCTGGTTCAATCTGTGGCAAGTTGACTCCCCAGTCTGTGGCATAATTCTGATGCAGGCGTAATTCTTCGAGAACGCTACCCGCAAGATTATGAAAGGTGTTAAATTCATCCCAGTTGGAACATTTAGCAGCAGCGACGCTATAAGCGCGAGCAAACGCTTCTAAGAAAAAGGCATCTTGACCAACATAGTAAGCAAATTTCCGGCGCTCAAGTGTCCCTGTGGCAATACCTTGAACAAAAGGGTGCGTGAGACACTCTTGTGCTAAATCTTGATTGGATTGCCATAAATCGCTGCTAACTGTCATCGCGCTTGTTTATTGCCATGGACTCAAATTTTGTTCGGGGAGAGTTGGTAATTGTAAGACTGAAGGGATCGGTGTTTTGTCAAATCCACCGTCTACCGATAGATACACTGAGAATGTAACCGCGATCGCTAGCAGTAGTCTTTCTAGCATAACCCACTCCTCTGATTGTCGCTCTTGTGACCTGTCAACTGCCAGTATCTTCTCACTATCTGTGATTTTAATTAAAGGGCGGGTGATGCAAACCGTTAATTTTTGGTGACGATAGTCTAAGCTTTAAGTGATAGGAGTCATAGATTCTAGAGTTTCGGATTGAGTCATCACAGTTAGCCATCCTAAAAAGTTATGCCATGACATTTAAAGTCTTTCCTCCTCTAATCCTGTTTGCCTCTATCTGGCTACACCCCTCAGCGCAGGCGTTCAATCCAGCACACCTAGAACAATTGCGCCAAACAGGTAGCTGTGTCGAGTGTGATTTGAGCGGAGTACAATTGCCAGATGCTCTGTTGAGCAATACGAATTTGATGGGGGCTAATCTGGCTGGTGCTAATCTTATCCGCGCCGATTTAAGACGTGCCAATCTTGAGTATGCAAACCTGAGTGGTGCGAGTCTGGTTTCTACCAATCTTACGGATGCGAAGTTAACTGGAGCTAATCTGATTGTGGCAGTATTAATCAGTGCGAATCTAACTCGTGCGAATCTGGCTGGCGCTGGATTAAATTTGGCTAAATTAGGGAGTACTAACCTAGTTGGTGCTAACTTAAGCCTTGCTGAACTAAGGGCGGCGGATTTAAGTAATGCGAATTTGACGGCTGCTGATTTGAGAGGGGCTGATTTGAGAGGGGCTGATTTGGATAATACTATCCTCAATAACGCTAAACTTAGCTACGCCATTATGCCGGATGGTACTTTATTACCTTAATTTGTTGATTGTTGATTGTTGATTATTTTACTGTTCCCTATTCCTAATTTAAATGTCTAACTATTTATCGAATTTACGACATTTTCTGTATAGTGGGATCATTGCCGTTGGCGTCTGGTCTTATAGCTGGGCTGCTAACGCCTCAGAATCCGTCGTCTTAAAATATCGTTTTCTGCGAGAGACGATATCGGTTCCCGAACTCTCGACATTTGCCCAAACAGGTGAGTTATCACGTTCTCTACAAGCGTATCTGGATTTGGCTGGGAAGCAACCCGAAGAACTACGGACGACTTTAACCCAACCTATTTCAGTTAATGGGATTATGCTTTCTCGGATTCTCAATACTCCTGTGGGAGAAGTAATGCTTGATCGAGTGAGTGAGGTGATTCATACTCCGACTAACCGGGCAAATCGCCAGTCTTTGCGATCTGCCCTCGTGATCTCGGCGCTCAATGATAATCAAATCACCCTGATCGAGATCCTAGACAATTATCCAACCGCCGATGTTCATGTTGAAGGCGATCGCCTAGCGGATATCCTGCAACAGATTACCCGCCTGAGTCAGGGTTTGCCTCCAATTGACCTTTTTTAGTAAGCCAGAGTCTCGAGGGTATCCCGCAAATACCGACGCACCCGATGCTCCAAGCTGCGATCCTGAAGGTGATGGGCGGCGGGATGCTCCATCTGCCAGCGTTGAAATCCAGAACTGGCGGCGATCGCTTCTTTGAGATTGTCCCAAACTGGACTATCTGGGGAAATTTGGTTGGATTCGGATACAGTTGTGCTTTTCATAAACCTTTATCGTGATCTGAACAGAATGAGTTCGTAGCAATTCTTAACTGTTATTTGTATTTTTTAACCTTATTTTCAGAATAACGGAGCTGCGTTGTTTAAATTGTTACATTTGCAACAACTGATTGCCAACATGCCTGTTTTTTTTTGACGTCGTGATGTTGAACAAGAAGGGCGACCCGAGTAAATTGAGTGGACACCATCATTTATTTGTGCAAGCGGGTCGCCCCTACCATCTGGACGTAAGGATAACAAGCTCCCTTGACTTTTATGTCACGCTAATCCGTTTTAATCCACCTGTTCAGGGGACGATTCAGCCGAGGAAGACTCTGGGGCGATCGCAGGTAAAATTTGTTTGACCCGAAACCCTGGTACTGTAAAGTTTTCCGGTATTTTTTCCACTGGATAAGGTTGAGTGGCTGCCCACTCCGCCTCGCTCGTGAATAGAACTTGCACCACACTCAAAGGCACTTGCAAAAATAAGTGGCTTGCCAGAAACCCAACTCCTGCCAAAGCCAATCCAGCGATGTGCCATTGAACTGTCCAGGGAACGACCCCTGCAGCTAAAGGAGCGATGCTATAAATTTGCCACAGTACCCATACCATAAAACCTGCTGCCATAATCGTTAGCAGCGGGTTGGTTTTCCGGTCAAATAAGCTCAACAGTCGCCGCTGGGATTCCGTTAGGCGATCAGGTGTCAGAGCCACCACGAGCAGACTAAAAATGTCAAAGGGGCGGGTCAATTGCATCCACAAAACTGGTGCGATGCCGATAACTGCCACAATTAAGAGTTCTAGCCAGATAGGTAACAGGGGTTCACCCGTTGCCAGTCCTAGCGCGACAACCTCTAACGTTAGGGGCAGTGCGGCTAAACCCGCCAAATGTATCCACAAGAACGGTTCAGACCAAAAAGAGCGCATTGGGTTGTCCTTTATCTTTTGTGATTAGTCCTTAGTCATTAACCAAGGACTAATCACATATCACCTAAGTCGCTGATAGAGTCCGGCGCTTGCTCACCATCTTATAGGTTTCGATGATGTCACCTTCAGTCCAATCATTGAATCTATCAATACGAATACCGCATTCAAATCCGGCATTGACCTCTTTGACATCATCCTTCATCCGCTTCAGCGAATCAAGCACCCCTTCGTAGATCATTTGACCCCGACGTTGCACTCGGATCTTGCAGTTTCGCACTGCTTTGCCTGACTGTACGTAGCAACCTGCCACCGCACCGCGACCGACGGGGAAGACAGCTCGGACTTCCACTTGACCCAAGGGTTCTTCCACCAATTCTGGCTCCAGTAACCCTTCCATCGCCGCTTGAATGTCATCCAAGAGATTATAGATGATGTTGTATTCGCGCACATCAACACTCTCTTGTTCAGCAGCAGAACGAGCGCCGTGAGCCAAAGTGGTATTAAAGCCAATGATTACCGCACCACTAGCCGCCGCTAAGTCAACATCGGTTTCGGTGACTTCTCCAGCCGTCGCTAATAGGACTCGGATTTGAACTTCATTTTGGGGTAACTGTTTGAGTGAACCCAGAATGGCTTCAACCGAACCTTGTACATCTGCCTTCAGGATCAAGTTGAGTTCTTTGAGTTCCCCTTCTTGAGCTTTGGCAGAGAGGCTATTCAGGCTGACTCGGCGGGACGACATCACCTGTTGCAGACGAGATTCGCGCTGTTCTTGGCTTCTCGTATCCGCAACGGCGCGAGCTTCTTTTTCTTGTTCAAAGACGTCAAACTCATCACCAGCAGCCGGGACATCGCTTAAACCCAATACCTCTACGGCAAAGGAGGGTGCTGCCTCGTCTACTCGTTTGCCTCGGTCATCGATCATGGCTCGTACTTTACCGAAGACCGATCCCGCCACTAGAGTATCACCCACCCGCAGCGTGCCATTTTGCACCAACAATGTGGCAACTGGACCTCTTGATTTATCCAGGTTGGCTTCAATAACCGTACCTTTGGCTAATCGGGCGGGGTTAGCGGAGAGTTCTTCAATGTCAGAAACGAGCAGGATCATTTCCAGGAGCGTATCCAAGTTTTCTTTTTGGATCGCACTCACGGGCACCATGATCGTGTCACCGCCCCATTCTTCTGGAACTAATCCATGTTCCATTAACTCCTGCTTCACTCGGTCAGGTTGTGCTCCTTCCTTATCAATTTTGTTAACGGCAACCACAATCGGCACCTCAGCGGCTTTAGCATGGCTAATCGCTTCTCGGGTTTGCGGTTGTACCCCATCATCGGCAGCAACAACTAAAATTGCAATATCGGTTACTCGCGCTCCTCGCGCCCGCATCGCGGTAAAGGCTTCGTGACCTGGAGTATCCAGAAAGACCACCTGTTGGACTTTATCTTCATGCTCCACATCGACATGGTAAGCACCGATGTGCTGAGTAATTCCTCCCGCTTCGCCTTGTGCCACTTTGGTTTCGCGAATGGCATCCAGCAACGTGGTTTTACCGTGATCGACGTGACCCATGATTGTGACTACGGGTGGACGTCGAACCAGGTATTCCAAGTCAGCCGCATCCAGCATTTCGGTTTTAGCGGCTTCTGATTCAGCTTCTTCTGTTTGAACATCAACGCCAAGTTCTTCGGCAACCATTTGAGCGGTGGGCAGATCCAGGGTTTGGGTGATATTCACTGCCAGTCCCTTGAAGAATAGCTGCTTAATCACCTCTGTTTCGGCAAGGTTGAGCTTATTCGCCAGTTCTCGAACGGTTAGCGAATCGTTTAAGACAATTTGCTCAGGACGTTCAGCGACTTCTTGCTTTTCACGACGGCGATCGCGACTTTCTGGTTTACTGCCGGTTTTAACTTCTGGCTTTTTCCTAACCTGACTGGCTGCCGTTGGTGGGGGAGTCTGTCCCGTTTGAGATTTAGGTTTAGGAGGACGAGCAACTGACATACTGACTGCCACAGGAGTGTCAGCTGTTTGGTAGTCACCATCAAACTCTTCCTCATCCTCTTCGATCAGTTTAGGTCGCCGCTTGAGCTTAGCCGCTTTTCCGGGTTTAGCTCCTTCGCGATCTTCTTCTTCATCAATCCATTCACGTTTCTTCGACTGACGTGGCGGCGTGGGTCGTTTGACTTTAAGATTTTTAAGTTCCGGCGGTTCCAGAAGGGTTTCTACGCCCTCATCGACCTCCTCCTGCTTCTGTTCCTGAGAATCCGAATCGATAGCCGCCACTTCAGGACTCTCACCCGGACGAGTCGGTCGGGAGCGTTTGGGGGGAGATTGAAGTTTAGGAACAGGCTGAGCCGGAGGTTTCGGATGAGCTGGGGCTGGAGATTTAGCCGGAGTTTGAACCGGAGTTGGCGGTTCAGGAGAACTCGTCGATTCAGGCGGCTGAGAACGGTCATCCGACTCTGATGGAGTCTCATCCGATCGCTCGCGCTTCAATTTCGGTCGTTCGACCTGGGTGGGTTGACTGGGTTTCGGTGACGCTGGCCGAACGGGGGGTTGGATAAGTTTGGGTTTTGCTTCCACTTCAGCTTTAGTATCGTTCTCCTGTGACCCTTGAGATGGAGTTGGTGTTTCTGTTTCTGTTTCTGTTTCTGAGTCAGAATCGTCCTCCTGCAAATTCACTGGTGTCGTCGGTCGATTAAGCTGGGCGGGTGGACGCGGTGGATTCACAGTCGGCTTGACGGGGGGTTGAGAAGACTTTGACCCAGATTCTGATCCCTGGGAAGAGCTAAAACTGGAACGAGGCTTAGGCTTAACGCTCAGAATTTGCTGTTTGCGCTGATTATTATTGTTAGAGTGTCCATCTGTATGGTTAGCAGATGCTGAGGTTGTTTGGTCACGACCTTTGAGGCTAGTGATCCCCTCAGCATATTTTTCCGCCGCCGCTCTGATTCGCTCAGCTTCAGATTCTGTAATCGTGCTACTGTGACTTTTGACTGCAATATGAAGTCCTTCGCAAATATTCAAAATGTCCTTGTTGTCCAAATTCAATTCCCGTGATAATTCGTAAATTCTGACTTTGCCGTTGTTCATCCACTATTCCCCCGTCGTACATATTGTTACACCATAGCTAAATGATTGAAAGCGTGCGTGGTCATTGGTTTCCGTGCCGGATTGGCTTAAATCAATAAGGTGTCTTTAAGAGTCTACTCGATAACTCACCAATAACTCATGTTACACAGGCGATCATTGATTGACTGTAAGCCAGTTGGATATCTCTACACTCTTAATCAGAGCCTGGATAGTTAACTTACACAAATCTTAACAAAACTAGATAGATTTTCTAGATCCCTAGATCCTCAGTCTCTTCCTCAGGTAGGAGTTGTTAACTTGATCAGGGTCAGACTCACCTCCGAACACCATTAGTAATGGTACTCCTTTACCATCCTAGCGATTGCTTAGGTTCATTGAGAGCCTTGCTGGAGTTTTTTGGATGCATTGGCTCAATCGCTGCTGCGTTGGATGCTCCAGGGACAAGGTTCTAAACGCTGCCATAATCGTTGATAAATTTCGTCGGGAACCGATGCCCTCAGCGCTCGTCCCAATCGATTTTTTTTCTGAGCAGCCGCCAGACAACTCGCTTGAGGACAGATATAAGCCGAACGTCCCATGCCCTGATCTAATTTTACCTGTCGCGAGGGATGGATTCGCACAACTCGCCATAATGCTTGTTTTTGAGCCACCCGGCGACAACTTAGGCAACGTCGGTAATTGGGTTCCATAAGATTCGGACAATGATTTTGGTGTAGGCTCGCATGAGTTTACTGTTCACGGCATAACCTATCTCGGTAAACGAGGTGAGGACAGTGAGGAGGGTGTCTTGAGCAACGGCGTACACCAGCCTCCATGAAAATCTCTCCCCGTTCCCTCTTGATCAAGTTAGGTGCAAGGGTTCAACGCCCTTAAGGAATCTACAGCCTTGCTCTGATCCTCCTAAGATTAGGACAAAATATCCTCCTCTTCCTCGTCTTCAGCAAATTCTTCCTCATCTTCAGCAAATTCTTCCTCGTCTTCAGCAAATTCCTCCTCGTCTTCAGCAAATTCCTCCTCGGCTAGAGATTGAGGATTTGTCACCTTTGCCTCTAACTCGGCTGGTGAGGAAGTTTCTCTCTCTAGTTGCTCCTCATCCTCTTGTTCATCAGCGAGTTCGGCTTCCCTCTGTGCGATCGCGGCTTGTAACTCCTGCATTTTCTGGTGTTCAGCTTCGTAGTCGTACTTGGCGATATCTTTAATATCAATCTTCCAACCTGTGAGACGAGCTGCTAGGCGAACATTCTGTCCCTCTTTGCCAATAGCTAAACTGAGCTGATCTTCCGCGACCAAAATGTGAGCTTGACGCCCTTCCGGATTCACCAATAAGACTTCCTCTACTCGTGCGGGACTCAGAGCATTGGCTATATAGGTAGCGGGATCAGGCGACCAACGAATCACATCTATTTTTTCGCCGCGCAATTCATTAACGACCACTTGAATGCGCGATCCCCTAGCGCCGATACAAGCCCCAACGGGATCAACATCCCGCTCTAGGGTATCCACGGCAATTTTAGTCCTAGGTCCGACATGACGCGACGGTGGATTAGCTTCTCGCGCCACCGCCACGATTCGCACGACTTCATCTTCGATTTCTGGGACTTCATTGGCAAACAGATAGACCACTAAACCAGCCGAAGCTCGCGAAACCACAAGCTGGGGTCCACGGTGAGGACCTTCACGCACTTTTTTGAGAAAAACCTTAAAGGTACTGCCAATGCGATAGGTATCGTTGGGTAATTGTTCGCGCTTAGGCAGTTCAGCTTCCACTTCCGGCTGACCAAAGCCGCTGCTAATCGCCATGATCACCGATTGCCGCTCAAATCGTAGCACTCTGGCTTGGAGAACCGTTCCTTCTAACTCTTCAAATTCTTCTTGGATCAACTTACGCTGTTGATCCCGTAGTTTTTGGGAGAGTACCTGCTTGGTTTGAATAGCTGCCATTCGACCAAAATCACGTTGATCTGGGGTAACATCCAGAACCACCGAGTCACCTAATTGTGCCTCTGATGCGACTTCTTGAACTTCTTTGAGGGAAATATGATGATCGGTGTTGCCAACTTCCTCAACAATGGTTTTGGTACAAAGAATGCGGAAGCCTTCTTCTTCGATATCTAAATCGACCTCAAAGTTGTTAAAATACTCATCATCAAAATGAGGTCGCTCTATGCGTTGCGCTCGACGATAGCGCTCGTAGCCTTTGATCAGTGCTTCTCTCAGTGCCTGTTGGACTGCTGATTTCGGTAAATTATGGCTTTGAGAGATCTCTTCGATCATCTTTTTTAGTCCCGGCAGATTAACGATAGACATAGGCAAATCTCCATAAACTGTTTATTAGGGGTCGTGAACAACCGCAACCCATGCTCAATGACTAAATTCCATAAGATCTAAACGGGTTTAACCCTGCTCATCGAACTGAACTTTAGTCACTTGCTCGCGAGGAATGGCGATCGCCCGTCCTTTTTGGTTGATATATACACGGGTATCATCCCGGCGAATTAATTTCCCTCGCCATTCTTTATGTCCTTGGTCAGGTTCAGCGGTGTTGACCACCACGGAAAATCCTTTAAATGCGATGAAGTCTCGGTCTGTCGTTAGCTCTTGCGAGATCCCAGGACTAGAAATTTCCAAAACATAAGCATCTGGAATCAAATCCACGGCATCTAATTCAGCTTCTAAAGCCCGACTCATGCGTTCACAGTCATCTAAACCCGTATCGCCGTCGCGGTTGCGGATATCTACCCGAAGTACAGGGGGACGTCTGTTCGTGTGAAACACCGCCCCAACGAACTCCAATCCCAATTTTTCGGCTACTGGGGTTGCCAAATCGATTAGTTGTGGAATCAGGGGATGAGTCATAGAAAAACTTCAACAAAAAAAGTGGGTTCAACCCACCTCCAGGTAAAATTTCTGCCAAGAAGCCTAGCAATAATTAACACAATCTCTACCCTGCTTGTGTACTTGGGAACAGTTTTATAGTTCCCCCAGACGCCGACATCAGGATAGAGTGACTTCCGTTGCTATGTTAGAGTTTAGCGCAATCTTTGCACGTTGTGGGATCGGATTACCACAAGCAAAGGGGGGTGACGGTGGAGTGTTGACCCTTTGCTTCGCTAGTCGGACATGGTGCGTGAGTTAACCCTCCACCTCCCCTGTCTTCCTCATCTTCCTCATCTCCCTCAACTACACCTGTCGCTTTTGCCGAATTGCCCGGGTTTGGTCAAGAATGTCTTCTAAGTCCTCTTGGGACAAGCGTTCGACATAATTAACTTTGACTTCCTCTAAGAAGGCGTTGAGCAAGTATTGAATTTCATCTAAGGTTTTCTGGGTCTGCATTTGAGAGCCATAAGCTTCGCCAAGATGACTAATTAAGCGTTGCAGAATTTGATCCCCGACTGGATCATCTGCGATCGCGGCGTCTAATCCATCGTAAAGCGCTTGGGTAATTTGGTGTACCAGTTGTTCGGTTAACTGATTGCGAATTGTTTCTACACCTGGTACTCTCTCTAGTCCCTGATAGGCTTGAGACTGATTCAAAATTTTGTCCACGTTATGCCGTAGCAAGTCTTCTATATCGGTACGGATAGCAGGAAACACCTGATTAACTGTCATCTGCACCATGATCTTAGTCAGTGCTGCGACTTCGTCGGTTTCGTTGAGATCGATGTAGGGGCGAACTTCCCGTTGCTGAAGAAAATTGGCTATCTCCCCTTGGCGAATGGAAGATTGGAGTTCGTTAATAATCTGAATCACTACCACTTGGGTCATATCGCCAGCGATTTCAGCGACAAATCCTTGACGCGCTTGTTTCTGAATCGCACTCATATCAACTAGCTTCGCCTGATCCAGTCGAATTGTCACCGGGATGATTCGCAGCCAGCGCCAGAGGGGAATCAAGAAAAAGATGTCATACCAACGCCATAACATCGCATCGAGCCAACTGACCCCTGTTCGCTGGCGACTGATGAACCAAGTACGACCCAAAAAATCTGTCAAAAAGATTAGGAAAAACGGGAAATCAACGAGTCCAAAGTAATCGACAAAATCGCCTGTTTCTCCAATGGGACGGTAGTAGTTGGCTTGAATTAAAGGACGAATCTCCTCGTTGAAAAATTCGAGTTCATTCTCCGGATCTTTAGCGGTTAAGTTTGCTTGACTCCAAAATTCTATAAAGGCTTCTTTGGCAGAATCCTCGTCATTGGCAATATGCTCCCGCATCTTATTTTTTATTTTTTCCAAATCTCCCGTTTTATTGGCAAGTTGGAACGGGTTTGTTTCAATCATTTCTACGCTGCGTTGGCGCAGGTCTTCTAAAAGTTGGGTGACTTCAGGAGACTGTAAGCTTCTCAGCTTTGTTCTTAGGTTGGTTGCATCAATCTCCGCTTTTAATTCATCAACCTTATCCAAATATTGCTCTGTGTCTCGATAGGGTTGAATCCCCTTGATTGGGTCATACCACTGGGTAATCGGCGGTAGGGGAACCTCTAAGGGCAAACCGGAAAAACTAACCGGACCGATGTCAAAACTTAATAATTGGACTTCCCCATGTAGCCAAAAATCTCTTAGAGGTAGGTAGGTTAAGTCAAACAAAACCAATAGGTAATTCAGCGAAGCCACAAGTGCAACCGCTCGTTCCCACAAAAGCGCGAGACGAAATTTACGCTTACTTTTGCTTGGGGTCAATCGTTGGATGGATGACATATTTTTTAGGACTAGACCAGCACTAAGTTTAGATATAACTACTTATAGCCAAACTTGGACTGATCAGAAGGGATTCACGTTGAGTGCTAACTAGAACTATCAATCCTATGGGTGATAGGGTTTTCTGTCAAACTAGGTTAGCTTGGCGGTTGTAGACGCGGAGCGGCTTCCCGTAGGGTAACCGCAGCTACACAAACGAAACCCGCCTGCGCGGGTTCCCGTATCCTTTATTTTTTTCCTTCTTTCGAGGCTGGATACCTCGTCCATAGCTAACTTTTCACGGGAAGTCTAGAAACCTGAGTCAGGGCGGGTTTAGTTACATCTGGGTGCAACCAAAAAGATGGTTGTGAAACCCGCCCCTACACAATCAATACTCACGTTGCTCCACATACCGTGAAAAGTCAAGTCCATAGTGGAACTAAGAATCCCCGCACTTATAGAGCGGGGAGTGTCAA
>JGI12048J13642_10794785_pt1 | contig 12091 bp, 9 predicted proteins | sample ElkSlonscriptome_16_FD_13642 | JGI IMG/M metagenome (IMG submission 13642) | reverse complement strand
GCCTCTGCTTCGCGGCGCGCAGCGAGCCACGCTTCGGCCTCGGCTTCCTGCGCCGCCTCGGCCGCAGCCTTGGCGTTGGCCTCGCGCTCGGCGCGCAATTCCTCGATCAGCTTGTCCTTTTCGCTGCGACCATCCGTCGGGGCGCTCTCGGCTTCCTCCTCGACCAGTCCGGCGCGCTTGGCTGCCTTGGCGACGACCGCATCGAGCTCGCGCTGCGAACACAGGCCGAGCGTGACCGGGTCCTTGGGCTGGATGTTCTGGATATTCCAGTGCGTGCGATCGCGGATCGCACCGATCGTGTTGCGCGTCGTGCCGATCAGCTTGCCGATCTGCGCATCGGAGACCTCGGGGTGGTTGCGCAGAACCCAGGCAATCCCGTCGGGCTTGTCCTGCCGCTTGGAAACCGGCGTGTAGCGCGGGCCCTTGGTCCGCGTCACCTCGACCGGCGCCTTGTGCATCTTGAGCGAATAGGACGGGTCGTCCTGCCCCTTCGCGATTTCCGCGAGCGTCAGCTCGCCGGCATGGACCGGATCGCGCCCGGTGTATTTCGAGCTTGCGAGATCATCGGCCATCGCCTGCACTTCGAGAATGTGCAGACCGCAAAACTCCGCGATCTGATCAAAGGAAAGGCCGGTGTGGTCGACAAGCCAGGTGGCCGTGGCGTGCGGCATCAGCGGCTTGGGCTGATCCTTCTGGGCCATGAGAATTCTCCAACGTGAATGAGAGCGTCAAAAAAGAAGGGCCGCCCCTTGCGGAGCGGCCGTGTTGGCACATGAGATAGGCCATTGCCGGACAAACGGCAAGAATTAGCGCGATGGGCGCGTCAGAATTCGAGAACAGTGGAGGTTTGCAGCGAGACGCACTCGTCTTCCTTGAGCGCGGCCAGCCCGTTGAGGAACTGGCGCGTGGCGGCTTCCCAGCTATAGCCTGCGCCATGGCGCGCGCAGTCCTCGCGCTCGCAATAGCGCGCGGCATCGATCGCCCGGCGCAAATCCTCCGATAGCGCGCCGACCTTGTCGGAGACGATATCGAGCGGGCCGGGAACGGGATAGGCGGCGACCGGCGTTCCACAGGCGAGCGCCTCGATCATGACCAGGCCGAAGGTATCGGTGCGGCTTGGAAAGACGAACACATCCGCCCCCGCATAGCAGCCTGCCAGCTCGCGCCCGGTGCGCTTGCCAAGGAACAGCGCGTGTGGAAATTTCGTCTCAAGCTCGCGCCGCGCCGGACCATCGCCGACAACGACCTTGGTGCCGGGATAATCGGTTGCGAGGAAAGCCTCGATGTTCTTCTCGACCGCGATGCGCCCGGCATAGAGCAGGATCGGCCCTTCCAGGCCTGCATATTCGGGCGGTGGCGGCGCATCGGGGGTGAAGCAGGCGAGATCGACCCCGCGGCTCCAGTGCGTCAGATGCGTGAGGCCCTGTTCGCGCAGCTGCGCGCGGATCGTCTCGGTGGCGACCATGATCTGCTGCGCGGGCCGATGAAACCAGCGGATATAGGGCCAGAAGGCGGATGCGGGCAGGCCGGTGCGGCGCGAGAGATAATCGGGAAACTGCGTGTGATAGGCGGTGGTGAACGGCACGCGCCGGTTGAGGCAATAGCGCCGCGCGGCAAAGCCCAGCGGGCCCTCGGTCGCGATATGGACCGCTTCGGGCCTGATCTTCGCGAGCTGGCGGCCGACCGCGCCGGGCGCTGTCAGCGCAAGGCGGATTTCAGGGTAGGTCGGCGCGGGGAAAGAGCGATATTGCTCGGGCGAGATCACCGTGACGTCATGGCCCCAGCGGCGCAGCATGTCAGCGGTGGTCGACAAGGTCCGCACGACGCCATTGGTCTGCGGATACCAGGCATCGGTGACGATCGCGATCGAGCGCGGTGGATGCGCGGGTCGGTTCACATGCTCGCCGCCCAGCGCGCAGACAGCCCCCGCGCGCTCCGCCTCGCCAATCCGGAACGGCCGGTTCACGCCGCTTCCCGTGTCCCATCGCCGCGCTCGGCGGCATGAGCGGGCTCGGCCTCGCGGTCAGGCTCAGGCTGTGGCTCGGGTGCGCGATCGGGCGCAGACCCGGCGCCCGGCGCCGCCGCCGCCGCCGCCGCGAGCGCGGCCTCGCTTTCCTCGCGGGCCTTCATCACATCGGGCCAGTGGAGGATTTCCATGCGCCCATCGTGATGTTCGACCAGCGCGTTGCAGCCTTCGACCCAGTCGCCATCGTTCCAGTATTCGACCGGCTTGCCGTTATGCGTGAAGACGCGGTGCTCGGCAGTGTGGATATGCCCGCACACCACGCCATCGACCCCGCGCTCGCCCGCTGCCCGGGCGACCACTTCTTCATACTTGCCGATGAACTCGACCGCGTTCTTGACCTTGTGCTTGGCCGCTTTCGAGAGCGACCAGTAAGGCATGCCCAGCGCCCGGCGCACGCCATTGACCGCGACATTGAGCTGCATCGTGGTGCGATAGGCCCAGTCACCGACAAAGGCGAGCCAGCGATGCGAGAGCATGACGGCATCGAATTCATCGCCATGCAGGACCATCAGGCGGCGGCTATCCGCGGTCTCATGAAAGGCGGCGCGGCGGATCTCGATCCCGCCGAAATTAAGCCCGGTGAACTGGCGGAACATCTCGTCATGATTGCCGGGGATGTAGATGATCCGCGTGCCGCGCTTGGCGCGCTTGAGCAGCCGCCAGACGATATCGTTGTGCGTCGAGGGCCAGAAGAACTTCTTCTTGAGCCGCCAGCCATCGATGATATCGCCGACCAGATACATCACCTCGCTGTCGGTGCTGTCGAGGAAGTCGATCAGCATTTCCGCGTTGCAGCCCTTGGTGCCAAGGTGCACGTCGCTGATCCAGATCGTGCGGTATTTCGCCCGCTGATTGCCCTGCGGCTCGGGTGTCGCTGGCCCGGTCAGCGGCAGGCTGGCGACCTTGCCGATGATCGGATCATTATCGGACATGCCTTCGGGCAGCATGAAATCGGTCATCAAAAGTCCTTCGACCTTGCTCCTGATATTCGCGGGCTTGTGGCAGGCGAATGTTACATGCGATTCACAACCAGATGACGGTTTGGCGAAAATCCACAGCACTGTGTCTTCGCCGTGACAGCTCGCTTCTTGTCATAATTTACGTGCTTTTGTCACATTTGCGCCGATCGCTCCAGCCTCTTGCGTCCGGCGGCCCCAGGATTGGGGCAAACCCGGGACGTTCTTAGCCGAGCCACCCAGCAGCTTGATTACGCCATCACCCCACTATCAAGCAAGGAACCTCTTTTTTTTGAAGAGCTTGGAAGTATTCAGGACTCCAAGCAACGACCGGCGCGTTCTCCTGGTAAGATTAACCTCAGAGAAACCGAGCCCTGCGATACAGCCCATATCAGGCTAGGTTGTTTAGGCAAAAGACCCAGTGATCAGCGAAACCGTCTCCACATCCATCGTGGCGCCGTCAGGGCTGCCTGCGTCCGGGAAAAGCGGCACTGAACGTCGTGCGCACCTGAAAGTGTATCAGGTCTGGAGCGAGCTCAATGGCGAAAGCGGGCTGCCCAGCGCCTCCGATATTCTGGCGCATCCCGGCTTCACGTATTCGGCCAATGCCGTCCTCATTGAAATCGACGAGAATTGCTCGGGCCAGATCACTGCGATCGGCTCGAATATCGCTCTGCCTCAAGCCAGGCTGCCGATGCCGCTTGACGCAGTGCCCGGTCGCTCGCTGGTCTCGCGCCTCACCGATCACGTGCTCGAGCCGCTCGCCAACCGCACCCCGATCGGATTTGAGGCCGATTTCATCGACGAGAACGGCCAGGAACTCTCCTATCGCGCCATCGCCATGCCCTGCGCAGACGATGGCATTCATATCGACACCGTGCTGGGCGTGATCACCTACAAGGTCCGCTCGGAAGTCCCGGATCCAAAGCCCCCCGCAGGCGCACAGCCCCCTGCACAGGCAAAGTCCGTGGCAGGAACACCGCCGCCGCCAAAGCCGCGCGATCCCAAGGGATTTGGTCGCAAGGCAAGCGGCCCCGAACAACCCGTAAAGGCAGTCGACGAAGAGGATCCGTATGATCCCATCGCCGAAATCAGGGGTCAGATCGCGAAGATCGACAAGGACGAGAGAAGGGAAGCCATTATGAATTATAAAGAGAAACTGAAGGAGTGCATGGAAATCGATGGCGCGATCGCGGTGGCGCTGTTCGATCTTGAATCCGGCATGCCGATCGCCACCGAGCAGAGCAACAAGAAGTCGCTCGATCTCGAGGTCGCCGCTGCGGGCAACACCAATGTGCTGCGCGCAAAATACGAAACGATGAAGCAGCTGGGCATCGACGAGAAGATCGAGGACATCCTCATCACGCTCGACACGCAAATTCACATGATCCGTCCGGCCACATCGGAAAGCGGGCAGGGGCTGATCGTCTATCTCGCGGTCGACAAGTCAAAGGCCAATCTCGCGATGGCGCGGCTCAAGCTGCGCCAGATCGAGCAGGGTCTCGAGGTCTGAGGCACCCGGCCGGCGCGCCGGGGCCTGACACACGTAAGCGAAAACCCGGGGACCGGCGCGCATTGGCTGGTGCTCCAGATCAAGAAACCAAGTGAGGAACCATCATGAGTTACAAAGAGAAGCTTTCAGAATGCATGGAGATCGAAGGCGCGCTCGCTGTGGCGCTCGTTGATCTCGCCACCGGCATGACGCTCGCCAAGGATCAGGGGAGCGCCAAGGGGCTCGATCTCGATCTCGCTGCGGCCGGCAACACCAATGTCGTCAAGGCCAAGCTTGAGACGATGAAGAACCTCAAGCTCGACGATCACATCGAGGACATCCTCATCACGCTGGGCAAGCATTTCCACCTGATCCGTCCGCTGACCTCGGACAGCGGCAAGGGCTTGTTCATCTATCTTGCGCTCGACAAGAACAAGGCAAACCTCGCCATGGCGCGTCACAAGCTGCGCATCATCGAGGAAGCCGTCGAGGTTTGATCCGTTCGTGCCGCAGCGGCGAGCGAGGGCGCTTCAGTGGAGAGGCCTCAGCCCGGAGGCTCAGTCCTCGCCCGCCACTTCGAGCACGATCTTGCCGATATGTTCGCCCGCCTCCATGCGCGCATGCGCGGCGGCGGCCTCGCCGAGCGGGAAGCTTGCGTCCATCACGGGCGCGAGCTTGCCTTCGGTGAACAATGGCCAGGCATTGGCGGCGATCTCGTCGGCGAGCGCGGCCTTGAAGGCATCCGAGCGCGGGCGCAGCGTCGATCCGGTCAGCGTGAGCCGGCGCATCATCACCATCGGCATGAACAATTCGGCCTTGGCTCCGCCGAGCACCGCGATCGTGACATGCCGGCCATCTTCGGCGAGGCATTTGAGATTGCGTGCGACATAATCGCCCGAGACCATGTCGAGCACGATATCGACGCCCTTGCCGCCGGTGAAGGTGCTGACTTCCTCGACGAAATCGGCTTCGCGGTAATTGATCGCGAGGTCTGCGCCCAGCTCGCGCGCCGCTGCGCATTTGGCGTCTTCGCCGCAAGTTGTGATGACGCGCATGTCGAAGGCCTTGGCGAGCATGATCGCCATCGTCCCGATGCCGCTCGTGCCGCCATGGACCAGCAGGGTATCCCCATCGCGCGCCATGCCGCGCTCGAACACGTTGTGCCACACGGTGAACAGCGTTTCGGGCAGCGCCGCGGCGGTCTTGAGCGCCATGTCGTCGGGAATGTCGAGACAATGCTTCCACGGCGCGGCGCAATATTGTGCATAGCCCCCGCCCGGCGTCAGCGCGGCAACGCGGCGCCCGATCATTTCGGGCGGCACATCGCGGCCCGCAGCGACCACAACGCCCGAAACCTCGAGCCCGAGAATCGGCGACGCGCCCGGCGGCGGAGGATAATGCCCGGCGCGCTGGATGCAATCGGGGCGATTGACCCCGGCATAGGCGACGCGGATCAGCACATCATCAGCAGCGGGCCCGGGCGTTTCCACCTGCTCGATCGCCAGCACTTCGGGACCGCCCGGGGCGCTCATCCCGATGGCATTCATTGCGGCAGGCAGTGTATCCTTGCTCATGTCCCTCCAAATATCTGCGTAGCCCTACTGGAAAAGGCAATCTGTGGGCGAATAGCTATCTCGCCGATTGACAGCAAGCGGCCTGAGCGAGATGCTTGGGGCAATGGATGACGAGCCAAGCCCGAGTCTGGCGAAAGACGCCGCGCACCAGCTGAGCGCTGAAGACCTTGGCCCCTATTCGCAAGATGAGCTCGCCCGGCGGATCGCCCTGCTCGAAGCGGAGATCGCGAGGGTCAGGGAGCATGACGAACGGGCCAGCGCCTCGCGCGCGGCGGCCGATGCGTTGTTTGGCGCAGGCAAGTCATGAGGAGGGCGCTGCCCTTGATGCAAGACATGCCGATGCGACGAGTGGATTCGCAATTGCACCGCCGCTCCCTACATAGCTTTTATTCACTCCTTTGCGCCCTCTTCCCGAGGGCCCCTCTTCGACCCTCCCAAGAAGGCCAACCGACAGGCTGATCCCATGCCCAGTTTTGCCCAGAATCTCGAACGAACCCTTCATAATGCGCTCGGCAATGCATCCGAACGGCGTCACGAATATGCGACATTGGAGCATCTTCTGCTCGCGCTGATCGATGACGAGGACGGCGCGCAGGTGATGGCCGCATGCGGAGTGGATCTCGCCGAGCTGGGCGATGTGGTGAAGCAATATCTTGATCACGAATACCAGTCCCTTAAAACCGAGGACAACGCCGATCCGCAGCCCACCGCAGGCTTCCAGCGGGTGATCCAGCGCGCGATCCTACACGTGCAATCCTCGGGCAAGGACACGGTGACGGGCGCCAACGTGCTCGTCGCGCTGTTTTCCGAACGCGATTCCTATGCGGTCTATTTCCTCCAGCAGCAGGATATGAGCCGTCTGGATGCGGTGAGCTATATCAGCCACGGCATCGGCAAGGGCGGCCGTCAGATCGAGAGCAAGACGCCGCAGGGTTCGGAAGAGGCTGCCGAGGAGGCGGGGGAGAAGGCCAAGGACGGCAACAAGAAGGAGACCGCGCTCGATCAGTTCACGGTCAATCTCAACGCCAAGGCGGAAAGCGGGCGGATCGATCCGCTGATCGGTCGCGGGCCCGAAGTGGATCGTACGATCCAGATCCTGTGCCGCCGTTCGAAGAACAATCCGCTCTATGTCGGCGATCCGGGCGTCGGCAAGACCGCGATCGCGGAAGGCCTCGCGCGCAAGATCGTCGAGGGCGAGGTGCCCGAAGTGTTGGCCGAGGCGGTGATCTATTCGCTCGACATGGGCGCGCTGCTCGCCGGCACGCGCTATCGCGGCGATTTCGAGGAGCGGCTGAAGCAGGTCGTGGCCGAGCTTGAGGGCATGCCGCATGCCGTCCTGTTCATTGACGAAATTCACACCGTGATCGGCGCGGGCGCGACCAGCGGCGGGGCGATGGACGCCTCCAACCTTTTGAAGCCCGCTTTGTCGAGCGGGGCCATCCGGTGCATCGGTTCGACCACCTACAAGGAATTCCGCAACCACTTCGAGAAGGACCGCGCACTCTTGCGGCGGTTCCAGAAGATCGATGTCAACGAGCCGACGATCGAGGACACGGTCAAGATCTTGCGCGGCCTGCGCAGCGCCTTCGAGGATCACCACAAGGTCAAATACACCCCCGATGCGCTCAAGACCGCGGTCGAGCTTTCGGCGCGCTATATCAACGACCGCAAGCTGCCCGACAAGGCGATCGACGTGATCGACGAGGTCGGCGCGATGCAGATGCTCGTGCCGCCCAGCCGCCGCAAGAAGAAGATCACCGCAAGGGAGATCGAGGCGGTCGTGGCGACGATGGCGCGTATCCCGCCCAAATCGGTCTCGAAGGACGACAAGAAGGCGCTCGAGAATCTCGAACGCGATCTCAAGCATGTCGTGTTCGGCCAGGACGAGGCGATCACCCGCCTGTCGACCGCGATGAAGCTGACGCGCGCGGGCCTTCGCGATCCGGACAAGCCGATCGGCTCGTTCCTGTTCTCCGGCCCGACCGGCGTCGGCAAGACCGAGGTCGCGCGTCAGCTCGCCAGCATCATGGGGATTGAATTGAAGCGCTTCGACATGTCCGAATACATGGAGCGCCACAGCGTTTCCCGCCTGATCGGCGCGCCTCCGGGTTATGTCGGCTACGACCAGGGCGGCCTGCTTACCGATGCGGTCGACCAGAACCCGCATTGCGTGCTGCTGCTCGACGAAATCGAGAAGGCGCACCCGGACCTGTTCAACATCCTGCTGCAGGTGATGGACAATGGCCGCCTCACCGACCACCACGGCAAGACGGTCGATTTCCGCAATGTCGTCCTCATCATGACGACCAATGCGGGCGCGGCCGACATGGCGCGGCAGGGGATCGGCTTCGGCGACGTGTCCAAGCAGGATGCCGGCGACGAGGCGGTGAAGAAGATGTTCACGCCGGAATTCCGCAACCGCCTCGATGCGATCGTGCCCTTCGCCTATCTCGGCAGAAGCACCGTCGCGCGGGTCGTGGACAAGTTCATCCTCGAGCTCGAATTGCAGCTCGCCGAACAGAACGTCCACATCCAGTTCGACAGCGATGCGCGCGCATGGCTCGCCGACAAGGGCTATGACAAGCTCTACGGCGCAAGGCCGATGGGCCGCCTGATCCAGGAACGGATCAAGCAGCCGCTGGCCGAGGAATTGCTGTTCGGCAAGCTGTCGGATGGCGGCGAGGTCCATGTCAGCATCAAGGACGGCAAGCCGAGCTTCGAGCTGACCCCGTCCCCGCCCAAGACGACCAAGCGCAAGGCACCGGCAAAGAAAAAGCCGGCGGCAAAGAAGGCGGCTCCGAAAAAGGATGCCGATCCCAAGCCCGAAGCATCGGGCAGCGACGCCGACAACTGAGCCATAGCGCTGGCATTCGCGACAAAATTGTGATTGGTCGGTCCCCGTAGCTGCAAGGCACCAGAAACGGGGACCGATCATGATCGCACGCTTTTTCCTTACCGCCGCCTGTCTCGCGCTGGCGAGCGGGCCGCTCGCTGCGCAGGATGGCGCGGACACCTCCACCGACGCGCCGGAGACCAAGTTCACCGGCGAGGACCTGTTCGGCCTCAGCGTCGCCTCCGATCCGCAGATCAGCCCGGACGGGTCCAGGATCGCCTATGTCCGGCGCACCAACGACATCATGACCGACAAGGCGGTCTCCTCGATCTGGCTCATCGACGTGAGCACCGGCGCGGAAACCCCGCTCGTTACCGGCGAAGGCTCGCACGGATCGCCGCGCTGGTCGCCCGACGGAACCCGGCTTGCCTATATCTCGACCGAGAGCGGCGGGGGTGCCGAACTGCACGTGCACTGGATGGCGACCGGGCAGAGCGCCAACATCACCGCTCTTGCCGAAGGGCCGAGCGGGCTTGCCTGGTCGCCCGATGGCACCTCCATCGCCTACACCGCCCGCGTTCCCGGCAAGGGGCTGACGCTGGGCAAGCCGCCCGCCAAGCCCGAAGGCGCCGAATGGGGCAAGCCGCTGCAGATCATCGACCGCGTGACCTATCGCCGCGACGGCGGCACCTACGTGAAGCCGGGCACCCGCCAGCTTTTCCTCGTCAGCGCGACCGGAGGCGCGCCGCGCCAGCTGACCTTCGGCGAATATGACAATGGCGGCGCGGTCGAATGGGCGCCCGATGGCAAGGCGCTGTATTACACCGCCAACCGCCGCGAAAACTGGGAGCTCGATGAGGTCGAATCCGAAGTCTACCGGCTCGACATCGCCAGCGGCGCGATCACCGCGCTGACCGATCGCGACGGTCCGGACGGTAGCCCGCAGGTTTCGTCCGATGGCCGCATGATCGCCTATCTCGGCTATGACGATGTCGGCAATGCCTACGATCAGGCCCAGCTTTACGTGATGAACGCGGACGGCAGCGGCAAACGGCTTGTCACCGGGGATTTCCCCGCCAGCCCGGATGCGATGGAATGGACCGGTGCCGGTCTGTTCGTAAGCTATGAGGCCGATGGCGAGCACCGCGTTGCCAAGATCGCGCTGAACGGCCGCAAGCAGGAACTCGCGCCCAGGCTCGGCAGCACCTATTACGCCCTGCCCTATACGGGCGGCGAATGGTCGGTGAGCAAGGATGGGACGATCGCCTTCACCACGGCCAGCGCGCTCGCCCCGCCCGACATAGGCGTCACCACCCGTGCCGGAACGCGCACGCTGACCGCGCTCAACGCGATGCACCTTGCCGGCAAGGAACTGGGCCAGACCATCGAACTCGACGTGACCGCGCCCGACGGGGTGAAGATCCCGGCCTGGATCATGCTGCCGCCCGGTTACAAGGCGGGTGACAAAGTGCCGACGATCCTCGAAATGCACGGCGGCCCCTACGCCGCCTATGGCCCTGAATTCTCGGCCGATTACCAACTTTATGGCGCGGCAGGTTATGCGGTGGTCTTCTCCAATCCCGGCGGTTCGACCGGCTACGGCGAGGAATTTGCCGACCGGATCGAGGACAATTACCCGATCAGCAATCACGCCGAATTGATGGCTGTGGTCGATGCCGCAATCGCGAAAGGCTATGCCGATCCGGACAACCTGTTCGTCACCGGCGGATCGGGCGGGGGCATCCTTACGGCGTGGCTGGTGGGCAAAACCGACCGTTTCAAGGCGGCTGCCTCTCACAAGCCCGTCATCAACTGGGTCAGCCAGGCGCTGGTCGCCGACGGCATCCCCTATTTCGGGCCGTACTGGCTGGGCGGTCTGCCTTGGGATCGTCCGATGCATTACTGGGAGCGCGGCCCGTTGGCGAACATGAACAACGTGAAGACGCCAACCCTCGTCCTAGTGGGGGCAGACGACTACCGCACACCCCGCAGCGAGGCGGAACAGTTCTACGCCGCGCTCAAGCTGATGGGGGTGGACACCGCTCTCGTCGTGACGCCGGATTCGAGCCACAACAACCTCTCCCAGACGCCGAGCCAGCAGGCCGCGCGCACGGCGAGCGTCATTGCGTGGTTCGACAAGTACCGCGAAGGGGCGGAGGGCGAGGAATAGGGAACGCCGACCACGCCCGTGCTTTGAAACAGGCGTGAGCGCGCCCTTTTCCTGGATCAGGCCCGAACCGTGGGGCGTCCATGTCGTGCCCGCGGATTGCTGGGTCGATCCGGGGCGGGCGGTGGACCGCGCGCTCGTCACCCACGGCCACGCCGACCACGCCCGCGGCGGGCATGGCGAAACCATCGCCACGCCCGAAACGCTTGCCATAATGGCGCTGCGGTATCGCACCGGCATCGAGGAGGGATCGGGCGAGATGCCTTCGAAGGCGACCCCGGTCGCCTATGGTGAGACGATCCGCCTGCCGGGCGGCGTCGATGCGACCTTCGTGCCCGCCGGCCATGTGCTGGGCAGCGCGCAGATCCTGCTCGAACATGCGGGCGAGCGGGTCGTCATCACCGGCGATTACAAACGCCGCGCCGACCCGACCTGCGCGCCGTTCGAAGTGGTTGCGTGCGACATCTTCATCACCGAGGCGACCTTTGGGCTGCCGATCTTCATCCATCCCCCGATCGAGCAGGAGATGGCCAAGTTGCTCGCCGCGCTGCGCGGCAATCGCGATTGCTGCGTGCTTGTCGGCGCCTATGCGCTGGGCAAGGCGCAGCGGGTGATCGCCGAACTGCGCGCGGCCGGCCACCACGATCCGATCTATCTCCACGGGTCGATGGAGAAGATGTGCCGGCTTTACGAGGAGCACGGCGTTCCGCTCGGCGAACTGCGGCTTGTGAGCGATCACACGAAGGACGAGATGCGCGGCTCGATCGTCGTCGCCCCGCCCTCCGCGTTGAACGACCGATGGTCGCGTCGTCTGCCCAATGCCATCACCGCCATGGCATCAGGCTGGATGCGGGTGCGCCAGCGCGCCCGCCAGCGCAATGTCGAACTGCCTCTTGTGATCTCCGATCACGCCGACTGGAATGAACTCACCGCCACGATCGAGGAGGTCGACCCCGCCGAGACATGGATCACCCATGGCCGCGAGGAGGCATTGTTGCGCTGGTGCGAACTGGGCCAGCGGCGGGCCCGCGCTCTGGCGCTGG
>JGI12048J13642_10110017_pt1 | contig 12091 bp, 10 predicted proteins | sample ElkSlonscriptome_16_FD_13642 | JGI IMG/M metagenome (IMG submission 13642) | reverse complement strand
TGCCAAAGATGTCGCCTTGATGTTGCATGGGACGTAAATATCCCATCTGCCGCTCATTGTAGTTACACACACCGAGACTCTCATACTAAAAGACAACCATGGTACAGACAACAAAACAAACGGAATTGGAAATAGTAAACCTTCCCAAACGAGGGATGCCTGTCACGATTATTACCGGATTTCTGGGGAGTGGCAAAACCACCTTAGTTAATCAAATTCTCGAAAATAAGCAGAATTTGAAAGTCGCTGTTTTAGTGAATGAGTTTGGAGATATCAATATTGACTCCCAGCTTCTGGTTTCTTTTGATGAAGATATGGTGGAGTTGAGTAATGGTTGTATCTGCTGTACAATTAATGATGGGTTAGTTGATGCTGTTTATCGCGTTTTAGAACGGGAAGACCAGATTGACTATTTAGTCATTGAAACCACGGGAGTGGCTGATCCGTTACCCATTGCGATCACTTTTTTAGGGACGGAACTGCGAAACCTGACGCGGTTGGATTCGATCTTAACGGTAGTCGATGCGGAAACGTTCACTCCAGAACATTTTGACAGTGAAGCCGCGTTTTCACAGGTGGCGTATGGTGATATCGTGTTGCTGAATAAAACAGATCGCGCTGATCCGAAAAAGCTGGATGAATTAGAGAGTTATATCCGCCTAATTAAACAGGGAGCAAGACTTATCCGTTGTCAATATGGTCAAGTGCCATTAGCCTTAATTTTGGATGTGGAATTAACTCAGATAGAGAACTACCAGCAGGAGTTAGAGGAAAGCCAGCAAGAGGATCATGATCATCATTCCCATCATGATCACTCCCATCACCATCATGATCACTCTCATCATTCCCATCACTTAGAAAATGATGGATTTGTTTCCCTGTCTTTCCAGAGCGATCGCCCTTTTGATGTCCACAAATTTGAGTATTTTTTGACTGAACAGATGCCGAATACTGTGTTTCGGGCAAAAGGCATTCTCTGGTTTAGTGATAGCCCTTTACGCCATATCTTTCAACTCAGCGGTCCTCGTTTTGAATTAAACCCTGAGCCTTGGTTAGGTTCACCGAAAAATCAGCTCGTCTTGATTGGGCGTCATCTCGATCTAGATGAAATCAAAACGCTCCTGAACAACTGTCTGGCTGAATCGGTAAAGTTATAGTCAATTAATTGTTAATTATTGGCTGAATTTAATTGCCGTTTCACTTCATTTTTGTTGTCACTCCAATCATTCCATTATGACCTTATCTCAATCAAAGCCGATGGCGTTAAATGGTGTAATGCCATCCCTTTCAACTTCCGATCAACCCCTTGTCTCTGACGAAGAAATGAGGCAAGCCGTGCGTACTTTGTTACTGGGATTGGGAGAAGATCCAGACCGCGAAGGATTACAAGATACCCCTAAGCGTGTGGTTAAAGCCTTAAAGTTTTTGACATCGGGTTATCACCAATCCCTGGATGAATTACTCAATGGTGCAGTATTTACCGAAGATGCTAATGAAATGGTGCTGGTGCGGGATATCGATATTTTTAGCTCCTGTGAGCATCATATTCTGCCGATTCTCGGTCGCGCTCATGTTGCCTATATTCCCAATGGTAAGGTGATTGGACTGTCCAAAATTGCTCGGATTTGCGAAATGTATGGGCGGCGCTTGCAAGTACAGGAACGTCTGACGGCACAGATTGCCGATGGACTCGTGGGATTACTCAAGCCTCAAGGTGTAGCCGTAGTTGTGGAAGCGACGCACATGTGCATGGTGATGCGAGGTGTACAAAAGCCAGGGTCTTGGACTGTGACCAGTGCGGTGCGAGGAGTGTTTGCTGAAGATGCCCGGACTCGCCAGGAGTTCATGGATTTGGTGCGACATAACCCAAGGTTTAATTAGGGCTTGCTGCACAACCTAGAAACCCTGAGCCATCAATACTTTGAGGCTTATGGGCAGTGGATAAAGTGCAAGGAAATGGGGTAGCATCCTTCATAAGTATGGCATCACCTTACTCAGGGAAAATGTACCCCAGCTTCCCCAGCTCCCCCTCACCACAACACTTATTCAGCAGCCCCTAATTAGCGTGCCTGTTCGTTAGGGGTGATCTCCTAATCCTAGGAGAAAGCCCTTTTTTTGCGTCTTGATGAGAATACTTCTTACTCTACAATTGGTTTAGGGCGGGTCAGATCGTTCAATCCGCCGATTTGTCGTTACTCAACCGGAGGAATTTTATGACCCCTAGTGTCAAACAAGTTCGTCCCACGTCTGTCACCGCTTCTGGGCGGGGAATACCTGTTACCATTATCACGGGTTTTTTGGGGAGCGGCAAAACCACGCTGCTCAATTATATTTTGCATAATCGTCAGGATTTGAAGATAGCCGTTATTGTTAATGAATTTGGCGACATTGATATCGACTCCAAACTCTTGGTATCGATTGATGAAAATATGGTGCAACTGAGTAATGGTTGCATTTGCTGCACGATTAATGAAAATCTCATTGATACGGTTGATGCATTAATTAACCGTGATGATCCAGTGGATTACATCCTGGTTGAAACCACGGGCGTGGCAGATCCGTTGCCAATTATGCTGAGTTTTATCACCACAGAATTACAAACGGTTACTCACATTGATTCCATATTGACAGTTGTTGATGCCGAATCGTTGACGCCGAATCACTATGACAGTGAAGCGGCACTGAATCAACTCATTTTTGCCGATATTATTCTGTTGAACAAAACCGATTTGGTTGCCCCAAAACGAATTCATCAACTCAAGGAGTATATTCGTTCCCTGAAACCTGGAGCCAGAGTTCTCCAAACCCAATATGGACAGGTGTCATTACCACTGATTTTGGATGTGAACCTTAACGAGCCTAGCACCGATCAACGTGCAGCACCAGCTAATCATCTGGCTGATGATCATCAGTCTCACCATCTGGAACATGATCAGTTTATGGCAGTATCATTTGAGAGCGATCGCGCCTTAAATCTGCCCAAATTTCAAACCTTTATCGATAACCTACCCACCAATGTTTATCGGGGTAAGGGCATTCTCTGGTTTCAGGGGAGTCAGTTACGCCATCTGTTTCAATTAAGTGGTAAACGATGTGATATAAAAAGTGAACGTTCTCACCCTCCTCGTTGGAATCAACTCGTTTTCATTGGACGAAATTTAAATGCTGAGTGGATTCGACAAGAATTAGCAGAGTGCATGGCAAGTTAAGATCCGAAATAAACGATTAATCCTGTTGATAATTATGGTTCTTCCGGACTTAGTGTGCTAAACTATCAGTTTTAAGAGTTCATAACGCTTACCAAATAAGGACTGTAGCGCCTAATAAGCGCGATAGCGAAGCGCTGCTGCTTGCAGCAGATCGCAAGCCTTACAAGCTGCACCACAATCTTCTTCGTTATGCTGTAAAATAACTTGGTATTTCATCCCTATTTTGGATTTGGTTCCATCAGTCTAATGTTGGACAGCGTTTGCGACAAGCTGACAACGCGATCGTAATCTTCGTCTCCCAATCCACTTGTCAAGGGGATGCTTTCATCCAGCAAGGTTTTGGTTGAAATAACCGAGAATCCCTTGTGCGATCGCGCTATGCAAGGCAATATGACAAGAGATCGGTTGAAACCCACGCTACATCAAGGTTGAGCGCGATTGTACATAAGTAGGGCGCGTCAAAAATCGCGCAAAGCCGCACAGTGAACCAGTTTCAATTTTTTTGCTGGGGGAACTTCAGGTTAAACAGCCGCATGGCGTTGAGAGTCACTAACAGAGAAGACCCCATATCCTCTAAAACCGCCATTGGCAGTCCAATTACCCCCAAGGTTCCCAGGAGAATAAACGTTCCGTTCAGAACTAAAGCAATGACAATACTTTGCTGAATCACTTTAAGTGTGCGGCGACTGAGTTGGATGGCATAAGCCAAGCGCCTTAGATCGTTGCTGACAAGCACTACATCAGCGGCTTCCAGCGCAACGTCGATGTTGCCGACGGCAAAACTGACATCTGCCGCAGCCAGGGCGGGAGTATCGTTAATGCCGTCCCCAACCATACCTACCGTTCCTTTGTGGCGAAGGTTGTAAATTGCCTCAAGTTTATCTTCAGGTAGTAACTCAGCTTGATAGTCATCCATGCCAACCTGTTGAGCAATCTCAGAAGCAACGGGGATGCGATCGCCTGTCAGCATCACCAGTCGCTTTAAGCCAATTCGTTTCAACAATCGTACCGCTTCAATGGATTCCAAACGGAGTCCATCTGCTAAGGCGATCGCTCCAATTAAACCTTGTCGAGTTCCAACTAGCACGGGAGTATGCCCAAAAGATTCAATCTCAGCCACCCAGGATTCCGCTGCGGCTGACAGAGGAATGTCTTGCTCTGCAAATAACCGTCGATTGCCAACCCCATAAACGGACTGTCCAAACTTTGCCCAAATTCCCTTACCGGGGATGGCTGTAAAGGTTTCTGGAGTATCTAGTTCCATTCCCTTTGCTTTCGCTGCTGTCACAATCGCCTTTGCTAGGGGATGTTCCGATTGTTGTTCTAGGGAAGCCGCAATCAGCAGCACGGTGGACGCCTTCATTTCTCCTAGGTTATAGACCTGTTGTACGACAGGCATACCCTGAGTAATCGTGCCAGTTTTATCGAAGGCTAGGGTTGTCAGTCGTCCGGCTGTCTCTAGCGCATTTCCACCCTTGAATAAAACACCGTTTCGGGTTGCAGCCCCAATCGCACTCACCAGGGAAACGGGTGTAGCAATCACTAACGCACAAGGGCAGGAAATTACTAGCAATACCAGTGCCTTGTAGAACCACACGTTAAACGGTTGAGCCAACACTAACGGTGGAATAAGCGCAATCCCTGCTGCCACAGTAAGAACAATCGGCGTGTAAATGGCAGAAAAGCGATCGACCCACTGCTGGATGGGAGCGCGGCTTTCTTGGGCTTCCTCCACTAAATGAATGATCCGGGAAACGGTTGTGTCTTTGGCGCTATGAGTTACCTGAACCTCCAAAAAGCCAGTCTGGTTCAGCGTACCTGCAAAAATGCGATCGCCTTTTTCTTTGTCTTCTGGGACAGATTCTCCCGTAATCGGAGACTGGTCAACAGCACTCATGCCAGACACCACTATGCCATCCAGGGCAATGCGTTGTCCTGGTCGGATTGTCAGCATCTCGCCAACTTGAATCTCTTCAACAGGAACTGAAACCTCTTGCCCATTCCGCTTAAGTGTTGCAGTTGGTGGAGTCAAGTCCATCAAGTCGCGAATGGCATTGCGGGTGCGACCGAGAGTGAAAGTCTGTAACGTTGTCCCCAAGGCAAACAAGAACATAACCAATGCGCCTTGGAACCAAAAATTCAAAATAGCCGCTCCAATCGCCGCAAGCGTCATCAGCAAGTTCATATCTGCTCGACGCAGTTTCAAGGCAATCCATGCAGCTCGTGCAACTGGCAGGAACGCAACGAGCAAGCTAACGATATAGAAGCCTTGGGCAATCCAACTGAGGGATAACAATCCTTCGGCAATCAATCCCAGTACTAAGCCAATACCACTGAAAAGAACAGTCTGTCCCCGTCGCGTCAACAGCCAGAATTGCCAACCTGTCAAGTCAGACTTGGGCGAATGCTGGCTAGGTGTCGGCTGACTCTGGGACACAGCATCAGAGCCAGTGTCACCAAGGTTCGTGATTGTCACGTCCTCGACTGTATAGCCTAAAGCGGTGACTCGATCTCCAATCACCGTCTCGCTGACCTGAATCGGGTCATAGGACACCTCTAACCGCCCAGTGGCAAAACTGACCGAAACTTGATGAATTCCTGCCGTCTTCTGTAGGCTAGCTTCAATGGTTTTAGCGCAACTGCCACAATCCATTCCACCAACATTGGCAATAAGTTTTTTAGCCGGGGTCTTTTCCTGCGCCTGCTCAACGGTATAGCCCTCTTCTGTCACACGCTTGATGATGTCGGCTTCACGGACGTGGTGGGGGTGATAAGATACGTTCAATCGTTCCGATGCAAAGCTGACGGATATCTCAGTGACTCCAGCCAACTGCTTTACACTCGCTTCAATCGTCTTGGCACATCCCCCACAATCCATTCCACTGACCTGTGCTTGCAGCGTTTTGGTGGGATTGGCTGGAGCGATATCAAGGGTGTAACCCATTTCCGTGATGCGATCGCGAATCACCCTTGCCTCGACTTGGGATGGGTGATAAGAGACGGTAAGCTTGCCACTGGCAAAATTGACACAAGCCTTGTCTACACCCGGTAGAAGCACTAGATTTGCCTGAATGGTTTTGGCACAGCTAGGGCAGTCCATCCCATCAACTATTGCTTGTAAGGTACTGTTCGAGGGGGTTGTTGGGTTCATGAGACAATTGACTATTGAGCAAAGACACGCGACCTGGATTATCGACAGCCGGGTAATTCGATACAACTCGACCTATCCGGTTCTCATATCAGTGACAACTGATATGTCTTAGTTAAAGCTATCATTAAATATCAGTAACAACTGATATGTCAAGCCACAAGCCTGTTACCCCCTATCAATGATTGCCAAAACTCAAGCTACCGATCTGAAGGTCAAACTGTTTCGGGGATTTTCTGACTCCTCGCGTTTGTCTATCCTCAATGTTTTGCGAGATGAACCCAAGAAGGTCAACGAAATTGTTGAAGCAACAGGACTCACCCAGTCTAATGTTTCCAATCATCTGAGTTGTCTACGCTGTTGCGACTTGGTTGTCCGTCAACAGCAGGGTCGTTTCGTGTACTACCAACTCAGCGATGCCCGAATCGCCAAACTTCTCGACCTAGCTGATGAATTACTGGCTGATGTGGCTCTTGGCGTAGACTCTTGCACTCGCTTTAAAAGTTAAGGGTTTTCCGTACTTAGGTATTCCCTGTTAAGCAGTTCCCTGCTCCCTTTGGCTTTTATGAAAACAAGCAAGCCACCTCACTATCTATCACTCACTCAATTCTTTGTTAATTAAAGCACGAATTTGTTGAATAAATTCGCTCGGTGTTTGAATCAGTAAGCCACTTTGAGCCGATACTTCTGGTGTGAAATTTTTCGTGTTTAGTGTCAGCAAACGATTGACCTGACCGACTACCGCAGCAGCTAAGATGGGAGCATCTTTAGGTTCGATAATTGCTACCCATTGCTCTATCTCTGTAGTAGAAGGATTGGGTAGAATTTCAGGAGCGATAGTAGAGATAATTTGCCTAAAAACGGGAAGAGCTTTTGGCAGTTTTTTCATCAGGTTGCGCTCGCACTCGTCTACAACCTGCTCTGAAATTACAACCTTGAACAATCCAATCTCTGCCATTACAATCACGGCATGGCTAGCACCACTGGCAGAACCGCAAGCTGCAATCAATGCACTTGAATCAAGAAATACTCTAATCACGGTGCTGAGATTCTTCCCAAATGGTTTGCCTCTCTTCCTGTAACCCTTCTAATAAGTCTCCTAAACTAACCTGGCTGGTATTCATTAGGGAGACAAAGCAATCGGCAAGAGAACTAACTTGAGGCTGTCTAGGAACAAGTAAAACCAACTCCCCAATTTGCAGCAAAAGTAACGAATTTTCTGGACTCACCTGTAAGCTATCCAAAACCTCTTGTGGAAGTGTTACTTGACCTGCTTCAGCAATTGACAAAGGAAATGTCTTAATCGTAAGTTCTTGGTCTTTTGATAGATTACTCATCGTTCTAGCCGATAGTTTGGATAATAAGCTTGTCGGTTCTCTAAATCGGCGACGGTAAGTGACATACTGCCTCCAACCGATATTCGCGTTCTACATCTATTGTGCCATCGCCACCCACTACTCTGTCCATGTTTGTTGCCGATGAGGGCTGCCCAGGAAGCCTGTAATGACAGTTACAGGTAGTTTTTGGGGGAAGCTATCGGTGTCTATCATAAATCAACTAAAACCTAACAAATTAAACGGGAAAGACTCTACTGAAACAATCGGGTTTCCGTTTGGCGGTATCGCCGGAGAAAATTGATGCCCAAACTGGCAAGATAAGCGATCGCGGCGCACAGCACAATCGTGGCACCAGAGGTAAAATTGAGGACGTAGGAAAGCCACAATCCGGCTGTGGTAAAGATCATACACAGCAGGCTAGCCAGTAGCATCATTTTCTTCAAGTCCTTGACATACAGATTCGCGATCGCGGCGGGCATAGACAGCAGGGCAATCAGTAAAATTATGCCCACCACCTGCATCAGCATCACCGCCGTCAGCGCAATAATTCCCATCAGCATCAGGTAAAGCCCATTCACGGGTACATTCCGCACCGTGGCAAAGGTTTCGTCAAAGGAGATCGCCAATAACTCTTTGTAAAACAGCACGACCAAAATGACGATCATTATATTTAGCGCCAGCATAATCCAGAGATCGCGTCTAGGAACAGAGAGAATACTACCAAATAAATAACTCCTTAGATTTGCCGTATAGCCCGGTGTCAAATCAACAAAAATTATCCCAATTGCCATACCAATTGCCCATAACATACCAATGACAGTATCTTGTCGCAACTGAGTTTTACGCTGCACCCAGCCCATTGTCAACGCCGCCATCAGACTGAAGGCGCTTGCCCCTAGCACTGGATTAAATCCCAAGAAAAATCCCATACCCACACCCCCATAGGCGGCGTGGGCAATGCCTCCAGCGATAAACACAATCCGATTGACTACTACAAAGCTGCCAATAATGCCACTGGCAATGCTAATCAACAGCCCCGCTAATAGGGCATTTTGCATAAATTCTTGCTGTATAACTTCCAGCATAAGCGAAATCAAAATTATTTCCTTGCGTCTCGGCTATTCAGGTTTTGAGTTAGGTCGATTTTGACGGATGCGCGGCTAACTTTCGCGGCACAAACCGATTGTGAATCACCGGTTCTACTGATTCTCCGTAGGTCTGCTCTAGCATTTCATTCGTCACCTGACTATCACCGTGGTAATACAGCCGTTGGTTCAAACAGCCGATTGTTTTAACGTAAGAGGATACCATGCCAATATCGTGAGAAATCATCAAAATTGTCACACATTCATTCAGTTGCCGCAGCAATTCATAGATGGCTGTAGAGGCTTTACTATCTAGACTGGTTGTGGGTTCATCAAGCAGTAGAATCTGGGGTTCTGTTGCTAACGCCCGAGCAATATAGACTCGTTGGCACTCCCCACCAGAAAGCTCACTCACCGGGCGATCTTTTAAATCTAGCAAGTCTACCTGTTGTAATGCCTGTTCTACCTTCTCATCATCCTTACGATTAAAATGTCTCAGCAGACGACGCTTGCCCAAACGTCCCATCCGCACAACATCCCCAACATTAATGGGGAAACTGCGGTCAAATGTCATCACCTGTGGAACATAACCGATATAACGACGACCTTGCTGAATCGAACGTCCGAGAATTTTCACCTGTCCCTGTTGAGGTGACAATAATCCCAATAGTACCTTGAATAGGGTGGTCTTGCCGCCTCCATTTGGACCAATGATGCCGATATAGTCCAATTTATTGACCGAAAGATTGATATCGTGCAAAATCGGTTCCTGACCGTATCCTGCCCAAAGGTTTTCGATCGTAATCACGAATTCAGATGTAGTTGATTGTGCCACAGTGATACCATTACTCTCTTTTAAATTAGGCAACAAATACACCTTTTCCTATCGCCCGAATGGGTCAGATATGGCGCAACATCAGGAAACATTGGTATGATGAAATTAGTAATCGATATGGGTAAACAAAATTGGTGTTATTTGATGCAAAAAAAGCCAATAATAAGCGACTATTTACTAATCACAGCGACAAGGTGAGGGGTGACAACTAAAAGGGCGGTTGGATCACCCATAACATCTTTAAATGTGTTAGATACTTTGCTCATATTGCTCATCCAGTCTTCAGCCAGTGGATCGAGTAAAATCACCTCTCCACCAATTTCATTGGCAATTGTTTTAGCGTTCCTGGTGCTAAATTGAGGTTGAGCAAAAATAACTTGAATATTGTCTGCTTTAGCTTTAGAAACCAGCTTGGACATTTCTGCCGCACTGGGTTCATTGCCACCGACTTCAATGGGAACCATTTCCAAATTGTAGGCACGAGCAAAGTAGCCCCAAGCCGGATGGAAGACCATGAAGGTTCGATTCTCAACTCCAGAAAGGGTTTGCTGAATGTCTTGATCCAGTTGATCTAGGTCAGCAATGAAGGCATTTAGGTTCTCTTGATAAATCTGTTGACGGCTGGGGTCAAGTTCGACAAGGGCTGCATAAATGGTTTGTGCTTGTTCTTTAACCAGGGGGGGTGATAGCCAAATGTGGGGATCGGGATTGGCTACGGTTTCGGTTTGAGAACTAGCCTCCTGATCATGCTGGTGTTCGTCGGCGTCACTGTGGTGATGGTGTTCTTCACCGGGATGGGAATGTTCTGCCGCCATAGGCATTCGGTTAACTCCTTCTGTCAAATCCACAACTTTCATCTCCGGATTCCCAGAACGAATGCGCTCCCACCAGGCATTCTCAAAAGGAACCTGGATGCGGGCATACGCCTCTGCATCCGCTAAATTTTGTAGCTGTTGGGGTTTAGGTTCATAGGTGGCTGGACTCGCACCAGGCGGTAACATGACGGTGACATTGACATATTCACCACCAATCCGTTCGACAAAATATTTTTGCGGTGGAATACTCACAACCACATCAAGCCGGTTTTCTGAGACGTTAGAGTCAGAAGATTGGGCGGATTCGGTTGTTTCATTCGTTTGAGTTTGTCCACAGCCGACTAAAGACACGATTCCTAAAGCCAGGATTGTTGTAACTAGGCAGCGATAATTTGGCATGATCACTAATTCTCCAAAACGTTGACGTGAGCAAGTAGAAAGTCAAGCCGTCACGACAAACATGACCGCTCCCGACCAATCGGTGCGAAATCCTGATGGGGTTATCGCTATGCCCAGAGCCACTTTCCTTTTCCAGGACAGCACGGCAAGAGTAACCCCTTTAGATTATCATAATGATAATCATTACCAAAATCTTCTATTAATGCTGTCGCTGGTTTACCTGGAGCCGAGACTTCTGGCGTGAAATCTTTCGTGTTTAGTGTCAGCAAACGATTGACATGACCGACTACCGCAGCAGCTAAGATTGGAGCATCGAGAGTCTTTCACATTGGAGCTGACCTTGACTAACATCAACGCCTATGCTCATAAATGAAAGATTCGACTTCCTGGGAAACACCATCCTGGATGAAAGCTTCTCTCCTCCTCTCATGCTTTACCACTGGGGTAAATTAATCATTAACTGTTCTGCGGCTTGCCGATTCAATGGCTTAGAGAAAAAGTATCCCTGACCATATTCACATCGCCGCCCTCTCAGTTGGGCTAACTGCATAGTCGTTTCTATCCCTTCTGCTACAACATCCATACCTAAATTGTGAGCCAAGGTTACAATCGCTTGCACAATCTCCCCATTTTCCCCAGCATCCCCCATGCGACTGACAAAGGAACGGTCAATTTTTAAGGCATCAATGGGAAACTGATGTAAGCGACTTAACGACGAATACCCGGTGCCAAAATCATCAATGTACAACTCAATATTCAATGCCTTCAATCGCTCCAATAAAGCCGACGCCGAATCGGAATGTTCCATAATCCCGCTTTCGGTAATTTCCAACTTGAGAGTGCTGGGATTGACATCTGTCTCTTGAATAATTTGGTCAATTTGCTCAATTAAATCCGCTTGGGAAAACTGTTTCCCCGACAAATTAACGCTCATGGTTAACGGGGGATAGTGGCTAAACTGTCGTTGCCATTGGCGTAGCTGATAGCAGGATGTTCGCAACACCCACTGACCAATGGGAATAATTAAACCCGTTTCCTCAGCTAACGGAATAAACGCGCCCGGTGAAATCATTCCCTGTTCTGGATGCTGCCAACGCACCAGCGCTTCAAACCCGGTAATCTTACCTGTCGCCAGGGAAATAATTGGTTGGTAATAAACCTCAAGTTCTTGGCGTTCAATTGCCCATCGCAGTTCGGTTTCCAAGCGTAACTGAGCAAGGGCGCGACCGGACATGGCGGTGTCAAACATGACATAACAAGCGG
>JGI12048J13642_11386634_pt1 | contig 12096 bp, 6 predicted proteins | sample ElkSlonscriptome_16_FD_13642 | JGI IMG/M metagenome (IMG submission 13642) | reverse complement strand
CGAGCAGTACTGCCAGTGCCCAGGCTTGCGCCGGCCCGACCAAGACCCTTTTCGGTTCCCAGAAAAGAACCACCAGAAGTGCCACTGCGAGCAACTCCAGGACCAATTGCGCGATCGGGACCTGTCCGCTGCGCAGCAGCGGGGCAAAGACCAGGAGCGCTGCGAGTAAGACTAGGGCGGTGGGTGCGAGCCCGCGCGCTGGCGCTCGTGGCTCGGCAGCTTGGACGTCAGGCAAGTGTCGTGTTCTCCGTGAATGGCTGTTGCCGAGGCCTGGCCGAGGCAGTGATGCCGCTCGGGGCTTGAACTATGGGGGAAAACGGAAGACCATACCACGGCAAATGTTAACCTTTTCGCGCTGAGACGGAAAACGCCCTTTGGGTCGCAGTGCGGGATTTGACTGGTTGAAGTGCTAGTGGACCATGCCGATCGCCACCGCGCCACCGGCCCTTTGCAGAAAACCCTGCGGGGGAATGGGCTGAGGGACGGCACCAACGTCTTACGCAAGGCCTGTTCAAGGTTCCGGGGGTCGTCGCCCAGCGCCATGCTCGTTAGGGCTTTGTGTCTCGTAGCTGCGGGCCTTCCGATGTCCTTGCTGCAAGGCTGCGAGACAACCAGCGGTGTGGTGCAAGACCAAGACATGGTCTACGCAGAAGCGGCGGACCATTCTGCGAGCACCGAGAACCAGCCGGCGACGACCGCCGGGACGGCAGATATGGTACCGGCCGTGGTCGGTTCGCCTCCGGATCCCGGCCCGGGTTCGGCTTATCGCGTCGGCGCCCATGACCTGCTGCAAGTCGACGTATTCCAGGCCGAGGAGCTCTCTCGCAAGTACCGAGTCAACGAGGCGGGTGTGATCGTTATGCCGTTGGTCGGGGCCGTCGAGGTGGGCCGTCTCACCCCGCCTGAGGCGCAACAGGCGATTGCGTCTGCGTTACAGCGCGACTACTTGCAGGACCCCCAGGTGAGTGTCTTCGTCGAGGAGTATGCCAACCTCAACGTGACCGTTGCCGGGGCTGTCAATAAGCCCGGTGTATTCCCACTGACACCGCACACCACGCTTCTGCAGGCGATCGCCCTCGCAGAGGGGCCGAACAGGGTGGCGCAAGAGGGCCAGATCATCCTGTTCCGCTCGGAGGACGGCCGAGCTGTGCAGGCCTATGTGCTCGATCTCGAAAAGATCGAGAAGGGCGAACTCCGCGATCCAAGGTTATTGGCGGGTGACCGCATTGTGGTGCCCGAAGCCGGCGGTCTAGTGTTTGTGCGCGGTGTCACGGACGTGTTGCGCGGTTTCGTGCGCCCGTTTTACTTCTAGCTTTAGCACTTTTGTTCCCGCCGTCAATTCTGCACCCTGGCATTCCGACGAGCCCCGACCGTTCTGCCTCTTGGTTGCGAGGGCTGGCGGGGTTCTCCGGAGACATCTGCCGAGGAGCCCTAGCCCTAATCAATGCCAGTGTGACGCAATGAACCAGTTTGACCAAGACGATCTGAGCATCGGCACCGAGCAGCCTGCGGAATGAATAGCGCGATACCCGAGGCAGAACCGAACGGCCCCCATACCGCGCTGCAGCGCGCTGATCAACAGCACGCGCTGCAGCGCCTCGCCGACATCCGGCTCGCGCCGCGCGCCGAGCAGGACGATGAGGACACGATCGATCTGCGCGAGTACTGGGAGATCCTGGTACGCCGCCGCTGGACTGTATTCACGGTCATTTTCTTCGTTGTGCTGGCGACCCTCCTCGCGACCTTCCTCGCCACACCGATTTACCGCGGTAGTCTGTTGCTCCAGATCGACCGGGAAGAAGGGAAGGTCCTCGAGTACCAGAATTTGATGCCCGAGGACAGCCGCGACGCCAATGAGTTCTATCAGACGCAGTATGAGTTGCTGCAGAGTCGGAGCCTGGCACGGCGCGTCATCGATCAGCTCGGGCTGCAACCGGCCGACGTGGACGAAGGGGGGGAAGACTCTTTGCTAGGCGGGCTCAAGCAGGCCGTCAAGGATCTGGTCGCCGGGCTCTCCGGCAGCTCAAAAACCGGGCCGAGCGCCAGTGCGGAGCAGCGAGAACCGGACCTCGAACGAGCCTTTCTGGAGCAGCTCACGGTCGAGCCGGTGAGGAATTCGCGGCTGGTGCGAATCTACTACGACAGCCCCGACGCGGCGGAGGCGGCTGCCGTCGTCAACGCGGTGGCCGATAACTTCACCAACATGAACCTCGAGCGTCGTTTCGACGCGTCGGCCTACGCCAAGAATTTCCTTCAGGAGCGGCTGCAGCAGGTTCGCGCCAATCTCGAGGATTCCGAGCAGCGGCTGATCGCCTATGCGAAAGAGAAGGAGATCGTTGACCTCGAAGACCGCTTGTCGATCCTGTTGCAACAGCTTCGTGAGATGAGTTCCGAGCTCAATCAGGCCCAGGCTGAGCGCATCGCCGCCGAGGCCGAGTACAACGAGCTGACGCAGGCGGGTGCGTACAGTTCGGCAAAGGTTCTGGGCAGCGAGGTCGTCAGGGTTCTCAAGGAGCGCAAGGCCGACCTTGAAGGGCAGTATCAGGAGGGCCTGAAGGTCTACAAGCCTGGCTACCCGAAGATGCAGCAGCTCGCGCGTCAGATCGCCGAGGTGGAGCGGGGCATCGAGCAGGAGGCGCAGGCGATCGTCGATTCGGTCAAGGGCGCCTACCAGGCCAAGATCCGCGAAGAGGCCCAGCTGACCCTGAGGGTCCAGGAGATCAAGGAGGAGATCCTGGCGCTGCAGGATCGCAGCACCGACTATCAGACCCTCAAGCGAGAGGTGGACACCAACCGCGAACTCTACGATGGGCTGCTTCAGCGCATGAAAGAGATCGGGGTGGTGGCGGGCATCGGCACCAACAACGTCTCCGTCGTGGACCGGGCGCGAGTCCCGCGCTCGCCCTACAAGCCGAGCCTGAGCAAGAATCTGGCGCTGGCCTTGGCGATCGGCCTGTTGGGCGGCGTGCTCTTGGCGTTTCTGTTCGAGACCTTGGATGACACGATCAAGGTCGGCGACGAGGTCGAACGCCGCCTGGGTGCCGCCGTCTTGGGCGTCTTCCCGATGGCCTCGGAGAAGGCCGCCTCCGCGGAGAAGGACTCTGTTGCACTGAGGACCTTTGCCGAGCCTCAGGGCCACCTCGCCGAATCGGCCCGCTCGCTGCGGACCTCGTTGGTCTTCTCGACCGCTGAGGGGGCTCCGCCGGTGCTGCACTTCACCAGCGCGAGCCCCGGCGAGGGCAAGACGACGACGGCGACGAACACCGCGATCGCCTTTGCGCAGACTGGTAGTAAGGTCCTGTTGATCGATTGCGACCTGCGCAATCCCTCGCTCCACCGCATCTTTTCGCTGGGGAACGACAAGGGGCTCACGCACCTCCTAGCTGGAGACGCCAAGCCCGTCGACGTGGCCCAGCCGACCGCCGTGCCCCGTCTGTTTGCGATCACCAGCGGACCCCTGCCGCCCAATCCCGTGGAGCTTCTCTCGAGCGCCAAGATGCTCGATCTGCTGCGGCTCGCCACGGAGCGCTTCGACCATGTGGTCCTCGATGGGCCGCCCGTGATCGGGCTGGCCGACGCGTTGGTGCTGGCGAACCTGGCACGGGCGACGATTTTTGTAGTTGAGCCCGGCGCGACTCGCAAGGGGGCGCTCGACGGCGCAGTGAAGCGCCTGGGGTCGGCAAACGCCAGAATTCTCGGTGCCGTTTTGCAGAAGGTCGGGCGGAGCGGATCGAAGTACGGTTATGGCTATGGTTACGGCTACGACTACGCCTACCACTACAGCTATAGCTACGGAGAAAAGGGACGCGGGATGACGGTTCCCGAGCAGGCCGCTGGCTGAGTCTTCATCGCGAATGTCTCTCGAGCTGCTGTTCCTCGCGCTCGACTTCTATCGCGCGCCGCTGCGCTACTCACTGCTGACGGAGCCCGAGCGGCCGTTGCCGCGGGGCTTCGAGGCCCTGCTCGGCCAGATGGGAACGGCCCTGCTGCCGTCGAACCTGGCCAGCGCCGCCGAGCGTCTGCAGCGGCCACCGCAGGAGATCGAGGCGGCGGCGCGCTTCTTCGTGCGCCAGGTCCTGCTCCTCCCGGGTGCCGACCACTATCGTGTCCTGGGTCTCTCGCCCAATGCCGGGGAGGTGCAGGTCCGACAGCACTATCAGCTGTTAGTGCGGCTCTTTCATCCCGATCGGATGGGCGAAGACCAAGAAACAGAAGGAAGCGAGACGGCACGGCTCAATCTGGCCTATCAGACGTTGCGCGATCCTGAGGAGCGGTACCGCTACGACCGAGCGCTCGAGACCGATGGACGCAGGAACGCTCCGGCGCCTTCGATGCGCGAGGTGTTGCGCCCGGCTGGACCGATGCGGGATTGGCGCCGGGCTGGGAGCTGGCCTCCGCTTTGGCTGCCGAAGCTACGCTGGGTATTGGCTGGATCGCTTATCGTTGGTGTTTTGCTCGCTGTTCCAATCTTCACATTGGTTGGTAGCGGTTCGCCGGGCCTGCGCATGAGCGAGGATCGCGCAGAGCGCCCGCCGCCGCTGCCGGCATACCTGCAGGGCGGGCGCCGCGAACACGCCGATGCGCCGGCGACGCCCCCGCCGGCAGCCGATGGGGTCGTTGTCGATCGTGTCGCGGCCAATACGCAGGGGGAAGAGGAGGAAGCGGTGGGCCCTTCTCCGCAGCCGGTCATGGCTTCGGCTGCGAATGCGAACACAGCCGCTCGTGGGCCTGCGCTCGCGCAGGCGACGCGCCAGAGCAGCGGGGAGCTGGAGACGGCCGACCCCATGGTGCCGGTGCCGTCCAAAGGCAAGGCCCCTGCGCCGAGCGCCGATCCGTCAGGGATGTCCTCCGCCGAGGCGGGTGCGGTGCCGACCCCGGCGGAGGCGCGGCAAGCCCCCGCCGGCCGGACCCTTGCAGAGGATGGGGGGGGCGGCGAGCCGAAGGGCGGCAATCAGACCACCCTGGCCCGCGTCGAACGCCGTGAGCCTGAAGAGCAGTCCTCCGCGCAGACGCCGAGCGAAACGGATCGATCGAGGGGAGCGGTCAGCGCCGCGAAGAATGAGGTGGCGGCCGAGGCCGCCGACAGAGGCGGCGCGACGACCGCGGCCGAGACCGGCGCGCGGGGCGCGCACGAGGAGCCGAGCCGCCGGTCGGCGCCCGACCCGCGTTCTGAACCGGCGGCGACGCCGAGCAGGCAGGCGCCACCGACGAACCGACCGAGCGGGGCGGCGGCCGCGGCGCATGGCGCACCGGCGGACCGGGAACTCGCCGCCGATCCGCGCGAGATCGTCTGGCGGTTCATGAGGGCGTATGAGCAGGGTGATCTCGCAGCCTTTGTCGGGCTCTTTGTGGCCGACGCGCAGATCAATGAAGGGCGGGGGCGCGAGTTCATTCGCGCCCACTACGCCGATTTCTTTCGCCGTGTACCGGCGCGGCGCTTCACCGTCCAATCGCTCCGCTGGCGGGAGTCGGAACGGCGTTCGGTTGTCCTGAACACACGCGCGCGCATCGCCAGCAAGCCCCGCGGCAGCGATCGCTGGCGACACTGGGAGGGTGGGCTCCGCTTCGAACTCGTTCGGCAGGATGGCGGGTATCGAATTGCGAAAATGCTGCATGGATCTAAGGCCAAGTGAAAGGGGTGTCGTCTTGTTGAACGCTTGGCGGTTGTTGTTGGTGTTGGGAGCGGCCTTTGTTGTCTGGCGCAGCGTTGCGGTCGGACTGTCTGGCCACTTCGCCGAGCGGTTGAACCACGCCGACGGTGAGGCGGCGCAGAAGGCGTTGGCCTGGGCGCCGAACCAGCCCGAGGCCGCCGTTGCCGCGGCCATGGTCGATTTGTCCGGGAATCCCTCCGCCGTTCGCGAGCGGTTGCAGAGGATCTATTGGCAGGATCCCAGCAATCCTCGTCCCCTGCTGGTCTTGGCCGATCTCGCGCGCCGCGCTGGCGATGATGGGCGGGCCGATGCGCTTGTTGAGCAAGCGACGCGTCTGAGCCCGGCGAATCCGGGCGTACTCCTGCAGGCGGCGCGCTACTGGGCGGAGCAGGGACAACTCGAGCGCGCACTCGGCTATTGGTCCGACGCCCTAACGGCGGACCCGGGGCTCAGGAATGAGATCTTCCCGGTCCTGTTGAGCTTGGTCGAGGATCCGCGCACCCGGGCCGTCTTCCGTCCCCTGGCCGACGCGCCGCCTTCTTGGTGGGACGGGTTCTTTGCCGAGGTGGCCAGGCGAGCTTTGGAAGTCGAAACTCTCAGGGCGCTCTACGGGTTGCGGCGTGCGAGCGGTGTGCCGCTCAGTCCCGACGAGCGCAGGGCGTATGTCGAGCGTTTGCAGCGGGAAGGGCGCATCACCGAGGCCTATCTGGTCTGGGTCAATGGCTTGGCCCCGGAGGAGCGGCGGCACCTTGGGCTGCTCTTTGACGGCGGATTCGAACTCGAGCCCAGTCAGGCGGGCTTCGGTTGGCGCGCGCCGCGCACCCGCCGTGTCGAGTTGCGGCAGGGTGCGACCTTCGGGATCGAGGGCTCACAGGCCCTCCACTTGCGATTCGCGCGACGCGAAGGGCAGTTCAGGCATCTCTACCAGCGGCTCTACCTGGATCCGGGAAACTATCGCATCTCCGGCAAGGTTAGGCCTGACGGTTTGGAAACCCTCGGCGGGCTGCGTTGGCGGGTCAGCTGTTTGCTGCCGGAACGCCAGGATCTCGGCGAGAGCGAGCGCTTCTTGGGGGCGAGCGACTGGCGCCGCTTCGCCTTCGAAGTGGCCGTGCCGGAGGATTGCCGCTATCAGGAAATCCGTCTTGTCTCGAGCGGTCGCCGCTCGTTTGAACACCGGCTGGCGGGCGAGATCTGGTTAGACGGCATGGCGATCCGAAAGATCGCGGAGCTCGGCCTGGCCGCTCAGGCCCGGACGTTGGAGGAGGGCGAGCCGAGTGGGTTGGAGACCTCGTCGGCGGGTGCCGGGGTCCCGGTGGACCAAGCAACGGGAACGCCGCAGGGAGAGGTGGCGGAGATCGACGGGAACGCCTCAGCCAGCGAGTTCGAAGAACGCCATAGCGCAACGGATGCCGAGGAGCGAGATTCCGGTAAGGAGGTGTCGTCCGGAGGTGCATCGATGACCGCGCCAACACCGGCCGGTTCGACCGACGACACGGGAGGCCTGCCTGCGCGAGGCGCCGCGGAGTGAGCATTGAATTCCGCTGCGCGCGCCGAACACGGGAGAGGTGCTTGCACTGAGCAAGATATGCGTTATCCTTGACACGATAGCGGATTCAGATATGGCCTGCGCGCAGGTCTCCATTTGCTGAAGGAGTGTTGCGATGCGTAGCGAACCAAGACTTGTAACGATGCTCGTGTCCGCCGCGCTGGCGGTGGGTTCTGCCGCGCAGGCCGCCGCGGCCGAGCCGGTGGGGACCCTCGCGCGGGTCTCGGGGACGGCGGTTGTCAACCAGGGTGCCCAATATGTCGTCGGCCGCGAAGGCATGGCGCTGCGCGAGGGCGATCGGCTCTTGGCGCTCGAGGGCGGTAGTGCGCTCGTCAAGTTTGCCGACGGCTGCGAGTATCGCCTCGAAGACGACGAACTGTTGGTGGTCCCGGCTGTGAGCACCTGCGTAGCCAGGGATGCCGTTGCGACGGGCAGCCACAGGGTTCCCTCGTATAACGCCGTCGCTGAAGGGCAGTCCGCAGGCGCGGTTAACGGATCAGACTTCCATCTGGCCGCCGTTGGGGAGACGCCGGCGGTGACGACGGGCTTAGCGTTTATACCACCAGCCGGGGCTGCTGCTGTCGCCCTGGGTGCGGCCGTCGGTGGCGACGACGAGGACGACCGGATCAGTCCCTAGCAGGACGCTGGTTCATTTGCCATCCCGGCCAACGATCATGGGACGAGGCGAGCCACCCCAGACGATGAAATCTGGCCTCGCCCCAGATCGCCCCGGATCCTTTCATTGGCAGGGTTTTCGGTGCATCAGCCCGAGTCTCCGCCCCGCCGCCCCTCTTGGGCCACCATTGATGCTCAACTCGCCGCTGGGGCATTGAGTTGAAGAGCACGCTGATTCTGGCTCCCATGCGCCTTGCGGACATCACCCTGGTCTTGCCGGACCGAGGAGGTCCACAAGATTCGCGCCTTTCTCGACTCGCCTGAGAAGCCGTTAGGCGCAGTGCAACAACACCCTCAACAGGTTGCCGCAGCTTCCTCCCCTCACCCCAACCCCTCTCCCCGCTGGGGCGAGGGGCTCTCGGGCAACCCGTCCTTAGTGACGCAGGCAGGCGTAGTCGTGACCCGTTCTTAGACCCAGGTCAGTCCTTGCTGCGAACAGGCTCCGCCTGTGCCGGTCCAGGCAAGGAGCATCAGCGCAGCCACAGTGACCAAGGACAGAGAGGCAGCGAGCCCATCGACCATGTTGGTGGCGTTGATGACCCCGGCCGCCGCAAAGACGGTGAGTGGTGATGCCAGCGGCCCAGGTTCAGTATTTCGCCGCCGATGCCCAGATGCCCGAGGTCGTTCAGGACGACGCCTCCCCAGCTAACCATCATCAGGGGATCGCGTTATCCCCTGCAGAAACCGCCCGCGAAAGCCCATGACTGTCCGGCGGGCGGCCCCACCGGCCGCAACGCCACAGGTGGCGGACGTCAGGACCCCAGGCGATCCGGCCCACGGAATCCGGCCGACGCCTTACTCGGCTAGGCGAGCCTTCGCGTTCTCGTCGATAGGGATGTCGCCCGGTGATTCAGTGCTGTGAACGTCCACTGTCAATTTGTCGGGCAAGCTTACTTCTTCGCAGTATGTGCGAAGATTTTGATTGATGCAATCCACTACAGCTCGGCTGCTGAGATCCTTTGCTTTGTCTCTGGCTGGCCGATAGAATCCAAGCGTTTAACGTCAGAACCGTCGCGGCGCGCGTCGCCTTGCTCGCCGTGTGCGAGCGCCGCCCGATGGCCTTGGTGGTCCCCAGCCGCAAGTCTGGTCCGGAGAAACCCTTGAGAGAACCCGCATTGCTGGCCCTGGAAGACGGTGCGCTCTTCCGGGGAGAGTCTATCGGCGCCCCTGGCGAAAGCATCGGGGAGGTGGTCTTCAACACCGCCATGACCGGCTATCAGGAGATCCTGACCGACCCCTCCTATCGGCGCCAGCTGGTCACGCTGACCTATCCGCATATCGGCAATACCGGCGCGAACGACGAGGACGAGGAGTCGACGGGCATCCAGGCGGCTGGTCTGATCATCCGCGACCTGCCGATCCGCGCCAGCAATTGGCGGCAGCGTGAGGCCCTCGATGCCTACCTGTGCCGCCAGGGCGTCATCGGCATCGCCGGCATCGATACGCGACGCCTGACGCGACTGCTGCGCGAAAAGGGCGCCCAGAATGGCTGCTTGCAAGCCGGCGAGCGGGTCGACGCGGAGGCCGCCGTCGCGGCGGCGCGCGCCTTTCCCGGTCTCGAGGGCATGGATCTCGCGCGGGAGGCGAGCACCACTGCGCCCTACACCTGGACCGAGGGGCTCTGGCGCTTAGGCGCCGCGCCCCGGACGACGGATGGCGCGGCGAGCTGGCACGTGGTCGCCTATGACTACGGCATCAAGCGCAACATCCTCCGGATGCTCGCCGAGCGCGGCTGTCGCGTAACGGTGGTGCCGGCGCAGGCGGCGGTGGCGGAGGTGTTGGCCTTGGAGCCCGACGGCGTCTTTCTCTCGAACGGCCCTGGTGATCCCGAGCCCTGCGACTATGCGATTGCCGCGATCCGCGAGCTGCTGGCGGCGAAGCGCCCGTTGTTCGGCATTTGCCTCGGCCACCAGCTCCTCGGGCTCGCCGCGGGGGCGCGGACTACGAAGATGAAGTTTGGCCATCACGGTGCCAATCATCCCGTCCAGGACCTCGCCAGCGGCGCGGTCCTGATCAGCAGCCAAAACCACGGCTTCGCCGTCGACGAGGCGAGCCTGCCGGCCGACGTCTTGGCGACCCATCGCTCGCTGTTCGATGGCACCCTGCAGGGCATCCATCACCGCGATTGCCCGGCATTCAGCTTCCAGGGACACCCGGAGGCGAGTCCTGGGCCCCATGACATCGGGCCCCTGTTCGATCACTTCATCGAGCTGATGCGGCAGCGTCGCGGGTAGACCGGCCGCGGGATCCCCGTAGCGAGCGAGTCCCCTGGTGTAGAGCAGCCGACCAAAGCCCACAGATGCCTAAGCGAAGCGACATCCACAGTATCCTCATCATTGGCGCCGGCCCAATCGTCATCGGGCAGGCCTGCGAGTTCGACTATTCCGGCGCCCAGGCGTGCAAGGCGCTGCGCGAGGAAGGGTTCCGGGTCATCCTCGTCAATTCCAATCCGGCGACGATCATGACCGATCCGGAAATGGCGGATGCGACCTATATCGAGCCGGTCACCTGGCGCACCGTCGAGCGGATCATCGAGCGCGAGCGCCCGGACGCGCTACTGCCGACCATGGGCGGGCAGACGGCGCTCAACTGCGCGCTCGATCTGTTCAGCCAGGGCGTGCTCGAGCGCTATGGGGTCGAGCTGATCGGCGCCTCGCGCGATGCCATCGACAAGGCTGAGGACCGCGATCTGTTCCGCCAGGCCATGCGCCGTATCGGGCTCGATCTGCCACGCTCGGCCATGGCCCACAGCCTCGAGGAGGCCCATCAGGTCCAGCCCTCGATCGGCTTCCCGTGCATCATCCGTCCTTCCTTTACACTCGGCGGCAGCGGCGGCGGCATCGCCTACAACCAGGAGGAATTCGAGGAGATCTGCCGCCGGGGACTCGATCTCTCGCCGACGAACGAGCTCCTGATCGAGGAGTCGGTCATCGGCTGGAAGGAGTTCGAGATGGAGGTGGTCCGCGACCACGCGGACAACTGCATCATCGTCTGCTCGATCGAGAACCTGGACCCCATGGGCGTGCACACGGGCGACTCGATCACGGTGGCCCCGGCGCAGACGCTGACCGACAAGGAGTACCAGATCATGCGCGATGCCGCGATCGCGGTCTTGCGCGAGATCGGCGTCGACACGGGCGGCTCGAATGTGCAGTTCGCCATCAATCCGGCGGACGGGCGCATGATCATCATCGAGATGAATCCGCGCGTCTCGCGCTCTTCGGCGCTCGCCTCCAAGGCGACCGGTTTTCCGATCGCCAAGGTCGCCGCCAAGCTCGCGGTCGGCTATACCCTTGACGAGCTGCGCAACGAGATCACCGGGGGGGCGACGCCGGCCTCCTTCGAGCCGACCCTCGACTATGTCGTCACCAAGCTGCCGCGCTTCACCTTCGAGAAGTTCCCGCAGGCCAACGCGCGCCTGACCACGCAGATGAAGTCGGTCGGCGAGGCCATGGCCCTGGGCCGGACCTTTCAAGAGTCCTTGCAGAAGGCGATCCGCAGCCTGGAGACGGAGCGTTACGGCTTGGTGGAGATGGTCGATCCGGCCGTCCCCGATGCCCTGCAGACCATCCGTCACGAGATTCGCCAGATCGGCGCCGAGCGCTTGTTCTACGCCGCCGACGGCTTTCGCGCCGGACTCTCGCTCGAAGAAATCCACGCGTTGAGCGGCATCGACCCCTGGTTCCTCGCCCAGATTGCCGACCTGGTCGAGGTCGAGGCCGAAGTGCGCGCCGCCGGCGTGGCCGGGCTGACGGCGGAGCGGCTGCGCATGCTCAAGGGCAAGGGGTTCTCCGATCGCCGCCTCGGGGCGCTTCTCGGCCTCGGCGAGTCTGAGGTGCGCGAGCGGCGTTGGGCCCTCGGCGTGCGGCCGGTGTTCAAGCGGGTCGATACCTGTGCGGCCGAGTTCGCGACGGGGACCGCCTATCTCTACTCGACCTACGAGGAGGAGTGCGAGGCCGAGCCGAGCGGCCGCGACAAGGTCATGGTCCTCGGCGGTGGGCCGAACCGCATCGGCCAAGGTATCGAGTTCGACTACTGCTGCGTCCACGCCGCCTTCGCGATGCGCGAGGATGGCTACGAGACGATCATGGTCAACTGCAATCCGGAGACGGTCTCGACCGACTACGACACCTCCGACCGCCTCTACTTCGAGCCGCTGGCGCTCGAGGACGTGCTCGAGATCGTCGCCAAGGAGCGGCCGCGCGGGGTCATTGTCCAATACGG
>JGI12048J13642_10458991_pt1 | contig 12108 bp, 6 predicted proteins | sample ElkSlonscriptome_16_FD_13642 | JGI IMG/M metagenome (IMG submission 13642) | reverse complement strand
AACCCCACCCAAGCCCAAACTCCGCCCCCCCTTCGTCGCTCCGTCGCTTCGTCGCTTCGTCGCTCCCGACCCACCAACCAACAACCCCACCCCAACCGAGCGCCCCCCGCACCCGCCCTCGCACTCCGTCTCTTCGTCTCCCCGTCTCTCCGTCTCTTCCCCCGACCCCGCCCCCACACCCGCCCTCCAACCCGACACCAACGCAAAAAGGGCCGGACCGACTCCTCCATCGGCCCGGCCCCTCTCGTTGCTGTCTCCCGATGCATCGGGAAACACTGTCTTCGCCGCCTCTCCCCCTCCGTCGCTTCGTCGCTCCGTCGCTCCGTCGTTTCCCACTTCACCGTCGCCTCACGCCGCGTCGCTCGCCTCCTCTTCATCCGCGACCAGCGCCACCAGTTCCAACGCCTCCAGCGCCTCGGCCAGCTCCCGCGCGCTCAGCGGCGTCTCGTCCGCGATCTGCCCCGCAAACGCCAGCCGCGCGTCCGCATACTCGCGATCCGTCAGACCCAATCCGCGGATCCCGTCCAGCACCGCGCCGAGCTGCGCCAGCGCCACGGCGTCCGCGCGGTCCGCACGCTCCGCGACCCACGCCGCGAACGCCTCGCCGTCCACACGCTCCGCGCCGGTTTCCGCCAGATACGCCGCCGCGAGACCGCGCACCTGCGCCGCCACCGCCGCCGTCGTGTCCGCCTCCGCCGGCCCGAAGATCGCCTCGTACCGCGACACCAACGCACGCACCGCGTCAACGTCGAACCGCGCCGCCGCCAAGGGCGTCGCCGCGTCGTACGCCACGATGTCCGTCGGCAAGTCGCTCAACAACATCCTCCCGCCCACGCCCGCCGTCGCCTCGTCGCCCTCCACCGTCCGCACCGCGAGGCCGAGTCGGCGAAGGCCGATGATGTCCTGCACGCCGAGCTGCACCGAGTCCTCGAACTCCGGCGTGTCCGGCAACTGGTCGATCAACTGCGACTCGACGTCGATCGGCGTCACGCCCGCGATCACCCGCAGGTCCAGCAAGTCGCCGCCGTCCGTCAGCACGAGCTGTTCACGCTCACCGAAGTCCGACCGCACGCTCACCGACCGGGCGCCGCCCACATCGCCGAACACGCCGTTCCGCGCGCCCAGCACCGGGTCCCGCCCCGTCGCGTCGCCGCCGAGACGGACCTCGCCGTTCAGCGTGATCGCGCCCCCGGCGCCGATGTCCACGCCCTGGTCCTGGACGACCGTCCCGTCGGGCCGCAGCACCGGACCACCGGGCCGACGAAGCAGCACGATCTCGGCGCCGTCCAGCACGATGTTCCCCGACGCGCTCGCGTCGCCGAGACGGATCACGCCCGCCGCGTCGATCACTAGATCGCCCAGCACGGTGATCTTCTCGTTCTGGTTCACCAGGAAATCGCTCACCACGAAGCGAACGTCGTCCCGCGCGCCGATCGTCGCCCGGTCCGGCACGTCGCTCGGGCCGGCGCCGACCGAACCGGCCGTGCTCAGCCGAAGCTCGCCCAGCCGCCCGTCGCCGCCCACGTCGCCGCCGAACACGATCAGCCCGCCCTCGGTCGCCACCACGTCGAGATCGACGCTCCCGGCGCCAGCCGCCGCGTCGATCTCGCCGCCGAACAGCACCGAGCCGTCCACGAGGGTGAGCAACTGCGTGTCCTGACCCAGCAGCACCTCGCCGCCGTACGACTGGTCGCCGCCGGTGCGGACGAGTCCGCCGTCGATGCGTGCGTCGCCGTCGATCAGGAGGAACGCCAGCGCGCGCCGCCCGCCCACTTCGCCGCCGAACGTCATGTCGGCGTCGCTGCGTAGGCCCTGCTGGAGCGCGGAGGCGGCGTCGATGGTCTGGGCGAACCGAACGTCGCCGCCGTTGAGGGTCGCGTCGCTGAGCAGCACCACCGTGCCGAGGTAGGTCTGGCCGTTGGTGGTGGCGATGGCGTCGCCGATGCGGGCGTTGGAGTCGACGCGCAGCGAGCCGAGGTCGAAGCCGCCTTGGAGGATGGCGCGTTCGGAGCGCGAGCCGTCGGCGCCGCTGGGCGTGCGGACGGTGAGGAAGGAGCCAGCGAAGCCGGCGCCGTCGGTGAGGTCGACGTCGCCGCCGCGGGATTCGAGGAGGTACATGACGCCGGCGGGCGAGCCGGCGGCCCACTGGCCGGCGAGGGGCGTAGCCGAGCCGTCGATCGCGGCGTCCTGGACGATGCTGAAGGAGGCGGGGTTGGCGTCGGCGGAGGCGCCGGTGAAGGTGGGGGAGGCCGATCGGGCGTCGACGAAGCCGCTGCCGACGCCGCCGGCTTGGGCGGCGCGGAGGACGATGCGTTCGGCGCCGACGCGGAGGTCGGCGTTCTCGAAGCGGACGGCGCCGGAGCCGGCGAGTGCGGCGTGGAGTTCGACGCGGTCGCCGGCGATGAGGTCGGCGCCGACGAGGACGTCGTTCTGCGCGACGAGTTCGGCGAACTGGGTGGCGTCGATGACGGTTTCGGTGCGGACGTCGCCGGCGGCGGTGCCGATGACGCTTCGGACGAGGTTGGGGGGGTCGCCGTCGCCGGCGAACTCGGCGCCGAAGACGAGGTCGCCGTCGGTGACGTCGATGCGGAGGTTGGTGCCGCGTCCGTTGCCGAGCACGCGGGCGTCGTGGAGTCGGGTCTGTGCCTGGGTGATGCGGACGAATCGTCCGTCGTCGACGGTGGCTTGGCCGATGTTGACGCTGCCGGTTTCGGCGAGGAGGGTGACGTCGGCGGAGGTGGCGGTGTAGGTGGCGCCGAAGACGGTGTTGTCGACGATGGAGCCGCCTGCGGAGACGTTCACGTCGGCGCCCTGGAGGGCGATGGTCTGGGTGAAGCCGCCCGGTGGTTGGGGGAGGGTCGGCGCTTCGGCGGTGCGGACGTCGCCTCGTGCGGCGATGTTGAGATCGCCGAAGGTGAGCACGTCTCTGTTGACGGTGACGTCGCCGGAGGCGGTGGCGTTGAGCGAGGCGGCGCGTTGTGCGGCGTCGTCGAAGCCGTCGAAGGCGCCGCCGATGGTGAGGTCGCCTGCGGTGACGTCGACGACGAGGTTGGTGCCGTCGGGGTTGGCGAGGACGCCGTTGGGTCCGCTGGTCAGGAGGAACATGTCCTGGGCCTGGGTGAGTCGGAGCGTGCGGCCGTCGAGGAGCGAGGCTTGGTCGAAGGCGATGGAGCCGGTGGTGGCTTCGACGGAGACGTCGCCGATGCGTCCGACGAGTTGGGCGCCGAAGATGGCGAAGTCGCGGACGTCGCGTCCGGCGACGAGGTCGATGGTGGCGCCGTCGAGGGTGAGGGACTGGGTGAAGCCGCCGGGGGGCGCGGGGATGGTGGGCTCGCGTCCGAAGACGATGTCGCGTCCGGCGGCGACGCGCAGGGCGGCGTTGGCCTGCACGGAGTCGTCGAAGACGACGTCGCGTGAGGCGGAGACGTCGAAGCCGAGGAGGCGCTGTGAGGGTTCGTCTTGGCCGGCGAACTGGCCGCCGACGAGGAGGTCGCCGCCGGTGACTTCGACGACGAGGTTGGTGCCGAGGGGGTTGAGGAGGAGCGAGGCGGCGCCGCTCGCTTCGAGGACGCGGGTGTCGCGTTGGCGGAGTGTGACGGTGCGGCCTGTGGGGACGCGGACGCCGCTGAAGATGCCGACTTCGCCGTCGAGGGCCTGGAGGGTGACGTCGCCCTGAGTGGCTTCGACGGCGGTTTCGAAGACGACGGCGTCGACGATGGAGGAGCCTGCGGAGAAGTCGATGAAGTCGGCGGAGACGGCGAGGTCGATGGTGAACGAGCCGCCGGTGTCGCCGAAGACGAGTCGGTCGCCGGCGGTGAGGGCGAGTCCGCCGTTGTTTTTGTCGATGGATTCGAGGACGAAGACGTCGTTGGTTGCGGCGAGGGAGACGTCGCCCTGGAAGCCTTCGACGGCGGCGGCGGAGACGAAGAAGTCGCCGTCGTTGCGGGCGGCGCCGTCTGGGTCGAAGAACTGATCGTCGTTGGCGCCGTCGGTGGAGATGGTGAGGTTGGTGGGGTCGACTTGGAGCGAACCGCCTGCGCCGCCGTTGATGGCGCCTTGTGCGGCGACGCGGTTGCGGGCGGCGAGCGTGACGGTGGCGCCGTGTCCGGCGTCGATGGTGGAGCCTGCGGCGAGTGCGGCGTCGCCTCCGGCGGCGGAGACGGAGGCGTGTCCGTGGTCGCCGACGGTGATGGAGGCGCCGTCGCCGAGGAGGGCGCCGTGGTGTCCGCGGAGGTGGACGCGGCCATTGTTTGCGGAGGCGTCGATGGCGCCGCGGTTGACGACCATGGGTCCGGAGAGTGTGGCGTGGCCGGCGCGGACGTCGATGGCGCCGTCGTTTTCGACGCGGCCGGAGCGTGCGTCGAGGTGGACCTGTCCGTTCTGTGCGGAGAGGCGGCCGGCGTTGCGTACGGCGATGGAGACGGCGTCGCCGGCGGCGAGTGTGATGCGTCCTCGGCCGGTTTCGATGGAGCCGGTGTTCTCGACGGCGGGGCGTGTGGCGGGTGCGGCGGCGCCGGTGGGTCCGTCGCTGGCGGGGTTGGCGTGGTCGACGGTGCGTCCGTCGATGACGACGGAGACGCGGCCGCCTTTCTCGCGGAGGAGGACTTCGTCGCCGACGGTCATGGTGACGAGTCCGTCGGGCGAGACGATGGCGCCGTGGTTGGCGACGGAGGAGCCGATGAGGTGAACGGCGTCGGCGGTGATGAAGCCTTGGGCGACGACGCCGCCTTGGACGTTGCTGAAGCGGTTGACGCCGGCGGCGAAGTCGGCGTTGGCGATGTCGCCTGCGGCGGCGAAGAGTTGTCCGACGTTGACGACGGAGTTTGCGCCGAACATGACGCCGGCGGGGTTGACGATGAAGACCTGGCCGTTGGCGAGGAGGGAGCCGTTGATCTGCGTGGGGAGTGGGCTGTTGACGCGGTTGAGGACGCGGCTCTGGGCGCCGGGCTGGATGAATCGGACGGTTTCGTGGGCGGCGACGTCGAAGCTGGAGTAGTTGATGACGGCGCCGTTGGCGGCGCGGATGGTGGTGGTTGCGCCGTCGCGGGTGAATTGGGCAGAGCCGCGGACGACCTGCTCGCCCTGTGGAGCGGCGAGGGCCGCTGGGGCGACGAGTCCGAAGACGGTTCCGGCGACGAGCGCCACCGTCCCGGCATGTCCAAGACCGCGCACCCGCATCGTTCGGCTCTGCATCATCGTCCTTCTCCCGTCAGTTCTTTCGGATGTCGCTCGGCGGGCGGCCGAGTCCCTGTGCAAGCTCCTGCGCACGGCGCGACCGCGTGGGCGGCGCGTCAGTACAGGAGCGTCAATACAAAGTGAACCTCGCTATCCCCTTTGTCAACAACGGTTTGGCCCAATTCGTCTTCTACTTCCGCGAGGGCCCATCCGAAGTCGACACGAGCGTTCAGGTTTCGCCGGATTGACAGCTCGAACCCGAACCCGACCCCAACAAGCGTTTCGTCGGTCTCGAAGGCGAGGCGGTCGGAGTTCTCGGTGCGTGCGACGTCGATGAAGGCGCGGGTGATGAAATCCCAGTCGGTGGGGCCGGTCCGATACTGGGGTCGCCAGCGGAAGGGCTCGCCGAGGAACTGGCCTGCTTCTTCGTCGGGGGAGAGAGCGCGCGGGAGGTGGAAGCGGTATTCGGCGGTGGCGAGGAGGACGTCGTCGCCTGCGGTGATGGCCTTCGGGTAGCCGCGGACGGTGTAGAGGCCGCCGGCGACTTGCTGGTAGTTGGGTGCGAGTCGGTTGCCGAAGGCGAGTTGCCCGCTGAGGGAGATGAAGAGTTCGTGGGCGAGGCTTGCGGATTCGGCCCATTCGGGGTTGGCGAGCGTTTCGAGGAAGACGGATTGGCTGAGTCCGCCGCGGAGGAGGAGCCAGTCGTCGTCAGCTTCGGCGCGGCCGAGCGTGTTGTTTGAGTCGCCGTCGAGTCCGTCGAGCGAGAACTCGAGTATCGCTTCGCCGCGTGTTTCGTTGACGCCGAGGGCGCGTTCGAGTCGGAGTCCGGTGTAGCCGACGAGGACGTTTTCGTCGCCGGTGACGGCGGCGAGTTGGTTGTCGACTTCGACGGAGTCGAATCGTGCGCCGGCGACGAGGTCGAGGAACCAGTCTTGGCGTTGGAGTGCGTTGAAGGCGAGTTCGGCGCCGAGGGAGTAGCCGTCGCCTTCGAAGTCGGCGCCGGGCTGTCCGACGGCGGAGGCGTCGTATTCGTACCAGGAGCCGTAGGCGCGGGCGCGGAGTCGGCCGTCGAGGGCGATGGGTCGGTCGTAGGAGGCGACGAGGGCGTTGGTGCCTTGAAAGGAGTTGGTGACGTATTCGATGGAGAGGATGTCGTCGCTGTTGGTGAGCTGGTTGTGGATGAAGCCGACGCGCTGGCGCCACTCTTCGGTGGACTCGGTGCCGGTGTTGGAGAGCTGTGCGTAGAGGAGCCAGGGTTTGTTTTCGGTGACGAGGTAGTCGAGGGTGACGGCGCCGGGGTCGATGGCGCTCGGGGCGATGGAGATGTCGACGCGTCGGCCCGGGTGGCGAGAGAGGAAGAGGGCGTAGTCTTCGATGACGCGGCGTCGGAGGAGGGGGAGTTCGGCGCCTTTTTCGACGCGGAGCGGCGAGCGTTCGAGCAGGTCGGCGTGGATGGGGTTGTCGATGAGCGTGTCGGTTTGTTGGTCGAGTCGTTCGCCGAGGGCGCTGGTGCGTACGTCGCTGACGACGCCGGTGGTGACGAAGATGGTCATGGAGGTGACGCCGTCGCGTCGTAGGTCGACGACGCGGTTGTCGGTGACGCCGAACTGGGTGGCGTCGACTTCGGCGTAGGCGCCGAGGAGGTCGAGCTGTTGGAGGCGGCGGGCGACGGCCTGGACGATGAGGGTGAGGGCGGAGTCGTGGAAGCGTTGCTCGCTGAGGGAGGGGATGTCTGCGAGGGTGAAGGTGGCGGCGGGTTGGTCGGGGAGCGGCTGAACCCAGCCGGTGGTGGTTTGGGTGAGGGTGAGTTCGGCGTTGAGGACGGCGTTTTCGGAGGGGTGCTGGGAGTGTTCGGCGAAGTAGCGGATGTTGACGCGGGTGATGAGGTGGTTGGCGCCGTCGGCGGGGAGGGCTTGAGGAAGGGCGGGCGTGGCGGGATCGGCGGCGGCGTCGGTTTGCGCGGTTGGCGGGTCGGTTTGGTTCGCGTCGGCGGGTTGAGCCGAGAGGGCCGCGGCGGCGGTGAGGGCGAGGCCTGCGGCGAAGGTGAGCTTGGCCGATGTGGATGCCGACCCGGCGTACGCGTCCATGTCCGACTCCTTCCGGAACCGCGGAGAGCGGCGTCGGTGCGACTCCTCCGGGCGAGTCCGAAAAGTAGCACATTCTTTGGGTTGCGGAGGCGTGGGCGGGTCGTGGGTTGGGTGATGAACGTTGTTGGTGGGCGTGGCGGATCCGGCTCAAGGCGGGTGTCGATCGGGCCGACGATTCTGGGGCACGACCGTCTGCGAAGGAGTCGCCATGCAAAGCCGAACCGTGTTGATGTCAGCCGCTGCCGTCGTGGTTCTGAGTGTGGCGCTGGTGGGATGTGCGTCGCAGCGGGGAGCGGACGGATATGCGGCGTCGTTCGAACGGACGCCGGTGGCGCTGGGGGCGGGTGACGCGGTGGGCGACCGTATCCGGACGAACCACATCATGGTGACAGGGCGGGACGCGTGGGATCGGGATCGGGTTGTGGCGGACGAGGCGGTGCGGATCGCGGAAGCGATGCGGACTCGGCAGCGGGTGGAAGACCATGCGGCGTCGGCGATTGCGATCGAAGCGGTGCCGGTGGATTGAGGAGTTGGAGGGGGCGTGGAGTGGGGGCGTGGAGTGGGGGCGTGGAGTGGGGGCGGGAAGGGGGCGGGAACCGGGCGGGAACCGGGCGGGAAGAAGGCGGGTGGTGAGGGGGTTAGCGCGAGTTTGATTCTGGAGGCGTCGCGCGTAAGCGGTGCGCGGTGAGGTGTCTACCGAAGGTTTCGGGCGCGGGCGGTTGGAGTGAGGTTCGATCGGGGCGGTGGGTGCGAGTGATGTTGCGAAGGTCGTGAAGAAGGAATGAGGGGGTGCATCGGCGGGGTCGGCGTGCGGCGGGTGGGTGCGGGGCGTGGGGACTGCGGGAGCTTGGAGCTGCGGGTGGTCGCGGGGCGGTCCGATAGGTGGGTTGGCGGCGGCGATGGGTGGGTTGGGTGGAGGGGGGGATCGGTCTGCCGTCCGACGAACTTCGTGTTCTTTTTGGCGTGTGAGGCTTGACAGCGGGGTTGGATCGGGTATCTTTGGGTCGGTGGCATTGCACAGGGCCGCCGCACAAGAGGAGTAATCCAGAACTGCACAGGGATTGCCCGCCCGACGTTCGTCTATCGATCCGTCGAGACCGGCCGCACACCGGTATCGGCATTGGTGATTGATCGACGCACACCGCGGACTTTGAGAATCCGCGATCTGATATCGGTGCGCGGTAAGCGCAGGTTTGGGTGATATATGAGAGATCGGAGATCGCGATGATTTGTATCGCGTCGCAGACGAGAATCGCAGCCGTTGTTGTAACGACGGCGGCTGCCATTGCTTCCCAGGCCGCGGCGGGCGTCGCGGTGTACGACCACGCGGAGATCGCGGGTCTCGCGGGTTCGATCGGGGTCGACTTTGAGTCGACGCCGGGCGACGGGGACATCTCGATCGCCGTTCGTGGCGGATCGATGACGCTCCCGCACGATGCGTACTCGCCGCTGGGCTTCACGTTCAGTCCCGCCGTCAAAGTGGTTCACGACGGGTACAACCCGTTTCGCTTCGCGCAGTTTCTCGAGGGTGCTGTCCCGACCTTTACGCAGCAGGACGGCTTCAACGCCATCCCGTCGTCTGAGGTGGACATGTTCAGCATCGCCTTCTCGGTGCCGGTGCGTTCGTTCGGCCTGATGGTCGCGACGGCGCGGGTGTACTCGGGCGACACAGACATCCAGGAACCGACGTTCCGGGTGTACGACGAGAACGACCAGATGATCGAGACGTTGTCGTTCTCGGAAGGGTCGGCGTTCGTGAACGGGACGTTGTCGGACGCGGGCGACGTCGTGGACCACGGGTTCATGGGCTTCTCGTCGTCGGCCTTGATCGGCCGGATCGAGATTGAAAAGGAGCAGGCGATCTTCGACGAGTTCGTGTTCGCTCCGGTTCAGATCCCGGCGCCGGCTGGTGCGGCGTTGATGTCGCTGGCGGGGTTGGGATTGGCCCGGCGACGGCGCTGAGCCAAACGAATTGGGTGGGGGAACAGATTCTCTCTTGTTTGTTGTCTCCCGATGACGGCCGCGAAATCGCGGCCGTCATCGGTTTTGCGCCGGGTGTGTTTGTCGGGGTGGAGCTGGTGTGGGGCGGAGCGAGCGGCGGGGTGGACGCGGGGTGAGCGTGGGGCGATGGCGAGGCGGGCGCGAGGTGGGGGCGAAGTGGGCGCGAAGTGGGTGTCGCGCGGGCGGTTTCGGCTGGTGGCTCGGCGGGTTGATGGAGGTCGGGGGCGGCGGTGTGTCGTGGAATGGGGGTGTCGGCTGGGGGTGTCGGCGTGGTGCGGGGCCGGGGTGGGTTCGGGCGTCGGGTCGGCGTGGGGCGGGTGGTCTAGGATCACGGCTGCTATGGAAACGCGTATGAAAGAGGATGAGGCGGCGATCGGCGGCGGCGGCGGCGGCGGGCAGGGGGCGTCGCGCGGTGCGGGGCCGGGGAATGACACGGTTTCGGGCGGTGCGACGGTTTCGGGCGGTGCGACGGGTCCGGATGGTGCGACGGGGCCGAGTGGTGGAGCGGGTGGGGGTGAGCGTGCGTGGGCGGACGAGGAGTTGGCGAGCGATCCGCACGCGCACGAGGCGAAGGCGGAGAAGGTTCGTCGGATGTTCTCGGCGATCGCGCGGAGCTACGACCTGAACAACCGGCTTCACTCGTTCGGTCGGGATCAGGCGTGGAGGCGGGCGGCGGTGCGTTTGAGCGGGTTGCGTCGGGGGGAGGACGACGTGTTGGACGTGGCGTGCGGGACGGGGGACCTGACGCGGGCGTTTGCGGACGGCGGGGCGCGTTCGGTGGTGGGTTTGGACTACACGCCGGCGATGCTTGACATCGCGCGTGGGAAGCGGCTTCGGCCGGCGGGCGGCGAGGTGCGGACGATTCGGTATGTGCAGGGGGACGCGATGTCGCTGCCGTTTGCGGACGGTTCGTTCGACGTGGTGTCGATCGCGTTCGGCATTCGGAACGTGGAGCGGCCGCCGCGGGCGTTGGCGGAGTTTCGTCGGGTGCTGCGTCCCGGTGGTCGGGTGGTGGTGCTCGAGTTCGACAAGCCTCGGGTGGCGCCGATCCGTTGGGGGTCGGATTTCTACACGAATCGGGTGATGCCGCTGACGGCGACGCTGATCAGTCGAGATCGGTCGGGCGCGTACAAGTACCTGCCGCGTTCGGTGCGGACGTTCTACACGCGTGAGGAGATGGCGGGGCGTCTGGAGGAGGCGGGATTCGAGGTGGTGCGGGCGCGTCCGCTGACGTTCGGTGTGTGCGTGTGTTATGTCGGTCGGGTTCGCGATGAGACGGAGCCGCCGACGGGGACGCGGGCTCTTGCGGCGGCGACCAGCGGGCGAGCGGCGTAGAGGCGGGGGGGCAGAGGCGTGGGGGCGCAGAGGCGTGGGGGCGCAGAGGCGTGGCCCGCGCGAGCGTGGGGTGGTGGAGTTGTTTGAGTCGTGATTGGCGAGCGGTTCGGAGCGGGCCGTTGGAGGCGCGGTTGGGCGGCGCAATGGACGCGTGGTCGCCGAGGTGGTTGCGCGTAGGCGGCAGGTTTAGCCGAATCGTGACGAATGGAGCGAGTTTTTATTCGGCGGTGGGTTTGTGCGGAATGTTGGGCGTGGTCGGGCGGGTGTGGCGGGTTTGGCACGGTGTCGTGGGCGGGCGAGGCGGGGCGCAAGAGTGGGTGCGTGTGGTGAGCGTGAACGGCGCGAGTCGGCGCGTGTGGTGCGCGTTGGCGGGTTCGGCGGCGATCGGTCTCGGCACGCGGCGTGCAGAGGGGGCGGCGGTGGCGTTGGTTCCGATAGAAAGCGGTCGTGGCGGGGCGTCGATTCGGGGGCGTGGGCTTCTCGGACGGAGGTTGTTGGAGGTGACGCTGGGAGGGGCAGGTTTCCGATGAATGTGGTGCGGGCGGGGCGAGCCAGGACGGCGAGGGGCGACGGGGAGCCACGGACGGCGCGGGGGCGGTCGCTGGGACGGCGGCTGTATTGAGGAACTCGAGGGTCGCTGCGCGGCGGAGCCGTGGCGCGATCGGTCTGCTTTCAAGGCGGGAGCGCGACGATGTCATTGGACAGCTTCATCGAGCGGTTGTACGCAGCGTTGATCGAGGGCGATCGGCCGACGGCGCGGGTGGTGGTGGACGAGTGCTATGCGGCGGGTTACACGGCGGAAGACGCGGTGTGCGACATTTTCTGGGCGGTTCACGAGAAGCTCGAGACGCTGTATCGGGAGGACGAGATCTCGCGTCTGAACCATCAGACGGCGACGCGACTGCTGCGAGTGCTGGTGGATCAGGCGGCGTCGCGGTACAGCTATCGGGAGCCGGTGGGGCGTCGGGTGTTCGCGTTGTGCGGTCCGAACGAGGGTGACGAGTTGTGCGGTCAGATGGCGGTGGACCTTTTAGAAGCGACGGGTTTCGAGGTGGTGTTCGGCGGCGGCGGGGTGGCGAAGGACGAAGTGCTTGCGAAGGTGCAGAGCGAGCGTCCGGACGTGTTGCTGCTGTTCGGGTCGGGGCCGAGCGATCTGCCGGCGATTCGAGAGCTGATCGACACGATCAACGAGATCGGCGCGTGCAAGGGGGTGCAGATCGTGGTGGGCGGCGGGGTGTTCAATCGTGCGGAAGGGCTTGCTGAGGAGATCGGCGCGGACCTGTGGGCGGAGCATCCGTTGGACCTTGCGGACGTGATGCTGGAAGAGCCGGAGCGGAAGGCGACGGCGGACCAGCGGACGGTGGGTGCGAACGCGCCGGTGCGTCCTCGGAAGAAGGCGGCGTGAGGGCAGGAAGGCGCGGAGGCGCGGGGGGAGGGGGGCGTGGGACGAGGGAGGGGGGTGTGGGACGAGGGAGGGGGGGGGGGGGGGGGGGGGTGCGGTAGGGTGGGG
>JGI12048J13642_10543820_pt1 | contig 12112 bp, 8 predicted proteins | sample ElkSlonscriptome_16_FD_13642 | JGI IMG/M metagenome (IMG submission 13642) | reverse complement strand
TCATTCCGAAAGAAATGTCAGATCGCGTCTTGTCCTGCATTCCTTTCCCGCTGTCCCGCACGGTCAGTATCAGTTGGTTCTGCCTTTCGGCAAACGTGACCCCTATCTGTCCTTCATCGTCAGCGTCAAAAGCGTATTTCAGGGAGTTGGTGATCAATTCATTGATGATAATCCCCAGTGGAATTGCGGTGTCGATGTCGAGCGAAATAGGCTCAACTTCAATTTTTAAATCGATGAGGTCATGATCGAGCTTGTACGCATTAAAGAGCTTCCGGCACAAATTCGGAATGTATTCCTCCATATTAATGCTGGCCAATTCTTTATCACTGTAAAGGTATTGGTGGATGAGCGCCATCGAGTGCACGCGGTTCTTGCTTTCGCTAATGGCGTCTTTCGCTTTTTCGTCTTGAATCTCGCGACCTTGAATGCTCAACAGGGAACTCACCACTTGAAGGTTGTTCTTTACCCGATGGTGAATTTCTCGTAAGAGCAGTTCACGCTCAGAAAGGGCTTCGGCGATGGTTTCATTCTTCGCTCTCAAAAGCTTGGCCACCTTTCTTTGGTTGAAAAAACGGTATGTCATGAATCCTAACACACCGATTAAAAGGATGGCGAAAAAGAATAAAAGCCTACGTTGATTTTCATTTTTGGCTGCAGCCAAATTCTGCTCAATGGCCGCAAGTTCCAATTCTGCTATCTCCTGTTCCTTCTTGGCGCTTTGGTATTTCTGTTCCAATTCGTTCGTACTCCGCATCAACTCCTCATTCGACAATTTCTCTCGAATAGTGAGGTATTTTTCGAGTTGCTCAAACCCTTTTTGATACTCCTTTTTGGCATTGTAAACGTTTGCCAGTCCCAAGTGCGCTCTGGATTGATAATCCAAGGAGTTTAGAGAAACTATTGCATCAAGCGCTGCCATAAATTCGCGTTCTGCCTGATCGTATTTTCCTTCGGAGGCCAGTATTTCGGCCAGTCCGATTCGAGCAACACAGTCCGAGGCCAAATCGTCGATTTTTTCGCATAGCGGAAGCGCTCGGTTGTAGCAAATCCTGGCAGAATCATTCATCTGCTGCTGAAAGTACCAGTCGCCGAGATTGAGCAATGTGTGTAGCACGATGCGATCATTTTCAGCGTCCTCTGCCAATCGAAGTGCCTGATTGAGCAGGTTAGGCACACTATCGAGTATCCCCAGCTTTGTGTAGGTAATGGCAATGTTGTTCAGGCTCTCTGCCATTCCTTGCTTACTCCCTTTTTCTACTTCAATGTCATAGCTTTTTTTGAAGTATTCCAGTGCTTTTTGATGGTTATTCTGTACTCTGAATATGATGGCCATATTGTTGAAGGTCATCTCCAAACCTTCCCCATCCATTTCATTTCGCAAGGGAATTACTTCCAGGTAGAGTTTGATTGCCTCGTCTAGGTTTCCGCTGACTTCATAGAGTATCGCTTTCATCTCCATGGAAACCGCGCGCCAGAAGATCGATTTTTCGGCTTCCGCCAATGTCAGTGCCAAGTCTACGTAGTGGCTCGCACTATCGAAATTGCTCGTAGTGTATTCCCAGGCGAGGTCATTGAAGATGCGCATTTCATCTTCTGCGGTGCTGTTTTCGTTCAGTTCGCCTTTTAAAGACAGAATTATTTCGGGCTCGCTGCTCCAAGCCACCTGCGCCGAACCAATCAATAGAAACAGAAAAACAAATCTTAGAACTCTCATGAATCAGCTTGAAAAATAGTGATTTGAAGATTACCGTGCTACTTGATTGGAATCAAGTTTAATGCTAATTAAATTTGTAAACGAAAATGGTAAGCAAAAAATCATCAGGTAGGGGTGCCTCCGTAAATCCGCACAATCGTTTTTTTAAGCAAGAATATGCCAGAGCTCATGAGGAAGGAATCGACTTGCCTCCCGATGAGGATGCCGGTCGAACGTCCTACTTGGAAGTCTTCCCCAAGACGGTGGTGAATAAGGTGATCAGTCCCGATGTGGGAATGGACTTTTCCATTAATCCCTATCAAGGCTGCGAGCATGGCTGCGTCTACTGCTATGCGCGAAACTCCCACGAGTATTGGGGTTATTCGGCCGGTGTGGATTTCGAGAAGAAAATAATGGTTAAGAAAAAAGCTGCCGAATTGTTGCGTAAAAAGTTTGATTCACCAAGCTGGACACCGGTGGCCATTTCCCTTTCGGGAAATACCGATTGCTATCAACCGATTGAACGAAAGCTGAAGATTACGAGATCCCTCCTCGAGGTTTTTCGGGACTATCGCCATCCTGTCGGAATAATTACCAAAAACGCCCTGATCACCCGCGACTTGGATATTTTAAAGGAATTGGCTGCTGATAACTTGGTGCGCGTTTACTTAAGTATTACTACCCTGGATGAGGTACTTCGTAGAAAAATGGAGCCGCGCACTGCTGCTATAAAGCAGCGACTCAAAACCTTGGAGCAGCTCTCTGAAGCGGGCGTTCCGACGGGCGTCATGATGGCCCCGATAATTCCCGGATTGAACAGCCACGAAATTTTGCCTTTGGTCAAAGCCGTATCGGAGAGGGGTGCGCTGAAAGTGGGCTACACCATGGTGCGTCTCAACGGCCAAATTGGTGAGATTTTTGAAAATTGGCTCAGAGAGACTTTTCCCGACCGCGCTGATAAAGTAATGCGGCAAGTGGCACACGCCCATGGCGGAAAAGTAAGAGACAGCCGCTTTGGCGCGCGCATGAAAGGAGAGGGCGACTACGCCGAAATGGTACGAAATACTATGGCTATTGCGCGCGAGAGATACCTGTTGGGTAGAATAATGCCTGAGTTTAATACCTCACTGTTTCGCCGACCTGAAAAGGGTCAGCTTAATTTATGGACATAAAAAAAGCCCTCACGGGGAGGGCTTTATAATTTTTAACCTATCTGTTTTTACAGACATTGTAGGGTTCCGAAACCATCTACTTCAACGTATTCAGGTTCATCTTCAGGGTCGAAATCCTCCCCGAAACCGATGGTGAAACCCGTCACGCCAAAATAAGTGCCATCGAAGGAAACCGAGTTTCCACTAAAACTAATTGATCCGTCGGCAGAGAAGAACACTCCTCCTCCGTCTTGGAAAGAAAATAAGAAAGCTATGGCATTTCCTTCAAGGAAGTCTTCTCCCTCAGATTCTGCGTCAAAGAAATCGATTATATCATACGATCCGTCCGCCGTTCCGTCAAAAGCGTAATAGGCCACAAAACCCTGAAAAAAATCGAAGGGGTTAGCGTCTTCAAGATCGTTTTCACTCATGTTTGCTAAAGCTTCAAAATCACCGGCGATGCCGACTGCTCCTGAGAAGCCATCGAAACCATCACCCGTTCCAAAGAAGTCTACGCCTTCTGTAGGCTCGCCTGAGTTGAAGCAAAAAACGTAATTTACGCTCAATGCCACATTGCCTGCGGTGACTACACCTCCGCCACCGCCGCCGGAGCCCGGCGTAACGACTTGGAAGAAACCTCCATCAGGACCTTGAACGAACTGAATACCTTCGTTAGGTGAGGAAAAGCTAAATCCACCGTCGGGTGAAGCGAAATCAAATCCATTCTTAGCATTACTTAATTCAAGTAGAATGTACTTGTCGATATTCTCATTGTAGATCGCAATGGAAGGAAGACGCTCAACTGTCTCATCGATTAGCTCTTGATCTTCTTTATCGGTTATTGACTTGACACTGCTTTCTTGGGGAGAAGTGGTAGGATTATCATATTCCTTTGCACAACCGGCGAAAACAACTGTAAGAATAAGAATACCGATAAGCTTTTTTCGTATATTTTTCATGTTGGTCTTCTTAACGTTCATAATTTCCGAAAGTACGGAATCCTAGAACAAGAAACCAACTCTGATGGTGCCAACAGCATAAGGCCCTACTCCGAACTCATTGCCTCCCGGTGATGAGGACTCAATAATTTCAAGTTCTCCATCATCGTTGGGCGTTTCGGAAAAAGATTCTCGATTTTCATCAAACATTGTGGTGAATTCGATTCCAAAACCTATTTCCGTTCCGACATAGATATTGTCGGCAAAGTAATAGTCAACACCGACTACTCCTGCTCCGCCAATCGTCAAAGAACCTTGAGACATGCTCACGATTTTCTCTACATCTTCATCGGCATTGATAATGCCTTCCTCTGTCATTCTCTCGTTGCCAAAGCCAAGACTTACCAAATATCCCCAATAGGGAGAAAGGCGATCCGTTCCTGCCCAGTGATTTTCCATACCTGCGGCGATGGTGATATCAAATGTTGACTCTCCCATTTTCAATTCAACATCGTTGTCTGCTCCTGCCAGCATCACATCAGTTGAAGATTGAAAACCCAAGAATACTTCCGCCCTAATTGCTCTGGTGGCAGAGGTGAATTTACGGTAACGAATTCCGTCGATGCCTATCGGAGATCCTCCAAGAGGAGCAAATTGAACTTCAATGTTCTGCTCGCCACCTTGTTGCTTATAAACATCTTGTGCGTTGGCCGTTACGCCAATAAGCAGCGCTGCGGCTGCTAGTAGAAAAATTTTCTTCATAATTCTTTTTTTAAGTTAGGTTGTGTGAGTTTATACAAAATCGAAGTAACGGAAGAAAAATGCCGTAAAACTAAGAGGGGTACGAAGTAATTAACAATGAGGCGTTGATTGTTTAAATATGTAAGTGTCAGTTTTCCAGAGGTATTAGGTTTTTTGTTCTCGTTTTATATACGCTTATTATCCTTTTTCAGGCCAAAGTGAAAGGGCGTTTACAGGGTCCGTTTTAATCCTATGTGAAAAATTTTTATAACGAATTGAATTGAAACGACAGGGCCATGTTTCCTACGTTTTTAAAGTTTCTGTTTTCGGATTGTTTAGATTTGAAAGAAATCTACTCCTCTGAAATCAGCATATGAAATCATCAATTTCTTTCAGCTCCTTGGCAGCCTTGGCCGTTTTATTGGTTTTGAGCTCTTGCCAGTCACCAACCGAAAATAAAATAGAAGTGAGTGATTATCCTATTTATCAAAAGCAAGACTTGGGGTTGACATTTTCTTCCAAAGGGATGAAACTAAAAATTTGGTCCCCTACAGCACAATCTGTTAAACTCCATTTGTATAAAAGCGATATCGGAAATTCAACACCTCTTGAAGTCGTCGATATGGAGAAGGCGGGTCAAGGTATTTGGCAAGCAAATATTCCCGTGGATAAGAAGGGGCTTTATTATACGGTTCAGGCTCGGCATGATGGCGGTCTCAGTGAGGAGGTTCCCGGGCCCAATGTTAAAGCAGTAGGTAGAAATGGAAAAAGAGGGCACTTGATAAACCCGTCAGAAGCGAACCCCGAAGATTGGGCAACGGATCAAAGGCCTGATTTCTCAGGGAAGAAACCCAATGATTTTCTCGTTTACGAGGTTCATGTGCGCGATTTCTCTATTTCCGAAAACTCCGGGATGGAAAACAAAGGGAAGTATTTGGCTTTTACCGAAAGGGGAACCAAGAATAGCGAGGGTCTGACCACGGGCGTTGATCATTTAATAGAAATGGGAGTGACCCATGTTCATCTTTTGCCTGCTTTTGATTTCTACACCGTAGATGAAACGCGTCTCGATGAGCCGCAATACAATTGGGGGTATGACCCGCAAAATTACAATGTGCCTGAAGGGAGTTATTCCACCGATCCTGCAGACGGTGCCGTTCGAATCAAAGAATTCAAAGCCATGGTTCAAGCGCTGCATGAGGCAGGAATTGGCGTTGTGATGGACGTAGTTTACAATCACACTTCTCGAACTGATGGTCTATCCTTTGAAGAATTGGTTCCGGGCTACTACTACCGTCATTGGAACGATAGTACCCTTGCCAATGCCAGCGGTTGCGGTAACGAGGTAGCCTCAGACCAACCCATGATGCGAAAATTTATGGTCGAATCGCTGAAATATTGGGCGGAGGAATACCACGTTGATGGTTTCCGATTTGACTTGATGGCCATTCACGACATCGAAACCATGAAAGAAATTGAGCGGGAGTTGAGGAAGCAAAATCCTAACGTATTGCTTTATGGAGAGGGCTGGACTGCCGGAGACTCTCCATTGCCGGTAGCGGAAAGAGCGCTCAAGGCTCATACCTATCAAATGCCCGGAATTGCCGCCTTCAGTGACGAAATCCGTGACGGCTTGAAAGGCCATTGGAGCAGCCACGAATCAAAGGGATTTGTTAGTGGAAATACTGAGTTGAAAGAGAGCGTGAAATTTGGAATCGTTGGTGGAATAGAGCATCCGCAGATAGACTACAAAGCGGTGAATAATACGGATACTGCTTGGGCAACAGAACCGCATCAATGCATGGTGTACGTTTCTTGCCATGATAACCACACTCTCTACGATAAATTGAAAATAGCCAATCCGGAAGCAAGCGAGAAAGAAATTCAACAGATGCATCTGCTAAGCAATTTTGTGGTGCTAACGTCTCAAGGAGTGCCCTTTTTGCATGCGGGGGTGGAGTTCATGCGAACGAAGAACGGAGTGGAGAATTCATACAAATCGCCTGACAGCATAAACCGGATTGATTGGGATGCAAAAACGAAGTACAATGATCACGTCGAAGCGTATCAAAAATTGATCAAGCTGAGAAAGGAACACCCGTCTTTTCGTTTAGGTTCAGCACACGAAGTAAGGGGGCGCGTGATTTTTTTAGATGCGCCTGAAAAAGGTGTGATAGCCTATATGATTAAATCCCCGAAAGAGGATTCATGGGAAAGGGTAGTAGTGGTGGTGAATGCTACGGATAAGTTGGTCAATTGGAATGTCCCCGCCGGAGAGTGGGACTTGATTTATCCCGAAAACAATGTGAGCATCAATTTCCTGAAAGGAAAACTCGCGCCGCGTCAAGGATATATTTTCGCTGAAAAGCGCTAAGAGATTGTAGCGACTCTTCAAGGCTTTGACTTTTCGCGCGCAGTAATACCCTGATCCGCAGCCCGAATTGAAAAATATCTCGACTTCAGTGCCTTTTTCAGACTGTGTCCTACCGGCATTTTAACTTTTCGCGATACGAATGTTTAGCTCTGAAAGAGGGCCTTTCTTCAGTTCGGGGCATCGCTGCGGGTTAAATGACCCCTGCCGGATTAAGCCCTGACAGAGCGACGCAAGTTTTGCCGAAAGGCTCTAACCAAGCTGCCGCTGAAAAGTGTTCTGCGCTACCTGCACTGCTTCAAAGTTTTCACCTCGCGAACTAATGTAAACACCTTCATGGTATTTCATTCCCAAGTACTTTGCCGTTTCCCGGAAAGGAACCTCAAACCCATGAGGGTGAAATTGATCGGCACCAACCGAAAATAGATAAACATTTTTTCCCGCAAGGGCTCGACCTTTTTCCTTGTTCACACTCACCAAATCGGTAAAGCGGTCCATAAAATTTTTCAAAATTCCGCTCATGGCGTACCAATAAACGGGAGTGGCAAAAACGATATTTTCGGCTTCAACCATCCGGTCAGCCAGGTCTTGAAATTGATCACCTTCAGGATACTTTGCGTTATAGTCAAACGGGGCAATTTTAAAATCCAAGAGGTCGACCAAATCGTGATCGATTCCGTTGAACACGTTGCGAAGTAGGGTTCTGGTGTGGCTGTCTTTACGGGCGCTGCCGAGTAGGATAATGGTTTTGCTCATAATTAAATGGTATTGTACAAATCACCCATGATGAAAGCTATTATTGCAACAGGGATGAGGATGAGAAGGATTGGAATGATAATGTTAAGGATGGCTTTGCCTATGCCAAACCGGTGAGCGATGCTGAGCCCTGTTACCAAAATAACGAGGGACCAGATGCTCAGGCAAAATTCTATAAAGAGCAAAGCGTAAAAAATGACTTGGGCCGAGGTGGTGGTAAGGTTTACGTACCCGGTTACCATATCTACTCCGAAATAACCAAGCATGAGGAAAACGGGAATAATTTGCGCAATTCGTGGCACGAGCGACCAAGCAACGACGGGCAGTACCTCTCGATAGCTTCCTTTGCCCCCGATGAGACGACCGCACCATGCGAGAATAGTCGCGAGAACCATGTACAAAACTGCCCCGATGATACCGCCTACAAACACGCCGATCGCCAGTTTGAGGTATGGAGAACCGTTGAAAATCATCTCCGAATCGTCCATTGCATTATTTAAGCCTACCACGGCACCACCCAAAACCAGTAGGGTAGTAACGAGTTTATTAGGCTTGCGATAAATGATGAAAAGGAGCGTTTTTCGAGGCTGCAGCCAAATGGTTCGGAGTAGCTTACTCTCATCCATCTCGGGAACGCCCGATTCACACCTGCCTTCTGAGGCATCCAATATCAATTCACTGTCGGCCATACGGTTAAAAAGACGAATATATGTTTAAAAACTGATGGTGAAGCTCACGGCGTAGGCTAAGTTGTCACTAAAGGCGGGTGCTTCATAATAACCGTGTCGGTAAAAAACACCCACGCCGAATCCGGAATAGTACAGGCTTCCTTTTAGGCGAAGTAGGTTGTCCAGCAAAACTCCTCCTTCGAGATATGCCCGATCCATAGTGATGCGGGGTAGGTCAGGAACGAAAGTGGTCGGCGTTTCCAAATTACCAATAGCCGCTTGATACATCAATCTTATTTCGGGTCTGGAAAACTCCCACTCCAAACCAAAGGGGTTTCCGAATCCTTGAGCGATTCCGATTTGCGCGTATTGATCGTTGATAAATCCATAAACGGGCATCGTGTGGAAATAACCGAAGGCCACAATTCCCAGGTCCCTTTCGCCTTGAATTCCACGGCTCAGCAATAGGTTGGACTCGTTGATTCCGTCGGCCCAGACTTTTCCCGCTGTAGCGAAAAGCTGTAAGGCGCCGAGTCTGCGCACATTGATTTCGTGCATGGCCCTAACCTCTGCCTTGGTGAACTCTTGCTCAGAATCCAGCAGGTCATCAACTGCTTGAGAGATTTCTACTGAGAATCGCGGGTAGGAGATGCCCTGTGGCACCAAGCTACTGCCCACCATCATCAATGCTTCACCGGGATTGTACTCTACTAAAAGTCCCACCTCGGTCGTGGTCAAATCGTATTCTTCAAACGAGGCATCCGTTCTGTTCGTTCGCTCGAAGGTGCGCCGTTCGTTGCGGAAGCTGAGTGTAGTGCGGACATCCCTCATCGGTCGGTATGTCAGCTCGGCCTTGTATGCCTCATAGGGGTTCATAAATCGAATGAAGAGGTCGCGCTCTATTTCTCCGATTTTCATGAATCCGCCCATGTTTTCGTTTACTGACCTTCCCGGTTCATCTACGTCATTTTCGTAGCCGACGTAGAATTCGAACTGCCGCTTAGGCTGAATTCTAAAACGTAATCCACCGCCGTACTTGATTTCCTTATCCCGAAAACCATAAGCAAAATAAGCCTCGGGGCTCATCCACTTTATCAGTTTGTCATTGGTAGCCAGGCCAAGCCCCAAGCGCAAACCTTCGTATTGATTAAATCCTAGAAAACGAGGGAGGAGAATGTCAGCTTTGCCTACACTGAATCGGCCACGAGCGAGAGATGCAGACTGGCTCATCGTCCAATCCATTGCATTTAAAATGCGCGTATCAAGCGTATCGTACACGTTGTACGTGTTGCTTTCCGCATCGGTGAGATTCACTTGTCGGTACGGCTTCCAACTTTCAGCCGTTTGATTGTTTGCCTCCTCGGTCATTTCTATGTTCGCTATGCCAAAAGAACCCGGATCAAAATCATACTCCACCGAATCGATATACGTGTTGCTGATGATCCACAATGGCGGCTCGGATCCCGCAAAAATGTAACGTGAACTTGATTGCTCAGGAAACCAATGTCCCTTCACTTTGGCATATTGCTGCCTTATTTCGAAGCTGGCAAGGTTGTGTTCTCCTGAATTCTTAGCCTGAATGGTTACAATTGCCCAATCGTCTGCATCCAGACTAATACTGCCTTCCAAGAGATTTCCATTGGCATTTTTTCTTGGCAGAAAAGCAATGATATAAGCTTTTCCCTCAGCCGTTTCGACGCTGTCTTCAAGCTGAAACAGATATCGACCATCGCTATTCGGGCTGATAGGGTTGAGGAAATCAAAATCGACGAATTTCAGATAGGCGGAATAACTGGAAAAAGGTTGGAACGAATTGGATTGTAAGGAAAATAGTGGGTTAGAAAATCCTGATATTTGATTGGCTAAGACACGTTCCTTCACTTTATTCGGCTGCTCGAAGGTCACTTCAGTCGCACTTTCCAGCATCATGAAATGAGCGTTGGCAAAGTTGGTTGAGTCCAATTCTTGTTTGATTTCCTCGTCGGAACGATCCATGTCTACATAAGCCTTATTGTATGAATGGTATCGAAATTTCGGGAGCTGTTCGGGATCATTCTGCTTCCGCATTTTCACGGCTTTTCGAATCATGGCATAGGCGGGATCTTCTTTAGCCAATACGGTGAAAACGGCTAGATCAAGAGTCGATTTTTCCATTTTGACGTTTGGGCTTTCCGCCAAGTCACTGAAGGTGATTTTCTTTTTGGCGTAGCCAATCACCGAGAATTCAATGCTGTCAGTAAGGCCCGCCCTGCTCGGCACGCGCAAAGAATAATTTCCTTCTATGTCGCTCACCGCCTTGGCTTTCGCCGAAATGATATGAACGAAGGGTAAACTTTCATTGGATTTCGCATCGACAATAGTCCCTTTTATAATCTCTTGGCCTAAACCAATGAAGGGAATAAGCGCGAACAGTATTATGAAGAAGCGTTTTTTCATCAGGTAGTTTCCAAAGCTGCCGCCAAAGTAAATTTACTTTTCGTAAATCTCCCTTTTCCCAAGGCCACTTTTCTCTTTTTTTCATCAAAGAGAATAGACTCGGCAATCCATAGGTTTTTGGATTCAAAACTCACCTTGCCCACGGCTATCAAGCTGCCTTGGGTTACGGGGCGCAATAGATCAATGGAAAACGAAGTGGTGAGAACAAAGTTGTCTTCTACAATGGAGTTCACCGCAAAATAGGCGGCATCGTCCAGCATCTTAAAATACACCGACCCGTGTAGGGCTTCCATTTTATGAAAGAAATCAGATGAGACGGCGTAGGTCAGCATCGCCTCTCGTTGGCTCACACTGAGCGTCATATTCTTGTAAGCCTTCCGATTGATATTTGCCGAGTGGAAAACGTCTTCGAGTTTTTTAAAATGCACTGAATTCATGTCGCCAAGATAAAACGCAAAATGATTATTCTACTATGTGCTTGAATGCGTTTCCTGAAAGCAGAAGAGAAATGCCCTACTCTTGAAAGGATTGGAGTTTCGGGTCGAGATGAAGGGTAATAAACTCACGAAAGACAGCTGGCTCTCCATCCCTTAGCCCCGCTTTCCAAGCGCGCAAATTGAGAAATGCTTCTTCCACCATTTTAGCGGCCCGCGCGTTTTCAGATCGGGCCTCGGCAGCCCGAATGGCGCCATCTCGGGTAATCCAAAACGACACGTCTACCCGTATGGCTTCATCATCATCATCTTCGGCCAATTTCACTTGTTTTTCGATTTCTGCCTTGACAGCTTCCATCCCGTCACGCGGCTCGGGTGCTACCTCAAAAGGGTAGGACTTTACCCGCTTACCCTCCACGTCATAGTTCCAACCTGAGATCAAAGTGTCGTTGCGATAGAAATCCTGCCGCTTCATTTCGCCGTTGGGGTGAAAGGAGATAAAGTTACCGTGCTTGATGCCATTTTTATATTCACTTTGATACCAAGTTTTTCCACCTTCGTAATATTCAATGCACGTTCCGTGCTTGATGTTTTTTTCATAATTGGAATAGACACAACGGCCTTTGAGGTTTCGGTCCAGGTAGTAAGCCGTTTCTATTATCACGTCGGCTGTATCCGATTCCGTAAAAACCGAATATGTCTCGGCGTCCATCCAAGATAAAACCGGGAAACCTTCCGGAGCAAAAAAAGTGGTGTCTTGAGCTTTTCCCGAAAGAGTCAAAGCAATTACAAAGAAAACGAAGATCAGATTTTTCATGAGGTAATTTTGGCTACGACAAATGTAGCCCGGAAAAATTTGATTTACCCAATACCCAATACCCAATACCCAATACCCAATACCCAATACCCAATACCCAATACCCA
>JGI12048J13642_11547015_pt1 | contig 12117 bp, 7 predicted proteins | sample ElkSlonscriptome_16_FD_13642 | JGI IMG/M metagenome (IMG submission 13642) | reverse complement strand
ATCGCATTGCGATGCCCCTACAGCAGGTCATCCATGAGTTGAATCTTTCCGCATCATTCCATGCTGTGCAACGCCAGCCGCTCTGGCCCCAAATCTCCAGCTTCCTGCTAACGAAAAAGCTCGTTTAGCGAATCGCCTCAAGTTTTTGGAGAATACTAGGCTTCATCTTTTCCAGTTCTGCTTTGAGAAAAGGCTTGCTGAGGCTGGGCTGGGTAGAAGGCCCAGTCTGTGCTAATTGTGCGCATTTGAGCAGGTGTTGAGCTTGCTGTTCTACCAAATCTCTACGAACCAGGGTTGCAGGTTCGGTGATTGTCAAGGACATAACGCGCGCACAAAACTGAGGATTTTCCTGGGCAAAAAAGAGGAGCCGATAATGTCTAGCTTCTGCAAGAAGTCGAAGAATACGCTGATCCGAAGGTTTCTTCAGATCGAGATAGCAGGGCAACCACCGCGCGCCATATTCGCGATTGTAAAGTACTGTGATCCACAACATAACGGGGTGCGGAGTCGGCATAAACATAAACTTGTTGTAAGCAATGCTAGATGCCAATCCAGCAATCGTTTCTTTTGAGAACATCGTCCAAAGCGTTGCCAGTCTTTCCTTGTTGGTCTTAATAATGTGAGGAAAAACAATTGCGGCAACAGGCTTGCTTTTGGGCCATGACTTAAGGCGACAGATGTCGTCAGCGGAAAGTGCTGTCGGATCGTCTGGGTTTGGGCGTACAGGCTTTGTGCCAATAACTCCTTCTAGTCGTTTGTAGAGGCTAATACCTGGGCTGTAGCGCTCGTCGAGAGTCTTGAGGGTTTCAATGATGTCGGAGGCTCGTTGAGGCCGGCCGCTCGGATCTTTCGACAGGCAATTCATAACCACGGTTTCTATCAGCCTAGGAATCTGGATATCAGGCTGGACTGCCCGAAAAGCGCGGGGTATTTGCTCTTGGTGAGCTTTGTACCATCCACCAAATGTGTGTGTATCTGCGTGAATGGGCATTCGTCCCGTCAGCATCTGGAACATCACTACGCCGAGACTGTAGATGTCAGAATGGATGTTGAGTTCTCGCCCTTCCATCTGCTCTGGTGAAGCGTAGGCAAGAGTCCCCATAAATGTGCGAGTTTGGTCAACATCTTCAGCTTGCATCGTTTTAGCAATACCAAAATCCAGCACCTTGACCAACTCACCTAAGGAATCATCTTTCGTGATAAAGATATTGCTAGGCTTGATGTCGCGATGAATGATGGGATAGAGCTTACCGTCAACATTGATTCCATCATGGGCACATTGGAGGCCAAGACAAATTTGACGGACGAGCCACAAAAAACGTGGAACAGGCATGGCCCCATTTTGCTGATGAATCATTCCTGCTAGGCTATCTCCCTTCAGATATTCCATCACATAGAAGGGAATTTCATGCTCATCAATGCCGTAGTCTGTAACTCGAATAATGTGAATGCTGCGCTGCCCAAGCCTGGCACAGATCATTGCCTCGTGCTCAAACCGTTCGCGCATTTTTTCGTTGAGCAGCGTTTGTGACAAAAACTTGATGGCAACAGACACCCCGCCAAGGAGGTGATCCTTCGCTCCATATACGTTGCCCATCGCGCCCTGGCCCAGACGCTCCACTAGTTCGTAGCGATTCGCAAGTTTTCGACCCATATTTGGATCGGGTGCAGCAGTCGGCATGACTAGATATTCCTACAGGTCCTACGAACGAGACAGTGCTTCGATGAGAGTGAGTTAGGGTGTTCCCATCGTGATCATTGGGGAGAATTGCACAGGGTTAGAGGATTGCTCGAGACAGGAAGACAATGAGAGCAAAGTTGCTAAAAGCAAGTTCCCTATAAACTGCTTCACGCCACTCTGTAATAGCTTACCGAACGACTCATAAATTTGCTTTAAGTGTAGATGTTGCGATCGCCACTTGGTCTGAACTTGAGCATCTCCACAAGCTTTCGTTGCTGTTTCCTCAAGTTATGTCAATTCGCTCAGTTTCATCAAATTTGTGTTTTGGATGCATCCATGCATGAAGCCCTTCTCTGTAGCGCCGCTTCCAGCTAGGACGGCTCTCTCCGCTATTCTCTGGCTTAACCTCTCTATCGTAGACAGGTCACGTCGCTACTTTGCGTCCCCCTTAGAGAAAAAATACAAAGAAGGCACTAAGGGAATGAACAACCGCAATGGTTGTCCACAACTCCGAAGATAAATCCTTGAAGATCGTGGTACTGCACCTTAAGTCGATCTCTCTAAAGCATCCTGTTCTTAATAAATACAGAGTGCCCGATTACGAAGCAGAGTTGACGAACTCAAGGATTTTTCCGAACAATAGAGTTACTAAGTTTCACCCTGAGCCTCAAACTGTTTCTCAAGCTCGACTTAAGGCTCGACTCGATAATAAGACGGGATAGCTTCCAAATCTTGTCGGCTATTCGCTAGCGCTAAATAGATCATAGATGTTGCTTCAGCCCGAGTTGCTGGAGCATTCGGTTCAAATCGATTCACATCAGGATGACTTATCACCATTCCTGCAGATGTTGCAGCAGCAATTTTTTCGATCGCCCACTCTGGAATCTCCTCTCGATCGCTGTAGGTTTCCAAAATAGCGTCTGGATTGTTGGGAACATCGAGATCGAGTCCTGTAGCGAGTGCAATAATTACTTCTAATCGAGTCACTGGATTAGTCGGACGAAATGAATCGTCTGGGTAGCCTGACATAAAATTCAACTGCGATGCTTTATCAATCGACTCTTTCGCCCAGAAGTCCGTAGAAATGTCAGCATACTCAACTGACTCGACATCGCCTGACTCTGCGAATGCTTGGCGAATACTTGAGGCAAATTCAGCACGGGTAACGTCAGCATCGGGTCGAAACGTTCCGTTTGGGAAGCCTTCAACAATTCCAAGCTGACTCATGTTATCGATGTACGACTTTGCCCAAAAATCTGCCCCGATGTCGGTAAAGTCAGTGGGAGTCGGTAGGCTATTGCTTCCAGTTACAGGAACCTCTTCTGGAGCATCAGGACTAACTCCTACGGAACCCGTTTCACCCTGTGTCGTAGCAACATCAGTCTCATCTAATGGAGTGGGATCTATATTCGCGCTGCCCAACGGAGCGATCGCCCCTGCTACCCGCCCGTCTCGGTCGGATCGAGATGGATTTCTGGATCGAGGTAGAGAAGTCTCCTCATTCTCTACCTCTCCACCTGAAAAAACTCCACCCAAGAACGAGTCGAGTCCCCCAGCAACAGAATCTGAATCGTCTCTGTCCCTGCCGATGGTTGCTGATCGAGTTCCTTCACCATCGGGTTCAGCCTCTATGACCGATGAGGAAGTATCGCCTGCATCTTCTTGCAAACCTGCGATAAAAGAGCGATCGCCTCCCCGCGACATCCCCCAAAACAAAATTCCGCCTACAGCAGCAAGAGCCAAGAAAACAGCAATGAGTTCATCTTGACGCTCATTCCGGTTTTGGGGATCGGGCGGAACGGATTGGGTCATAGCTTATGTCTGGGGCAACAGCAAATTCACCCAAGTATACTAACCCATTTAGCTGTGGAAAAAGACTGCCTTAATTAGGATTGCTGCACCTAACCTTAAATTCGACGACTCAAATGCAACGAATCAAATGCAACGAAGTGTTGCAGATTTAGGGGTGAAATTCCAAAAAATGGGGTGAAATGCACAGACGATTCCCGCTATCTGAATTAATCTGGTTACAATCCAAAAACTGGGCTATAGATTCTCCAACAAGCAGGGGCGAATGGGCGAGAGCATATTATGGTGATGAAAAAGCATCTGCACCAAATCAATCTTCCGCGCTTTCACTCGGCTTCAAGCCAAGTGTCTCCAGCGACGCAGCCGTCCTCCTCAATACGACTGGAGTCTCCACACCCCGTCGCGCCTGAGCCTTCTAACCCTTACAGTTTTCATATTCAGCCCAGCGTTCCGGGCAAGGTGCTAAGGCGATCGCCCGACACGGCTCCTAATGGTCTCAGTTCAGAAACCATCAGTCCAGAAATCAAGAGAACAGCACTGCCAAGAGAAAGCAGAAATCCGGCGATCGCCTTGCTCAAAGATGCGCTCAAGTCTGACTCTCCAACTTTGCCTGCTTTTGAGCCAGCGCTGCGTCAAGAATCGCCGCAAAATCAACGAACGGTAGCAAAGACTATCCTTTCTCCCCAGGGATCTCTAGACTCTGCCCCAGCACCTCATCCGAATCCTACTGCCTTGCGGCGTCTTCGTAGACAGAAACGGCGACGTTTAACCCGTGAACGACGACAGCGCCACAATCAAACTTGGACACGTCAGGTTTCAGCGCTGCGTCCTTCCTTGAAACCCCATTTCAAACGGCCCAGCTTCAAACGGCCCAGCTTCAAGCGGCCAAATTTCGGCAAGCTGGGCTTGAGCAAACTCGACTTTAGTAAGCTCAAGCCCTCTAAAAGAAACGAATTCAAGGTCACGCCTGCTCTCGAGCCTGCAGCTCCAAAACCAGTCGAGCCGCCACCGCTCACCCCAGAACAGCTCGAAGCGCTTGCTCAAGAGCGGCTTCAGCGTCAAGCGCGATCGCGCCTCTGGTCAATGACCTGGATTCTGGGTCTAATGATCGTGGGTAGCATGGGTGGTATCGCATACAGCCTTTTGACACAACTACCTCCTGCCACCAACTGTGAAGGGATGTCGCCGCTAGCATCGGATGGTGAGCGGCTTCATTGTGCTCAAGCAGCAGCAAAATCGGGCGAAAGAGCCGACCTGATCGCAGGAATTCAGCTGATCGAAGATTGGCAGCCCAGTCATCCGATGTATCGAAAAGCTCAGGTTTCGATGAATGAGTGGTCAGCCGCTCTACTCAACGAAGCCAAGCTGGTTTTGCAAGAAGAAGGGCTAGAACCGGCTGTAGAACTTGCAACCCACATTCCTCCAGAAAGTCCTCTCTACGAAGAAGCTCAGGAACGCATCCAGGCTTGGGAACAAGAATGGCAGCAAGGGGAAGAAATCTACGACAAGGCGATCGCTGCAATGTCTCAGCAGTCTTGGGGAGTTGCATCCGACCAGATTAGAGCCTTGGGACAGCTTGAGTTGCCCTATTGGCAGCAGAAGCGGGCGACCGATTTGTCGTTGCAAATTGTGCATGAGCAAGAAGCCTATCAGATACTGCAATCAGCTCAGCAGCAAGTGAAAGATGACCCAAGCCAGCTGGTCTCCGCATTGAAGGAGTTGCAAAGCGTTGCGACGGGAACATTGGTGTCGGATGAGGCTCAGGTACTCGTTCAAGAATGGGCAGGAATTCTCATTGCTGACGGCATGGAAGCTTTGGGAACTGGGGATCTGGATCGAGCATTAGAGCTGGTACAGTCTATCCCTGTAGCCCAGATTGACAAACCCATTGCTCAGGATTTGGTTCAGCTCAGTCAGGCTCAACAACTCGCGGATTTAGACGCTTCTCATTGGCAAACAAATCCTATAGGAATTTGGCGGCTGATGGAGGCGATCGCCGCTGCGGAAACAATTACTCCTGAGAGTTTGCTGTATGGCGAGGCTCAAGACGCCCTTGCTCAATGGCAGGGCGAGCTAGAAGATTTGACCCAGCTTCAAATGGCTCAATGGATTGCCAGCACAGGGAATCGCTATACCTTAGACCTGGCTGCACTACAGGCTGAAGCTATCGAACCGGGTCGTCCCCGTCGAGTTCAAGCACAAACGCTGATTGCGCACTGGAGACAGGAAAGCCAGCGAATTCTCGACCGTCCGCTATTGGCTCAGGCAACGGCGATTGCTGAAGACGGGACAATAGATAGCTTGCGCGAAGCGATCGCCCAGCTTCAGTCCATCAGTCCCGAACGAGCTATTTTTCCCCAAGTTGAACAAGCTATTTCTCAATGGACTCAGCAGATTCAAGCAATCGAAGATGGGCCGATTTTGACAGAAGCTCGGCAGCTTGCGGCTGACGGCAAATGGCAAGAGGCGATCGCCAAAGCTGAAACGATTGCGGCTGAGCGATCGCTTCACGATATTGCTCAGAGTAATATGGCCGAGTGGCGCAGCGAACTTCAGCTCGAAATTGATCAGCGATGGCTAGCCGAAGCGCGATCGATGGCTGAGCGACGACGGCTGACCAGCGCGATTAACACCGCCAGCCAAATTCAGCCGGGACAGCCTTTGCACAACGAAGCCCAATCTGCCATCAACCAATGGGTCGAACAGCGGGAGGCGATACGCGCGCGTCAGGCTCCTCAGCCGACTCCGGCTCCGACCAACACTCGCTCTACTCCAAGTCGTTCGTCGTCCCCTGCTCCTCGACAGCCTTCTGCCCCATCGCAGTCTTCCGCTCCGCCACAACCCTCATCAGCTCCGCCGTCCAACGGCAACTACGACGGATATTTTGACTCCCGATATTACGATAGCCCTTGAGGTATAGATTTTTTGGGGTTGGAACGTATACATTTGTGGAGAGACAGGTCAGATTTAGTCCAGACCTCATAGAGATGAAAGTACAGAGACGACAGTAGAGTTAGCTGAAAGGCACTAGCTGAAAGGCACTATGACCGCCCAATCTCAACCCCAACCTAACATTGCTGTCTTTTTGATCGATGACGACTTCATCTTTCGCACGGGGCTGAGAGTTTGGCTAACACAGCAACCTCAGATCAAGATTGCTGGAGAAGCGGATCGAGAGCGCACCGCTCTAACACTGATTGAGCAAACTCTGAAGAAAGATCGGCTCAATTCTTCCACAGACTCTACTCAGATCGCAGAGCCGGAAGAATCTGAAACGGTCTACGTGGCGATCGCCAATTTATCGCTAGGGCAGACCTTAACTCCAGCCGCTCCGATTGGCGGAGCACAGTTTGCAGAAACTCTAAAGCGGCGCTATCCTAACCTGCCAGTCCTAATGTTTGCATCAACTCTAGATGCACTAGCCCTTGAGCATCTCCGTCAAATTTCAGTGAACGGGTTTATCCATAAATCTGCGCCGCCTGACGAGTGGTTGCGCGTCTTGCAACGGATACTTGCTGGAGAAACGGTATTGCCCGATGCGATTACGTTTCCATTGCCGCCTAGCTTAGAGTCCTCTAGCTCTACCGTTCCGGCAACTCCGAGAGGGGCGATCGCCCGACCGTTTGCACTCCTGCGACGCAATCTCAGACAGTCTGGAGTTCGCCAAATCGAAGCTGCTTTAACAGACCTGACTTCTCAGCTCAATCATCCCCGACTTGAAGGACTCGATCGATTCGTTGTTGAGGGTCGCCACCGAGAACTGCGCACCGCTCGATGGCTTGTCCGACATGTGTTGGCAACACCTCACCTACCAGAAGATGAAGATGAGCATCCGTCTTCAAAATCGGCATTTCGAGCTGAATCCGAGGACAACCGACAGGCACGATTGTCTCGCGGACAATCTCCTACGCAGCTTGAGCCGAATCCAGAGGGCGATCGCCAAGAAGCGGGGGAAACAGTCGGTGGAGCTTTGGTCGGGGCGGGAGTTGAAGCGACTCTGTTCAACGGAGCCATGACCAAAATTAGGAGCAACCTCACCAACCACTCAGGAATTGTGTTGGAGATGGATATTTTGCATCCCGATAAAAAGCAGCAGTTACTGTACGTGGTAGTGCGCCAGTTGATGGAGCTGCTAGAAGATTTGAAGTTGGCTCAAATTACGTCAGAGCAGTTGTTTCAGCGGCGATCGCTGGTTCTACGAGATTTGTGGCAGCGCGTTGCAGAAGAATTTTTTGGTCGGTACTACGCGGTTCCGACAGAAACCTCAACCATCGAAGTGGTGAGCGTTTTGAGCGATGAAGTCGAAACGGCTCAAGCCAGTATTTTGAACTCCATTCCTTACAGCATGGAACTACTCACCCATTTGCTGTTTCGCGAGCCGCTGCAAGTAAACAGCGTTGCCTATGCACCCGGCACTGCCGAAGCCATGATGCGCGCCGAACAGTTGCTCGACCATTTAATTGTGCAAGTTGGCAACAGCATTGTTCAGCCGTTGCTCAATCAGCTCGGTGACGTTGAAGAGATCAAGCAAACCTTCTACGATCGCAGCCTCATCTCAAGCCGAGAAATTACTCGATTTCGAAACATGCTGTCGTGGCGCTATCGTACAGATGAGCTGGTGCAAATTCCAACCCTTATTTTTGAAAGCAAATATCGATTGTTTACTCTCAGCGGGGGAGGAATTCGGGCGATCGCGATCTATGCGCCCCGCCACGAGGAGTTAGAAACCCTCGAAGGTTTTCCTTTCCTAGTCACCCTAGCCTTAGAAATTCGCGATGCGGTTGCGCCTCAGCTTCGCTCGGTAGTTTCCTGGGTCGGCAGCGGATTTATCTATGTGTTAACCGATGTGCTAGGACGAGGAATCGGGCTGATCGTCAGAGGTGTGATTAAGGGAATTGGGTCTGCTTGGCAAGATGTGCGACTGAGTCGAGATGCCGACCAGCGTCGGCTTTAGTCAGCTTTGATTGATCTTTTAGGCTGATTTTCTAGCTGACTAACGAAACTCTTGGAAACCCTACTCTGCCGTAAGCGAGGTGACGTAAAGTTAACCCATCGAAACCGCTTCCGGCGTTGGGTTACGCGTCGCTCAACCCCAATCAATCTACGTCAGAATTTTTGTTCGGCAGCCAGGGCTGACTTCAAACTATCAGGTAGCCTTAAATCCTAGCGCTGATGACATCTATAGTGCTACGCGCTGATATAAAACCAATCGTTGATGGAGAAGCCGCGCACCGCGCGGCTTCTCCATCAATATCTGTCCTAACCTATCTGCGCGTTGCCATACAAAACTTTACAAACATACAATTTAGGAAAAAGTTTTCTTAAAGGTCAGCAATTTCGCGTAAATTTTCTATAGCAGGGGTGAAATAGGGATGGTGACCAGCATTCCTCAATGAGTAAGCTAGTGATGGCTCTGTGGTGTGCATCGAACTCTAAACTTAGGCGTGTAAAAATGGCCTGACTTAACTGCTGAAACCAGTATATTCACCATATCTGACTGACATCCAACATCTGCCATTCATCATTTGTTCATGAACATCCGAAATCTTTCCTTTCCTTCTTCCCCCCGATCGCCACTAAAGCGTCGTGACTCATCACGCATCTCTTTGCCAAACCGTTCACGCCGAGGGCTAATCGGAGGAGCGATCGCCACCAGCCTGTTCTTCATGGGAACCTTCGCGGCAACCTCCCAAACCCTATCGATTCCAGGACAAAACCGCTGGCTCGAAGTGCAACAGATTCGAGGAAGCGTCACCTATGTTGCAGGTGGTCAGCGCCGTTCTGCACGAGTGGGCGATCGCCTCCAGCGTCCCGCTCAGGGCATCAGCACCGCCGCTCGTTCCGGCTCAACCCTCGCCTTGGATACCGACATTGGCGTCGTACGGGTTGCTGAAAATACCAGCCTCCGAGTCCGCGAGATGAATACCCTGCAAAACGGAGGGCGAGTGACGCTACTGACCGTCGATCGAGGACAGGCTCGGCTTCAGGTGCGTCGTTTTAACAATCCAGGCTCCCGCCTCGAAATCGAGACTCCTTCAGGTGTCGCTGCCGTCCGGGGGACAGATTTTGGCGTGAGTGTCGAACCGACGGGCAAAACGGGAATCGCTACGGTTAGTGGAGCCGTAGAGGCCAGTGCTCAAGGAGTCGATGTCATGGTCAATCCGGGTTTTGGAACCAGCATCGTACCAGGAGAGCCGCCGCTTCCCCCCCGTCCAATCGACCGAGCTTTGTCTCTTGATCTCAATCGTGTTCAGCGTACCAGCAACCGACTTCTCATCAGGGGGCAGGTTGACCCGCTCAATACGGTGCTGTTGAACGGCGAGTCACTCACAACAAATCAGGATGGAGAATTTGTCACCAGGGTGCGAGTTCGGTCTAACGAATATGCTGCGGGTCGTATATTAACGTTGACAGTACGCAATCCTCTTGGAAGTCAGCGAAGTCACATTATCAACATACCTGCGTTTTAATAGGCTTATGGTTGTTGGGCGATACGGGCTACGCCCAGGCAAGCCAACGCCCCTTGGCGCTTTTTCAGACCTTCTACCTGTTCGCCATTCACTCTCCCAAACTCCTGATGGGAGCCATCAACAAACTCGGTGTCTGACATGTTTCCTCTTCTCACACCGCCTCGGCTCGCGCCAAAGCAGTCGGAATCTGAGTTGCCATCAGCGTCCAAAGCGCGACGCCGGAAGCGCTATCTCCCGATTTGGGAATGTGTAGCAATTCTCATTGCGTTAGGGCTTTGGCACTGGGGCAAATGGCAACCGTTTGAAAACATGGCCTACAAAATGCTCTATCAGAGCAGGCAGGCTGTGCTGCCTAACGAAGGCTGGGACGATCGCCTAGCTGTGATTGCCATTGATGATGCCACATTAGAAACCCTTGATCAGTTTCCTTTGCCTCGCTCGTATTATGCTGAACTGCTGCAAACACTGAGCTTCTCTCTGCCTGCTGCGGTAAGTTTTGATGTTCTTTTCTCAGAATCCAGCCCAGATGATGAAGAACTTTCGTTGGCGATCGCAGACAGTTGGAATGTGGTGTTGGCGATCGCAGACGGACTCGGCGACAGTAGCATGGAGCTTGTTCCAGAGCTAGCCCATAATTCTGCGGCAATCGGTCATGTCCATGCTGTGCCTGACTCTGATGGAACAATTCGTAAAATTGATCTTTATCAAGAAAATTTAGTTGATGGCAGCTTAGTGCCCTCGTTGGCGATCGCCACTCTTCAAGTTTATCAAGAGAGCTTAGCTTTGACTGCTGGCGAAGCCGTTCCCGACCGACCGTCTAGTTTTGTCGAACCTCTAGCCACGACTCTCCAGCCACAAGTTTCTCTCAGACAGCAGGACGCATGGGTCAACTGGCCTGCTCCTATCAATTCCATTGCGGCTTCCTCTTCCTCCTGCGAATCCAACATCGAGTCAGGAAAATTGCGGGTCTATTCCTTCGCTTGTGTGCTCGATCAACAGATCCCAACCCATGCCTTTGAGAACAAGATTGTCCTGATCGGAACAACCGCTCAAAGCCTCGACCCCATGATCATTCCCTTTCACCGGGATCAGCCAAAGTCTGGAGTGTTTTTACATGCCGCGCTCATCGATAATATCTTGAACGATCGTCTGCTTCAGCGACCACCGCGATGGGCAGAAGGAATCCTCATTGCGCTGCTCGGCATTGGCATGGTTATTGTCATGCAGCGACTCAACTTGGTTGGGCGAATCATCGTTCTCGTCGGGCTGCCTCTCCTCTGGTTTGTCGGATCAGTCGGAGCGCTACAAGCCAGTTGGTGGTTGCCCGTTGCTGCTCCCATCGGAACGGTGATGCTGGTATTTACGAGCACTCAAATTCGAGAGCAGCTAGACAAACAACAGTTGATGAATCTGTTTGAAATCTACGTCTCTCCCGAAACCGCTCGCCACATTTGGCAAAACAAACAAAATGTTCTCACAAAAGGTCAGTCTGATCTACCTGATGTAGAAGAACTAACCGCCACAATTTTGTTTATCGATATTCGAGGCTTCACCACCATTTCAGAAGGACTACCACCCGAACGACTGATGGTCTGGCTCAATCGCTACTTCGACACCATGACAGCCTGCATTCTCAAACATGGCGGTCGAGTCGATAAGTACATTGGCGATGAAATCATGGCTGTGTTTGGCAACCCCGATCAGTCTCCTTCTGCCGCATCCGATCGCCACAATGCCCAATGTGCGATCGCTGCCAGTCTCGCCATGCATGAAGAACTACGGCACTTGAACCATGAATTTATTGCAGAAGGATTGCCGACGGTTCAGTTTGGCATCGGCATTCACACCGGAACGGTCGTCGCTGGAAACTTGGGAGGGGCACGTCGATTCAACTACTCCGTTGTCGGTGACACGGTTAATGTCGCCTCGCGCCTTCAAGGCTTGAACAAGAAGATTATTGAGAACAACCCATTCCACGTTCTCATCAGTCGCACAACACGAGAGTATGTGGGCGATCGCTACGCCAGCCAGTCCGTCGGAAACCTCAAGCTCAGAGGTCGCGAACAAGAACTCTTGGTCTATAGCCTTCAAGAACCTCAAGACTTGCATCAACTCTAGTCAGCACCGAGATATAGCAATGCGCAGATAGGTTAGGAC
>JGI12048J13642_10782790_pt1 | contig 12117 bp, 8 predicted proteins | sample ElkSlonscriptome_16_FD_13642 | JGI IMG/M metagenome (IMG submission 13642) | reverse complement strand
CAGACCGGGATATTCAATTTATTCGTCGATTTACTGCAATACCGCGGACCAGGCTGTCTACGGTATTTTTTAAAATAGGATAGTATGAAAGAATGGCTTAAATCAAACAAAAAGGTAACGCGGGTGATCAAAGATGTTGCCGAACTGGCAAATTATCTCTGGCAGCGGGGATGGGCGGAAAGAAACGCCGGCAATATCTCCTACAACCTCAGCGGTATGATCCAGGAGGATTTGAGTAACATGGATGAATACCCGGTGTTTGGTCTGGACAGAGGCTATCCCGAACTTGGCGGTGGTTATTTCTTTGTCACGGGAACGGGGAAGCGGATGCGTGACCTGGCGAGAAACCCGATGAAAAACGCCTGTATCATTAAAGTGAGTGACGATGGCAGGCATTACCACATCATTTCCAGGAACAAGAAAAACCTGTATGATTTCAGACCGACCTCAGAATTGCCTACACACCTGGCCATCCATGAACAGTTAAAATTAAATGACTCCCCAAACAGGGCGGTGGTCCATACGCATCCAAACGAACTGGTTGCACTGACCCAGATCAAGGAATTCCAGCAGGAGAAAGAGTTGAACAGAATTCTGTGGGGCATGCACCCGGAAGCCATTGTCTTTGTACCCAATGGACTTGCATTGGTCCCCTATATTCTTCCAGGGACCGAAACAATTGCTCAGGCAACACTTGACAGACTGAGCGATTCAGAGGTGATCATGTGGGAAAAGCATGGTACTTTCGCAGTTGGAGAGGATGTGCTGGATGCATTCGACAAGATCGATATCATGTCGAAATCGGCACGGATTTTTTTCATGGTCAGACAGGCAGGTTATGTGCCGGAAGGGCTGACTGATGAGCAGATCAATGAATTAAAAAAGAAGTTTCACCCGGAGAATTAACAGGAGATGCCGAAACAGGAATTATTAGCATTTGATCTTGGCGCGGAGAGTGGGAGAGCGATCCTGGGTACGCTGCTTGAACGGGAGCGTCTGGAGATGAATGAGATTCATCGTTTTTCAACCGGTCAGCTCTCCATAGATAAACACTATTACTGGAATGTATTCCGCTTTTACGAGGAGATCGTTCACAGTCTGCATAAATGTGTCGTTGAACTGAACAAAATTCCACAAAGTATTGGCGTTGATACCTGGGGCGTAGATTTCGGACTCATTGGAAGTGACGGCTCCATTCTGAGAATACCATACAGCTACCGGGATCCGATGACAGAGACCTCCATGCCTGCTTTCCTGGAACGCATGGGGCGGACGGAGATCTATGAGCGGACAGGCATAGCGCTTCATAAATTCAATACCCTGTACCAGATCTATGCGATGAACATGGCCAATGATCCGGTCCTCGGAATGGCTGAAAAGCTCCTGTTCATGCCGGATCTGTTGAACTACATGCTCACAGGTGAGGCGAAATCAGAATTCACCTTTGCGACGACCTCTCAACTGTACAACCCGGTAACCCGGTCCTGGGACGAGGAGATCATCAGGAAGCTGGCCATCCCGAAAGAGCTGTTGCAGGAGGTAGTAAACCCGGGAACGGTGATCGGACTCCTGAACCAGAAGATCAGCAGATCCATCGATGTAGAGGGGATCAAGGTGATCGCTGTAACTTCGCATGACACAGCATCTGCCATTGCCTCTGTTCCCGCAGAAGGTGACGATTGGGCCTATATCAGCTCAGGAACATGGTCCCTGATGGGGGTGGAACTCAAGGAGCCGATCATCAACCAGCGCTCCATGCTCTTTAACTTTACCAATGAAGGAGGAGCTGACGGGACTTTCCGCTTCCTTAAGAACATCATGGGACTCTGGGTACTGCAGGAGTGTAAGCGATCCTGGGAAAAATCAAAGGGTGAGATGGAGTACCCTGATATTATCCTGGAAGCGCAGAAAGCAACACCATTCTCAGCAATGATCGATCCCGATTATGCAGGATTCTATAATCCGCTTGATATGCCGGCAGCAATTGATACATTTTGCAGGCAGACCGGGCAAGTGTCCCCAAAATCGGTGGGGACCATCGCACGGACAGTGCTGGAAGGGCTTGCACTAAAATACAGGATGGTGCTGGATCAACTCGAACTTGTTACCGAAAGAAAAATCAACGTGATCCATATCATCGGGGGAGGGACGAAAAACGAATTATTGTGCCAATTCACGGCCAATGCCACGGGAAGAAAAGTGGTGACCGGACCTGTGGAGGCGACAGCGGTCGGTAACCTCCTGATCCAGGCGGTCGGACATGGCTACCTGGAAGATCTCGGACACCTGAGAAGGGTGGTGAAAAACTCGTTTGATTTGATGACCTATACACCCGAAGATTCGGAATTATGGGAAAATGCCTATAAAAAATTTCAGAATATCGCGAAGCAAAACTAACTTTACAGCAACTTAACCAATTACTGCTAACATTTATGAAAGCTGACAAAACAATTAATGATGCCTATCAACTGGCAAGGGAAAGGTATGCCCGTTTGGGAGTGGACACCGAAAAAGCCATGGAGGCATTGAGACAGATCAGCCTCTCCCTTCACTGCTGGCAGACCGATGACGTTGCCGGTTTTGAAAAACCCGATGCAAGTCTCTCTGGCGGAGGCATCCAGGCAACAGGTAACTATCCCGGTAAAGCAAAATGTATTGACGACGTGCGGGCTGACATGGAAAAGGTCTACACACTGATCCCGGGAAAACACCGGTTTAATATGCATGCGTCATATGGTGACTTTGGAGATACATTTGTGGATCGAAACGAAATTGAAACGAGCCATTTTACCTCCTGGGTCGATTGGGCAAAATCAATCGGTATCAAACTCGATTTTAACTCCACCTGCTATTCACATCCAAAAGCGGATGATGGTTATACACTGAGCAGCCTGGATCCGGATATCCGGGAATTCTGGAAAGAACATGTCAGCAGGGCCAGGAAGATCAGTGCATACCTGGGTCGGGAGACCGGCTCACGGTGTATCCATAATGTATGGGTGCCTGATGGTGCCAAGGACCTGACTGTAAATCGCCTGAGACACCGCGAACTGCTGCGGGACTCTCTTGACGAGGTATTTGACACAGCATATGATCCGAACGAAATGGCCGACTCCATCGAATCCAAACTGTTCGGCATAGGCAGTGAAGCTTACGTGGTTGGATCTCATGAGTTCTATATGGCCTATGGCATCTCCCGTGACAAAATGATCTGTATCGACATGGGACACTTCCACCCAACCGAACAGGTGGGGGACAAAATTCCATCACTGTTTACATTTGTTGATGAACTGATGTTCCACTTCAGCAGGGGACTCCGCTGGGACAGCGACCATGTAGTGATCCTTAATGATGATCTTGAACTGGTAACACATGAGATCATTAGAGCCAATGCCTTATCGAAAGTAAATGTCGGACTTGATTTTTTCGATGCAAGCATCAACAGGGTGGGGGCTTATGTGATTGGAACGCGTGCCACGCAGATCAGTTTCCTGAAGGCGCTGCTGGAACCCACCGAGATGATCAGGAACTACGAGAATGAAGGCAAAGGCTATGAAAAACTTGCCCTCATGGAGGAGATGAAGCTGATGCCGTATGCCGATGTCTGGAATTACTTCTGCATGCAGCAGGAGGTGCCCTCAGGCATCGATGCCATAAAAGAGATCGGAACGTACGAGAAAGAGGTGCTGTCTGAGAGGTAGCCTTCAGCATTCAACGGTCAGCCGTTATTTGAAGATGCCGGAGGCATCACATCCTTTAGCCCGGCATCGCAGATGCCGGGATGACATGAGAAAGTTCTAGGTGAGTTCATCCCAACCGTAAGGACGATCCAGGCTTTCGATCTCCTTCGGATAGGTGATCCCGGTAATTTTCCTGATCCTATCCATCTGCTCCATCAACATAAGGCTGAATGAATGAGGCATCATTTCGCTTTCGGTCAATCCCTCTTTCAGGCACCTGACAGCTTCCATGGCTTCATATTCATACCCGTTTGCAATGGGCGGAAACTTCAATACCTTGTCCTCCTGTTCATCCACCCGGAGGGTGATGTCCACGGGAGTAAACCACCAGTTGTTAAACTCGATGTTTCCTTTCGTACCGAAGATCCTGGCTTTCACAGGTGTATTTGCACGGGTGGTGGATGTGAGGTTACAGATCGTACCTCCCTTGCTTTGAGTGATCAGTGAGGTGGTAAGGTCTATCTTGTTTTCATTCAGTAATGAATGTGCCTTCAAACTCTCAGGTTTTCCGAACAGGAACAGGCTGAGAAAGAGGGGATAGATCCCGATATCCAGCAAGGCACCTCCTGCAAGATATGGATTGAAGAGCCGGTGCTTTGGATCGTACGGGAAATTCATTCCGAAATCCACATCCATGCTTGCCACCTCCCCGATGGTTCCCTTCTCGATCAGCTCCCTGGTCTTGATGATCCCAGGCAGGAACATCGACCAGAGTGCCTCCATCAAGAACAGGTTTTTCTCATCGGCCATGGCAATAAGTATCTTCAGCTGCCTGGCATTGATGGTGAAGGGTTTTTCACACAGCACATGCTTCCCTCCCTCGAGGCAAAGTTTTGTATGCGCGAAATGGTAGCTGTGGGGTGTGGCGATGTATACAATGTCCACCCCGGGATCATCAACCAGCTCCCGGTAGCTGCCATACGATTTTTCAAATCCCCATTTGGAAGCAAATTCAGCAGCTCGGTCACCGTCTCTTGCTGCTGCAGCCTTTAAAACGGAGTCATTCGTCTTCTGCAGTGCTTCTGCAAATTTATTGGCGATCCAGCCGCAGCCAAGGATCCCCCAGTTGATCTTTTCCATGTTCGCTATTGTCGGTTTATGATTGTTCTGTTCAAATTGATTTCCTGCATGGATCATGGCCCCGGATCTGGGTCCATCCCCACTGAAAAGTGGATCATCCCGCAATCCGTTACCCCTGTTTCAGTATTTCTTCGATCTTTTCCAGCTCATCCTCACTGAATTCAGTGTGGGAACTTGCAGCGATACTGTCATCGATCTGACCGGTCTTGCTGACACCGATCAAAACACTCGTGATCCGTTTGTCTTTCAACAACCAGGCAAGCGCCATCTGGGCCAATGACTGATCACGCTCCTTCGCGATTGCATTCAGTTTACCGATCTTTTCAACCAGCTCGTCTGTAAGCGCATTGGTACGCAGGAATACGCTCCGTCCTGCCATCCTGCTGTCCTCAGGGATGCCGTCCAAATATTTGTCGGTGAGCAGACCTTGTGCGAGCGGACTGAAGGGGATGCAGCCCATGCCTTCCTCCTCAACTACATCCAGCAGGTCATCTTCAACCCAGCGATCCAGCATATTGTACCTTGGCTGGTGAATCAGGCAGGGAGTACCAAGGGATTTCAAAATTCCCACAGCTTCACTTGTCTGTTCCGCGGTGTAATTTGACAATCCCACGTATAATGCCTTTCCGCTCCGTACGATCTGGTCCAGCGCCCCCATGGTCTCTTCGAAAGGTGTATCAGGATCCGGGCGATGCGAATAGAAGATATCCACGTAATCGATTCCCATCCTCCTGAGGCTCTGGTCAAGACTGGAAACCAGGTATTTTTTGGATCCCCATTCTCCATAAGGACCGGACCACATGTGGTAGCCGGCTTTACTGGAAATCACCAGTTCGTCACGGTAGGCTTTCAGGTCATCCGACAGCACCTTCCCGAGTGTCTCCTCTGCCGATCCGGGAGGCGGACCATAGTTGTTGGCAAGGTCGAAATGCGTGATTCCCCGGTCAAAGGCATGCAGCAGCAATTTTCTGCTTGACTCCAGGGATTTGTCCTCCCCGAAGTTATGCCAGAGTCCGAGGGAAACGGCAGGCAGCTTCAGCCCGCTCTTTCCGCACCTTTGATATGGAATTTGCTTGTAACGTGAGTGATCAGGTGTGTAGCTCATATTTTTTCTGGTTTTGCCCCTGAAATTACATGAAACGAATGGTACAACCAAAAAAATGGCACTACACTTTATGCTGAAAAATGTATTTTCCCCGCATACTTAATCTGCTATCCCCGCACACTTGCTTCAGGAAGTCGTTTCATGATATCCTGCAACTGCTCCGCACTTTCGAGACCCAGCGTGAAACTGTCGATGAAATCATGCCCCGTATGGAACTCCAGGCATTCGTCTTTCTTGTCAAGAAGCCGGCCTGCACCATAAACCTTCATTCCGATGATCGCCTTCCCATTGTCTTTCATCTTCGTCAGCACGTTCCGCACGGTATCCACATCCGAGTCCATCATCACACCGGCCGGGTTGAACCGGGCAAGGTCAACATCCACCCATGGTTCAATTGCAGCTTGCTCAAGCGCTTCAAGTGAGTGACATGAAATACCATGTGCCCTGATGATTCCCTCCTCCCTGGCCTCAGATAGCACCTCCATCGGTCCCTTCAGATCATTCCGCCAGTTGCCGTTGGTCACAGCATGCAGCAGCACAATGTCCAGGTAATCCGTCCCAATCTCCTTCCTGAACCGGTCCAGGTCCTTTCTCATCCCGTCTGCCGTAATGGAGGTAGACTTGGTGAGGATGACCACATTTTCCCTCTTGATCCGCTTCTGCGCCTCTTTCAGATGCGGATGTGTACCGTACTGGTCGGCCGAATCCCAGAAATTGATCCCTTCGTCGTAGGCAGCATGCAACAGGTCTGCCAGTCCGCGGATGCCCAGCTTTCGGGTCTGGTTGGAACTACCCCTCCATCCACTCGATCCGGTCCCCATCGCCATGCGGGACATCTCGATCCCGGTGTTGCCGAGCTTGACCCTGTCGTAGGGATGCATTGCCTTATCTCGGGCGTACAGGTGATAGGGGAATGCCGACAATGCAGCAATACCGGTACCTGCAGCGACTGACCTCTTGATAAAATGCCTGCGTTTCATCATATCCTTTTTATTTATAAACATTCACAACCTGCGATTGTTGATCAATAATAGTAAACAATTCCGTTCAATTCCACTTTTCGACTGTTAAATTTGTTAAGCTGAATAGAACGCCTGTCTCCTCTACAGGCACTGTCCGACTACTCAGACTTCAGGTGCTCGTTTAAATAATCGGTGTACTGCCCCATCAACAGCATATAGCTCGTAAGATCATACGCCACACCATGGTTGCCGGGAGGATAGATCCTGAGGTCCACATCTTTGCCCGCCTGGATAAATGCATTGACCAGCTGAAAAGTGTGCTGGGGATGTACATTTTCATCCATCAATGAATGAACCAGCAACATTTTGCCTTCAAGCTTATCTGCATTCGTTGCAATGGCACTGTTGGTATAGCCCTCCTCGTTATCTTCATAAAGCCCCATCAGCCGTTCGGTGAGGATGCAGTCATACAACCTGTGGTCAGAATTGGGCGCTGCAACGATGGAGGCCTTGAATACACCAGGGTGATTGACCATGGTAAAACCCGACATGAACCCGCCATAGGAGTGTCCCCTGATGGCCATGTTCTCTCCATTCACCCAGCTGTTCTCAGCGAGAAATTCTACCGTTTCCACGAAATCCCTGGCTTCATATTTGCCAAGCTGACCATGAACTATCTTTTCGAATGCACTTCCGTATCCACCGTTCCCGCGGTTGTTGACACTTGCAATGACATACCCCTCCTGGGCAAGCCACTGGTGCCATCCATTGGTTTCGAAAGTGTTATATACACCCTGAGATCCGGGTCCGCCATATATATCCAGCAACAATGGATAGCTCTTTTCAGGGTCAAAATCTATCGGTTTGATCAGGTACCCGTCAAGCTCCTGTCCGTCACTCGTGGTGAAAGTGAAAAGTTCCCGCGGCGCATAAACATGTGATTCCAGGAAGTTCTCCACATTCGTTATATCGGTCATATCCGTGACCAGCTTGCCTTTTGTACTGCTGAATTCAACGTGTCCCGGCTCATCTGCAGAGGAATAACGATCCAGGAAATACATCCCGTCGGGGGATACATCCACCGAATGATTCCCTTCTGCTGAAGTGATCTGTTTCTTGCCTTTTCCGTTGAATTTTATGGAATAGAGATGGTGCTCCAGTGGTGAAACCTCGGTGGAGAGATAATAGAGCGTCTTTTTGCCTGTATTGATCGCCTTGATCCCGATCACTTCATACGCTCCGTCTGTAACCTGTTTTACCTTCTTGCCATCATAGCTGATACTGTAGATATGTGCCCATCCGTCCCTTTCAGATACGAAAAAGAATGCTTCCATATCCGCAGGGAAATAGAAATGGTCCAGCTCTCCTGCAAAGAAATCGAATATATCGATCCAGGAATCGGAAGTCTCCCTGTAGATCATCTCCTTATCTCCCGAAGTCACATCGGCCATGTACACCTCAACCAGGTTTTGCGGACGGTTCATATAGACCAGGGCCAGCTGTCCTTCATTAGAAGTCCAGTAGATCCTCGGGATGTAACCACCCTTCAGGTCAAAATCGATCCACTCCCTGTTTCCCGATTCTGTATCGATCACACCGATCTTTACATATGGTGCAGGATCTCCAACCTTCGGGTAGGGGACCTCCATGTATTCGGGATGCAAACCAGAAAAATCAGTCAGGATATAAATGGGAACATGACGTTCATCAGACTGCCAGAATGCAATGTATTTCGAGTCGGGCGACCATTTCCATGCCTGCACCAGTCCGAATTCCTCTTCGTAGGCCCAGCCCCAGCGTCCGTTGTAAAAATGGTCCTCCGCATCATCGGTAAACCTCACCGTCTGGTTGGAGTCAAACTCGTACATGTACAGGTCTCCGTTCTTTCCATAACCAAGCTTCTTCCCGTCAGGAGAGACCTCAGCTGTGAATGCCTGCTCAACGATCAGGTCCATTTCGTTCTCATCAAGCGAATAATAATAGTAGTCGGAATTGCCTGAATACCGCCACACCGGGCTGAAATTTGTCTGAAACAATATGTACTGGTAGTCACCGGCCCATTGAAATGAACGGTACCTGAAATCACCGCCATCTGCAAATTTCTTTCCCTCTGCAGAAAAGACAAGTTCCTCCTCCCCGGATGCTATGTCATGGATCCATATCTCCTGGGCCCCGTTGCTGACCTTTGTGAATGAATACTGTGACCCGCCCCTGATCCAGACAAGATTCGAAGGCCCCCGGCTGCCACTGAGGTTCCGTGCCGAAAAGATCGCCTCCTGCAGACTGCCGTATTTTTGCTTTTGAGCATCAACAGGTCCAAAACTGACCAATGTGATGATCAGGATAATTGTAGATTTCAATAGAATTTTCATGATAATTTTGGTTAATGAGATCTTAAAATTAATGAAAAGTAGCTTACTTCCTCTGTATTTTTCTTATGCTTTCGGAAATATCAACAGCAAATCAACCGACCGGGCCGGGAATAATAAAAATAATGCTTCAGCGTTATACGAATATGGGATCAACCGACTGATCAAAAAAGTCGAAAAAACCGGAGAACACGTTGTAAGGAATTTTCAGAACCACCGACTAACCCAGTGAAGAGACTTATTCCCGGCGGTGCAAAATGTGCGAGTAGGGTTTGGTTGTTTGGTTGGCAGTTGTGTTCGAGGGTGCACGCTGCCTTGCACTGCCGGGATTTTTTTTACAGTCGAGAGCCAGTCGACCAAAGGGAGGCTGGTCCCCATAAGCGATGAAAGAAGCGAAATCGGGATCGAGAAACTGGAATCATCCTTTCTGAGCGATTTAAGATATGAAAGTTACCTGTACAGCCCCTCTTCATCCGTACCGGCCATCCCAACGATCAAACCAGCTATTTTCCCACAAACCTCATCAAAATAGGCCTTTCCCTTTTCAGCCGTTGCCTTTCGCGGGTCGCCGATCCCGGTATCTTTTGTCACCCGGCTCCATTCCCGCTCACTCCATGCCCATTTTTCATTGAGTTCTTGTATGCTGAATGTTCCGTGCTTCCCGTCACCTGCACGATCAAGAGGAAGCACAAGCTCCGGGCGGAGATGCAGCATCAGCGAAGTTTCCATCTCATCGGCATGGTCACCATCATTCTCAAAGTATTTTGACTTGTCCACCGACTGAAACCAGTTGGCGGTCACAAGGAACATTTCCGGAAATGAACTCCCGGCTTCCCGCAGGATCTGCTTGAAATCATTTCCGCCATGACCGTTCAGCAGCAGGAATTTCCGGATGCCCCAGTTACTCACCGATTCCAGGATGTCATGCAATACAATCGCCTGCGTGGAAGGGTAGAGGTTCACGGTTCCGGGGAGGTCCGTCTGACCGGTATTTACACCAAATGGGACAACGGGCAGCACCAGGCATTTAACTCCCTGTTCCATGGCCAGTCTTCCCGCCTCCTCTGCGATCCCTACCGTTTCATAGTTGTCTGTCCCATACGGAAGATGGTAATTGTGGGCCTCGGTTGCTCCCCAGGGAAGGATCGCCACTTCAGGTTGCTTATCCTTAATATTCCTGAAATTATTCTCTGCAAGAACGTGCGTGCGGTCTTCTTTTTTCTTGTCCATCGTGTTCAGGTTTTCAGATCTTCTCTTCCAGCAGTACAACAGGGTATTCGGTCCTGATTATCGCCTTTCCGTTTTTCACATTGGTGGTCTCGCCAGAATAAAAATCAGTCAACTCCGCACCTTCATCAAAAATCCCTTCCACATCGATTTCCACTGCATTCCCATCCAGGTCAAGCGCCACAACCACCCTGTCGGTGTAGCCAGCCTTTTCCCAGGTCCGGCTGAAGGTATAAGGTTCCGTGGCAATCATCCGGTGCACCCCCGCGCCCACAGCAGGGTGATTTCTCCTGAACTGACCCAGTTTCCTGTAATGATAAAGGACATCACTCACCAGGGTTCCGTTTACTTCCGCATCTTCCTCAAGTTTTTCCCAGTTCATGAATGAACGCAGGTTGGCATCCCCCTCTGCACCCGGGGTGAACAGCAACCTGGAGGTCTCGTCACCGTAGTAAACCTGCGCTGCACCAGGCGAAAGCAGCAGTTTAGTTGCCGCTTCAAAAGGCCGCTCCCGCATCTTGTCATATGGATCTCCGTCATCATGCGAACTAAGGTAATTCAATACCCCGTTCCCCCTGAGCGCACTGTTGAGGATTTCTGAATACTTTGAAAAAACAAGTTCATAGTGGTTCTGCGCATCATATTTGAATTCGAAATTGATCAGGTGATCGATCCCTTCAGCATAGAAATTCACAACCGTATCCCCGAAATCAAACCATTTTCCACCTGAAATCACATAATTGTATACTTCGCCCACCATGTAAAAGGGTTCCTCCTCCGGCACGACTCCCGGGTTGGCTGCTTTCCATTCCGCGTAAGCAATATCTGCCTCCTTCCTCAGATCGCTCCACACATCCTCTTCGGTATGCTTGGCCGTGTCGAGCCTGTAACCATTGATCCCGTATTTCCTTATATAGTCCGTGATCCATTTGATCAGATAATACCTGGGCGCACGCGGGTAGCCGGTCCGCCCGAAAAATGCATCCAGCTCCTCCATCTCTTTTTCATAACGCCCTTCATTCTTCCATTTTTCTACCAGCACATCGGGCAGTGCGACCGCATCCATCTTCCCGGTACGTATGTCGGGAAGGTTGTCTACAAGTGTACACTGAATGGTACTGGCATATCCTTCGTACGTGCACCGCGGTTCGGTGCGGACCCAGGCATCGCCCCATACCGGGTCATTTTCTGTAACCGGACCCGTATGGTTGATGATCACATCCATGATGATTCTGATCCCCTTGTCACGGGCAGCTTCAACCAGCGCATCCAGCTCCTCCGGTGTCCCGAAATTCGGATCGAGCGCTGTCCAGTCTCTGGTCCAGTATCCATGATAGGCATAGGTATCCCCGGTTCCTTCATCCACCATCCCGTGGATCTGTTCATAAAAAGGGGTCAGCCATATGGCGCTGATCCCAAGCTTATTGAAGTATCCTTCCTCGATCTTTTTTGTGACCCCGGCCAGGTCACCACCCATGAATCCGCGATTCACAGCGGCAGGATCCGTCCTGCCGAAATTCACATCATTGCCGGGATCGCCGTTATTGAACCTGTCGGTAAGCAGGAAATAGATATTTGCATTGTTCCAGATAAATGGCACGTCACGTTGTCCGCCATTCTCCTGCAGTTCCCGC
>JGI12048J13642_10616984_pt1 | contig 12125 bp, 8 predicted proteins | sample ElkSlonscriptome_16_FD_13642 | JGI IMG/M metagenome (IMG submission 13642) | reverse complement strand
CGCTTTCCGGGACCCGGAATCGGCGGCTTTTTTGATCCAACTAAAAGCCATTTCCTGATCGGCTGCAACGCCGGTTCCGTAGTTATAGCAGGTGCTGAGCTCCATCATGGCTTCGGCGTGCCCAGCTTCAGCCGCCTGCGTCAACAGGGAGATTGCCTGGGTCGGATTATCGCCCTTCAGCAACTCGATTCCTTCGGTATAAAGGGTTTGCGGATCAGCATTTCCGGCACCACCGCATCCGGAAAGAAGAACCATCAGAGCTGCACAGCCCGCAATACTATATAAAACAAATTTCCCATTCATAGAATTAGATCTACAGATTTCGCACACGATATTCAAGCACGGGTGTGTGCCATTTTTCTTAAAACCGTTCCCTGCATGGCATTACTTGCATAAACCGGGCTCAATCAGTATAAAGTGCGCCTTTTCCGCCGGTACCGGACCGGCTCGTTCATTTTAGAAAGCAGGGTATATCCATGACATCCAAAGAGATCCGCCAGTCGTTTTTCGATTTTTTTGAAACCAAACAGCATTCAATCGTAAAATCCGCCAGCCTGCTGCCGGATGCGCCGAACCTGCTGTTCACCAACGCCGGCATGAACCAATTCGTGCCGATTTTCCTCGGCCAGAAGAAATGTCCCTATACTCCGGGCCGCGCCGCCGACACCCAGAAATGCATCCGCGCCGGCGGAAAACACAATGATCTAGACGATGTCGGTCTCGACACCTATCACCACACCTTTTTTGAAATGCTGGGAAACTGGTCGTTCGGCGACTATTTTAAACAGGAGGCCATCGACTGGTCCTTCGAGCTGATCACGAAAGTCTGGGGATTCCCGGTCGAACGGGTATATGCCACCTATTTCGGCGGCGATGAAAAGTCGGAAGCCGACCTTGAGGCCAAAGACATGTGGTTAAAATATCTGCCGGCCGAACGCGTCGTTCCCGGAAATCGGAAAGACAATTTCTGGATGATGGGCGACACCGGCCCCTGCGGACCGTGTTCTGAGCTGCACGTGGATCTCACACCGAACGGCGACTGCGGGCCTGACATGGTCAATGCCGACAGCGCCGACTGCATCGAAATCTGGAACTTGGTGTTTATCCAGTTCAATGCCAATCCCGACGGCACCTTCACGCCGTTGCCAGCGCAGCACGTTGATACCGGTATGGGGTTCGAGCGCGCCTGTTCCATTATCCAGTGCACCAAAAATTTCACTGATTTTTCCGGCGTCATCTCCAACTATGAAACCGACGTCTTTACGCCGATTTTCCAGACCCTGGAAAAAATGAGCGGGAAATCCTATACCAGCATGCTGCCGGAAGACCCGGCCAAACAGACCGAGCAGGAAGCTGTCGATGTGGCGTTCCGGGTGATTGCCGACCACATTCGCTGCCTGTCGTTCTCCATTGCCGATGGCATCATCCCTTCCAACGAAGGGCGGGGCTATGTGCTGCGCCGCATTCTACGCCGCGCCGTGCGGTATGGGCGTACGCTCGGTTTCACGGAACCCTTCTTTTATAAACTGGCCGACACCGTGGTCGAAAGCTTTGGCGATGCATTCCCGGAACTGGTCAGCAACCGCGACCGTGTGAGCAAAACGCTGAAGGCCGAAGAGGATTCTTTTAACCGCACGCTGGATAAAGGCCTCGAAGTATTTGAGTCCATCGATAAGTCCTCTGGTCAGATTGCCGGCGCGGACGCCTTCAAACTCTACGACACCTATGGATTCCCGTTCGACCTGACGGAACTGCTCGGCCGCGAAGCGGGGTTGACCGTCGACAGCGACGGTTTCGAAGCATTAATGAACGAGCAGCGCGCGCGTGCGCGCGCGGACCATGCGTCTAAGAAGTCGGTCGTGATGGCTTCGGATAAAACACTCGATGTGGATGAGACCCCGTTCGTCGGTTACGATTCCGTGAAGTGTGAAACCGAAGTGGTTGAGATGCTCGATAACCACACGTTGATCCTGAAGGAAACCCCGTTCTATCCGGAATCTGGCGGGCAGCAGGGCGACCAAGGCGAAATCAAAGGGAACGGTTTCGGCTTCAAAGTCACCGATACGCAGAAGACGCCGGAAGGGATCATTGCCCACAAAGGTGAAATCATTTTCGGCGCACCGGCCAAGGGTATGCCGGTGATCGCCGCGGTCGACCGTTACGGTCGCGGTCAGCTCCGCCGCAACCATACGGCCACCCATCTGTTGAATTCCGCGTTGCGCAAGATTGTGGATCCGAATGTAAAACAAGCCGGATCGCTGGTGGCGAACAACTACCTGCGATTTGACTTTAACCATTTTGAAGCGGTGAATCCGGAGCAAATCCGGCAGATCGAGCAAATGGTAAATCATGAAATCATGAGAAATACCGAGCTCCAGACGGTGGAAATGGAGATGGCCGATGTGCAGAAATCGCCCGATATCCAGGCGGTGTTTGATGATAAATATGGCGACGTTGTCCGCGTGGTCACCATCGGAGAAACTAGTAAAGAACTCTGCGGGGGAACGCACGTTCAGATGACCGGCGACATCGGCCAGTTTCGTATTGTTTCAGAATCATCGGTCGCCGCCGGTATCCGCCGTATCGAAGCCGTTACGGGTCTCGACGCGCTAAACTGGGCGGCCGGCGAGCATGAACTGGTTACGTATTTGAGTCAGAGCCTGAGCGTTAAGCCGCAGGAAATTCCTGAACGGATTAAGGCCATGGCGGAACAGATTAAAGCGGCAGAAAAACAGTTGAAAGAACTCCAGACCAAAGCTGCGGTTTCCAATGTCGATGGCCTAGTGGATCAAGTGGAAGAAACCAATGGGGTAAAAGTGCTGGCTGCCGAGCTGGGCGAAATGCCGATGGATGCCCTGCGTCAGGTGCTCGACGGTCTGCGTCAGAAAATCGACAGTGCGGTTATCGTGGTCGGTTCTTCCAATGATGGGAAAGCCTGCCTCGCGGCCGGCGTCTCCGAAGACCTCGTGGCGAAAGGAATCCACGCCGGAAAACTTATCGGCCAGGTGGCTAAAATCTGCGGTGGCGGTGGCGGTGGAAAACCCGATAAAGCCCAGGCCGGCGGTAAAGACGCCTCAAAAATCGGCGATGCGATTCAGGCCGTTTCCAAAATTGTGGAAGACATGGCGGGTTAAACATTTCCAATGTCTGGAAGAGCAACCCCGTGGCTGAAGCTGCGGGGTTTTCTTTTTCCAGTCCGGGTTTTCATCTTATTTCTGTAACAGGCCGGTGGAGATGGGTAATATATCGGATATGGATACCGGAGACTTGAGGCCTTCTGCGGAAGAACGCGAAGATATTTTTGTGACGACGCGCTGGACACTGGTGCAGCGTGCCGGAGGTTCTGCTCCGGATGCACGTGCCGCTCTGGAGGACATTTGCCGAACCTACTGGTTTCCGCTCTATGCCTATGCTCGCCGTCGCGGTAAATCACCTGAAGATGCGGAAGATTTAACGCAGGCTTTTTTTGTTCGGTTGCTGGAGCAACGATGGATCGAGGATGCAAACCGGGAAAAAGGGCAGTTGCGGGCTTTCCTGATCACGGCGATGAAGCGTTTTATGCTTAAGGAGTGGCGGAAAGCCTCCGCTCAGAAACGGGGTGGGAGTGTGAATATTCTTTCCATTGATGCCGAGTTGGCTGAAGGCCGCTATGCAGGAAGTGTAACACCGAGTCTGGATGCTGACGCGCTGTTTGATCGACAATGGGCGCTGACGGTTCTGAATGCGACCTTCCAACGGTTGGAAACGGAATTTTCGCGCACGGCGAAGAGTGCAGAGTATTCGGTTTTAAAGGAGTCTCTGGTATTGACCCGCGAATCACTCAATTATGCAGATATCGCCGCCCGGCTGGAGATCAGCGAGGGGGCGGCCCGTGTGGCGGTGCATCGCTTGCGCAAACGTTTCCGCGAGGTCTATCGGGCGGAAGTTGCCCATACGTTGCCGGTGGGCGCGGATGTTGACGAGGAAGCGCGCTATTTAGCGGTGAGTCTCACAAAAGGATAAATTTTCAGTAACCAGAGCCTGCTGAGAGGTAAGAGTAGGGTATGAAAACTAACGAAAAGAATACCTGCCCACAATGTGGAAGCCAACTCCAGTTCGATGCTCCCGCCGGTTTATGCCCGGCCTGTGTCATGATTATGAACCTCGCCACGCCTACGCTGATGGACGAAGAGGGTTCGGCTCATAACGTCAAATTTGAAGTTCCGGAACTTAAAGAGATTATTCCACTTTTCCAGCAGCTGGAAATCATTGAACTGCTCGGAAAAGGCGGTATGGGCGTGGTCTACAAGGCGCGACAAAAGCAACTCGACCGCTTTGTTGCACTGAAAATCCTGCCCCGGGAGATTGGTGCAGCTGCGGGATTTTCCGAACGTTTTGCGCGCGAAGCTCAGGCGCTTGGAAAGTTAAACCATCCTAATATTGTTACGCTGTATGAATTCGGAAATGTCGAACGGGCCGGCGGCGATCCGCTGTACTATTTTCTGATGGAATATGTTGACGGACTCAACTTGCGGCAGTTGCTCGGAAACGGGCGCGTTGAGCCGCGCGAGGCGTTGGCCATTGTACCTCAGATTTGCGATGCGTTGCAGTATGCCCACGATCAGGGCATCGTGCATCGCGATATCAAACCGGAGAATATTCTACTCGATCGCCGCGGCAGTGTGAAGGTCGCCGATTTCGGGCTGGCAAAAATTGTGGGCACGAAAGACGACATCTCCACAGCCACCAAGGCCCCATCAACCGGCGATCATCAATCAACGATCGGCCATGTCATCATGGGCACGCCGAAATACATGTCGCCCGAGCAGATGGATGCACCCGGGACGGTGGATCATCGCGCGGATATCTATGCGCTCGGTGTTGTTTTTTATCAAATGCTGACCCATGAAATGCCTGACGAAGATCTGCAACCACCATCTAAAAAAGTGCGGATCGACGTGCGTTTGGACGAGGTGGTCTTGCGCGCTCTGGAAGAAAAGCCGGACCATCGATACCAGCAGGCCAGCACACTGAAAACGCAGGTTGAAACCATCATGAAAGATGATGGTGCGAATACAGACCTGAAGCCCGGACTGTCTTCATCCGGCAGAAAGCGCCTACTCTTCTTCCTAGCGGCTGTTCTGGTTGTGCTGATCGGGCTGAGTTTCATTTTCAGCGTGCAGGATCCGGGGCAAGCCATTTCGCTGGTTGAGCTCTCAAACCGGCCCCATTTGCTCAAGCAGGCATCGACCGAGCAGGTTATCGAAGCAGGCCTACAGAACGTGTCGATGCCCTGGGCCTGGCTGGAACTGAAGCGGCGGCTTGACGCGGGGCGCCTCACCGATAGGCAGGTGGCGCTTTTTGTTGAGTCTTTTGTCGGCCTGCTGGAACGCGACTATCCGTATGGCCACACGTCCCCTCTGTTTTCTCTGGGGAGCCTGCTGCGGGCATTTTCGGATGCGGAACGGCTGAGCGCTGGGCAGGAAATGGAGATTCTAATGGCCCTGCAGGGTGCGCTTACCGTGAGCCCGCTCCCTCGTGTTCGAGAGGGCGATAAAACCATCGAAGTCTTTGTGAAGTGGAAGGCTATGCATGATCATAAGTTGTTCGGTCTTGTTATGCTCAATCGGCTGGAGTCCATCGTTATTGACGGCACTCCTGCGTATATTCCTTCGGTTAATATCATAGACCCCCGCCCTATGGGGGAGCAGTTGCCAGTACCGTTGCCTCCGTTGGATCCGGGTGAATATACGCTGGAAGCCACGGTGCTCAGTGCCTGGGTAAAAGAAGGCGGGGCTGCATTACTCGGTAATGAAACTACATCGGCGGACTGGCCCACGGCAGAAAAAATATGGACGCGCACCTGCCGCGACATCATTCAGGTCTTTGATGAAGATAAGCCGATACTCGGCCTTATTGATGATCCGGCCGTTGATCCGGTTGCGGCGGGGATGATGGGCATTGAGGCTGTGAATATTAACTCGGTTAAAGGCGGATCCGGTCGGGTTGCCTCGTTTAAATTCCGCATTTCAAAGGGGCCTGTTCCGGTCAGCGCCGACGTGTTCCTGACCCTGGATGAGAAGACGTATCCATGTGGCAAGCTATGGGCTTTCTCGCGGGAGAATGGATATTCCCATTCCGGTCAGGTCAAAAGGGTAGAGCTTCCGGGCCCTGACCTGTCCGTTACCACGGCAACGATTACGCTGAAACCCAATCCGGCTCATTTGGAGAAAAATTCCGAGGTGGATGCCGTATGGAACCGGGAGATTGTATTCAACGATGTGCCGGTGGTCCGGTACGATGCCGACCCTTTCAATGACATCGTAACCGGTGATACCTTTGCCGGACTGGAAAATGCACCCAAAAAGCCCGTTATCGTGTCGGTATCTGCTGAAGGGGCCGTAGAGGTCAAAGGAATACCTTACACTCTGGAGCAGCTCAAGGAGGAGTTGAAACATCTTGTGGAGTCAGGCGCGGATGCCGTTCTGATACGTTCCGCCCAGAAAAGCAGACAAGAGCGGGTCCTTGAGGTAATGACGGCCTGCCAGATAGACGGGATTATTGCTGTGCATATTGCGGTTAATGATAAGGAAGGTGCCGGTTCCAATCCGTTCGACGTTCAATGAATCTTGATCGACCGTTTCCAATGATTGGTCGTTTTAATCGCGCGATTTTGCGGACAGCCGTTTCATCTTGTCGTCTTCGGTCTGTTTGACCGGGCATTCGTATTGCGTGGGTCCTTTTCTTTGGGGAGGGGGTTGCCCCGGTCGTCCATGGGGGTGGCTTTAACGCGTACATAGGTTTTCTTTCCATCGATCTCTGCCGTTTCGAGTTCGATGTAATCCACGCCCAAAGGCTGAACCACGGAAAACGGCGCGACGATCTTGGTTGAGGAGTAGCCATAAATGGGAATGTCGCCCATGGTGAAGGCGTCGGTTCGATCGGTTTCCTTAATCAGCACGATCAGTCCCTCGATGACTGTGTATTCCCCGACAAACTGGCCCCCTATGCTGAACTGAACGCCCAGGTGGGCCAAATCTTTCTGGTGAAACCGGTCTTCTATGAGGAAAAAGCGCTCATAGCCGCTCCGGTTGGCGGTCACGCTGCACGACGACATTCTGCCGGGTTTGGTTGTGATGGTTGGGGCCGACAGTATCTGTTGCGAGCCATCGTCGTTCAGGTGGAATACCTCGGCCTCGACCTTGACCTGTAGGCTGCGGGAGGTGAAGAAAATAGAAGAGATGGGTTGCGCGTCGAGTTCCGCAAGCACCGCAACGATGGGTTCGAAGTCGGGCCGGATGGTCGAGGCGTAGCTGATGTTGACCGGTCGGTTTGGACGAAGGTGTTTGGCTATTTCGCTGAGTTTAATGGCATCGCCATTCAGAGAGATGGATCCATCTATCGCGATCGCGACGTTATCCTGCTGATCTTTGCGGAGGGTGTCGTGCGTCATACAGTTGCAGTCCAGGGTCACCAAATTCTTATCCACATTGGATTGCGCGATGATGTTCAGAATATCCAGTGCGGGCTTTATGGTGGGTCCGGTTCCCTCCAAGTCATATGCGGTAAAGCTGATCGAGTGGACGCCTTCCAGCCGCTGCGCCAATTCTTCCAATCGGATTCGCTCCCCGTTAAAGGTAAGGGCTTGAGAGTAGAAGTTATACTCGATGCGTTCCTGTCGGATGTTCGCATACTGCTCCGCTTGCGTCGTGTCCCATACGAGCTTGGTGCCCTGGAAGGGCGATTTTCGCTCTCGTGCCGAAGCCATGGTGCATCCCGCAACGAATACGGCGGCTAGAAAAATACGTGTGATCGATCTCATTTTCTTTGACTCTCCTGTATGGCGATGAGTTCTTCGGGCTTGGGTTTTCTGATGTGTCCATCGGGATCGATCACATAGAAGCCGGAGCCCGGCAGTGGAACCCGGCGGTGAATGCGATCCCAAACATGAAGCCACGTGATTGGGCGGCCGCGATAGGTGCCTTCGTACTGGCGCGCATGTTGGAGCAGGACAATTTTCGGATTTTCATAGCCGGGTGCCATGGCGACCTGGGCCACGGCTTCTTTTTTATAGATAATTTCGTAAACAGTTGAGACGTGCGCGCCATCCTGGATCACCACCTCGCCCCGAATACATTGTACCTCGTGGTCATAGAATGCGTACCGCGTGACAAAGCCGCGTGCGGAGGGGCCGGATCTGATATCCCAGCGTTCACTGCCCTCAACGGCGCAATGAATGGAAAGAAATCCCAGCAAAAACAAACACACCCTGATCATGACAACCCCCAGCTTCTCCGTTCTCTGCAATAGTTAAAGACTTTCATAATAAAGCGCGTATGGCAAGTTTCCTGCCGCATGAAGGAGCTGCGCTAAGTGGCTGGAGTATGCCGCACTTTCTGTGGAAAGGCCTGGTGCGTTAGAGGTCGATTTCCAGCCCTTGGAAAAACCCGGAAGACACGAAGGCTTTGCGTCCTTCGTGTCTTTGTGTTTTAAAAAGGTATGGGTTTTGATTCACATAGCCGGTCCAGGCGGATCCTCATTGTTGAAGATGAGCAAGCCATTGCAGATAATATTGCTTTTGCGGCGGAGACCGAAAATATGGTGCCGGTGCATGCCTCCACGGCAGGAGCTGCCGAACAGGTTCTTCATGAAGAATCGATCGACTTAATCGTTCTCGATGTCGGTTTGCCGGATGAAAGCGGGTTTGATTTCTGCCGTCGTATTCGCGTTGAACATGATGTGCCGATCATTTTTCTCACGGCACGAGAATCGGAAATTGATCGTATCGTCGGGCTGGAGCTCGGGGCGGATGACTATATGTCGAAGCCGTTCAGTCCACGGGAGCTCACGGCTCGAATTCGGGCGATCCTTCGGCGCAGTGGTCAGGCCGTGCCACGGTCTGGAAACGCAAAGGAGGAACCGCTTTTTTTGGTGGATCAAAAAACCAAAAGCATTTTCTATCGAGGAGAAGCGTTGCCCCTTTCTCGCTATGAGTTCCGGATGCTGGAACTCATGATTCGTCATCCGGGGCAGGTTTTTTCGCGGGGTCAGCTGATGGACCATGCCTGGGAGGAACCGGATGCGAGTTATGACCGCACGGTGGATACGCACATCAAAACGCTGCGGTCCAAACTTCGGAACATGGACCCGGAATGCGAATGTCTGCAAACGCGGCGTGGGTTTGGGTATTGCCTGAAGGTGGACGGATGAAGATGCGCACCCGCCTCATGCTGACGGCAATCCTGTTGCTCTCGGCCGGTTTTTATTTGCTGATCGACTGGGTCGTGAAGGATGTCCGTCTGCATTATTTTATCACCATGGAAGAGGGGCTTGTGGACACCTCGGTGATCCTTGCGGAACAACTGGCGGTTGACCCGCAAATGGACGACGCTTTCAAGCGCGCCATTTCTGCGGCGGAAGCGCGACGGTTCGAAGCGGCGATTTATAACCACGTGAAAACCAATATGAACCTGCACGTGATGGTGGTGAACCGTGAGCATGAGGTTCTTTATGATTCCACCGGGGAACTGCTTCCGGGCACGTTGTATGAGTGGCGGGATACCCGGCTTTCGTTGAAAGGTGAATATGGAGCCCGCGCGAGCCATGCAATAGCAGGAGACCCAGGGAGTCTGCATTTTTATGTCGGAGCCCCGATCATTCAAAACGGGGAAATTATTGGAGCGGTTTCCGTAGGCAAGCCGGTCAGCAGTATAACTCCTTTTATGAATCAGGCGCGGAAGCGATTGGTCCTTTCGGGGCTGGTGGGGTTCGCTGCGGTGGTTTTGCTGCTGATTCCGGTTTCGTTGTGGATTATTCAGCCCGTCCGTGCACTGACCGATTATGCGCGCGCCATTCGTGACGGGCAGAAGGTGAAGCGCCCACTGCTCGGCCATGGCGGCGAGATGAGCGAGCTGGCCGATGCATTTGAGGAGATGCGCGATGCGCTGGAGGGCAAGCAGTATGTAGAGGATTATGTTCAGTCGCTGACCCACGAAATGAAAAGTCCTTTAGCCGCCATTCAGGGTGCGGCTGAACTACTGAATGAAAAAATGACCGATGATCAACGCCGGCGTTTTCTTGCCAATATAAAAGCCGAGTCGGCACGACTGCATGATTTGGTGGAACGTATGCTGTCGCTGGCGGCCATTGAAAAACGTAAAGAACTGGGGCAGGGCGAGCTGATTGATCTTCAGGATCTTTTTGATGATGTCACCGACAGCCTGCTACCCATCGCTCAGGCGAAAGGTCTCTCTTTTCAGGTTAAGGTTTCCAAGGATTGGAAACCGCAGGGCAACTATTTTCTCCTGCGGCAGGCAGTCATGAATCTGGTGATGAATGCCATTGAATTTTCCCCGGACGGCGCGACGGTGGAGCTCGAGGTTTCGGGGGATAAGGTTTTGGTGAAGGACTGCGGTACGGGCATTCCGGCGTATGCGTTAGACCGTGTGTTTGACCGTTTTTATTCCCTGCCTCGCCCGGGCGGGGGGCCAAAGAGCTCGGGCCTTGGTCTTAATTTTGTGCGCGAAATTGCCCGGCTGCATGGCGGCGGGGTTGAAATAAGAAATCGCGCGGCCGGTGGCGTTGAAGCCATTCTCTCTTTGGGTTAGTTTTGGAGCGACGACGTCCTCGTCGGCCATAGTTTCCTAAAACGAGTTGCGGACAACGGGAACGTTGCCCCTCCACAAGATAAGAATTTTTCACCGCGAGTTCACATTCACTTCAAACGCACTTCAAACAAGGGCTCCAACCTCTGGAAACAACTAACCGGAGGTTTGTCATGCGGAAGAGTCTTATTCTGAAAGTGCTGGTGCTGGGTATCATTTCCATTGCGATGCTGATCGCGCTTTCATCGATCGATAACCTGGCACGGGAGCGCAAGGATCGGGCATTCGAGGTGCGCCGCGATATTGCATCGAAATACGCGGGTGAACAACGGCTGGCCGGCCCGGTCTTTTCGGTCGCGTTTCGCGAGCACTGGACGGAGCGGACGTATAATCAGGAGAAGGATACCTGGTACGACAAAGAAATGGTCGATACGGAAACGGCCTGGTATTTCCCGGAGACCTTTAACTATTCCGGCGAGATGAATGCCGAGCAACGTACCATCGGGATCTTTAAAGCCAATGTATTTCAGAGCGAAGGCCTAATTTCCGGAGCCGTGGTATTTCCCGATTTTAAAACGCTCGCCCGCCGGGCCGATTCACAGGTGACGCTGGTCTCCGCCAAGGTCTGCGTCCTTATGAGCGATCTGCGTGGACTTGATGCTCCCGAGTTTATGTGGCAAGGGGAACCGCTTGCGATCGAACGGGGAAGTGATCTTGATAACATAGGGTCGGGCATCCATGCGGAGCTGCCCGATATGGAGGATCTCTTCGGGGAGCGGTTTGAGTTTGAGATGAAGCTCGATGCCAAAGGCATGGGGGCTCTCACCTTTGTTCCGATCGGCGATGAAAATCAGATTGAGCTTCGTTCCGACTGGCCGCACCCGAGCTTTATCGGCGACTTTCTGGCCAAGGAACGAACGATCTCCGAAGAAGGATTCACTGCAGCTTGGAATGTGAACGGTCTGGCCACTTCGGCGCAGCAGCATATCAGCCGGGGACGCAAAGGACCGGTCCAGCAGCTGGGCGTGAGTCTGGTCGATCCGGTTAATGTCTATTCCATGACTGACCGGGCTTTAAAGTATGGCTTTCTTTTCATCTTCATCACGTTTTCCGCTTTTCTGATGTTCGAGATGCTGTCGGGGTTGCAGATTCATCCGATTCAGTATGGATTCGTCGGCCTCGCACAGGCGATCTTCTTTCTGCTGTTGCTCAGCTTGTCGGAACATCTCGGCTTCGGTATCTCCTACCTGAGCGCGACACTGGGTACCGTGGGTATTATTTCCCTCTACCTCTGCACGGTGCTCAAGGGCGTGGGGCGGGGTCTGTCGTTCGGAGGGCTGCTCGTTCTGTTATACGGCGTACTCTTTGCTTTGTTGCAATCCGAGGATCATGCCTTGGTCGCCGGCTCAGCCCTCGTCTTCGGACTCATGGCGCTCGCCATGCTGCTGACCCGCAACGTCGACTGGTATGCCATCGGGGCCAAACGGCAGGGGGCGGTACAGTGAAAAAATTATGGATACTCATGGTCTGTGTGGCGAGCTG
>JGI12048J13642_10538947_pt1 | contig 12129 bp, 7 predicted proteins | sample ElkSlonscriptome_16_FD_13642 | JGI IMG/M metagenome (IMG submission 13642) | reverse complement strand
CCGTTCTATACTCGGGCAAAAACTAAGAACCATCCTTACCGCCTTAATAATTGCTGTAGGTATAACGGCCCTTGTAGGTATTCTTACTACGATTGACGCTCTTCAGAGCAAAATTGAAAGTGAGTTTTCTAATATGGGGTCCAACACAATTTCTATTCGTTCAAACGTAGGCAACATCATGGGGCGCCGAGGAGGAAAGCGAGATAAATTAAATGAAGCCATTCGGTATAGAGAAGCCATGCATTTTTTGGAGCGATATGATTATCCGGCTGTCGTTTCGATCTCAAGCATGGTAAGTTTTACTTCAACCATTAAGCACGGTTCAAATAAAACGAATCCAAATGTTCAGGTTATTGGAATGAGCTCAGGCTATTTGAGCACAGCAGGATACCACATAAAATACGGTAGAAATATTGGGCCGGAAGAACACCAAAAAGGTCTTCCTGTAGCTCTTGTAGGAAAAGATGTTGTAGATAAAATATTTGAAGAAGGATCCGTATTCCCTCTGGGAAAATCCATTTATATAGGAGGTAAAAAATACACCGTAATAGGCGTTTTAAATGAAAAGGGTAACTCGCTAGGCTTCAGTGGCGATAACCAGGTACTCATACCCATTAAAAATGCAAAGCTCAATTACCTCAGCTCCAAAAGTGAGTTTACTATCAATATACAGGTCAATGAAACAGTAGAAATGGACGCGGCAAAAGCAGCCGCAACCGGGCTCATGAGAAATATTCGTGGAGACCACCCTGGTGAAGAAGATAGTTTCGGTATATCGCAAAGCGACAGCCTGGCAAGTATGTTTATCTCTCAGATATCTGAGATTACGCTTATCGCCTCCTTAATAGGTATTATTACCTTGATTGGAGCGGCAATAGGATTGATGAACATCATGCTTGTATCCGTTACAGAGCGAACGCGTGAAATTGGCATCCGAAAATCTATCGGTGCGAGTTCAAGTGTTATTAGGAATCAATTTCTTGTTGAAGCGATTTTGATCGGTCAAATAGGAGGCTTACTGGGAATAATTTTGGGAATTACCTGTGGTAATCTGATGGCTCTATTCATCGGAACGAGCTTTATCATTCCCTGGAAATGGATTATTGGTGGTATAATTCTTTGTTTTATCGTAGGTCTCATTAGCGGCTATTATCCAGCTAAAAAAGCAGCCGCTTTAGACCCGATAGATGCATTGAGATACGAGTAAGTCATCTTAATTCGAAAACCTTGCTGCAATAGATTTTTCTTCGCAAAACCACTAGAAATAAAAAAGCCCTGTAATCATGAAAGACTACAGGGCTTCAATAAATATCAGAGTTTAATCCTGGCTTCGCTTTGTTAAGACATCAATTATCACTGACTGATGAGCCGCGAATTAAGATAACATCATCCTTGATACAACAACTCGTAATATTCTTCGAGCATTCTTTTCACGGCAAATTCATCCCGACAATCATTAATACTCTGCTGCATCATGTTAACCCACTTATCGCGATTGTCATAATACGTTGGAATAACTTCATTTAGCAAAACATTGTAAAGGGCATCGCCATCGTGCTTATCGTGTTCGGCTTCGGTTTCACCAACAAAAGCATCGCCAAACTGCCATCCATTCACTCCGTGGTTGCAAGCTTCAGGCCACCATCCGTCTAGAATACTGCAATTCAACACACCATTGATGGCTGCCTTCATTCCAGAAGTACCACTCGCTTCTTTGGGTCTGCGTGGATTGTTCAACCAAATATCAGATCCGCGCGTCAATGCAGCACCTGTTGCCATATCGTAATTTGGAATATAAACTACCGCATTGGGGTACTTCTTACTGAACCCTACGATCTCCGCTACCAGCTGCTTTCCGCCATCATCAAGCGGGTGCGCCTTTCCGGAATAAACAATCTGAAGCTTTCCATCTCTTAATAGCGGATCAATGACTTCGGGATCTCTGAATAATAAATTCGCTCTCTTGTATGCAACTGCTCTTCTCGAAAAACCAATGGTCAAAACATCTTCCTTAAGCTCTGCGCCGGTTCGCTCTTTGACAAAGTCGATGAGATCGCGCTTGTTTTTCATGTGACTTTCCCAGATATCGCCATTTCCCGCAGCCGCATCTAGCATGGCCGAATCTACCCAGGTTGGAAGGTGTATGGCATTGGTTATCGGTACAATTTCAGATGCATCTTCCACATGGGCCCACATCTTTTGGGCCGTCTCTCCGTGAAGTTGAGCAACTGCATTCGCCTTTCTAGAAAGCCTTAGTGCACCAACGGTCATATTGAAGGGGGCTCCACCCAGATCTACCAGCTGTTCAACCGTCATTCCCACATTGGCACCCATATACATGAGTCGGTCAATGGTATGAGATTCATTTCCCTGGATAACAGGGGTATGGGTAGTAAATACAATCTCTCCTCGACTGGCGGCCTTGGCTTCGTCAAAGCTCATACCTGCAGCTACTTTTTCGCGGATCAACTCAAAGCCTGCAAAAAGTGCGTGCCCTTCGTTAAAGTGATATACATCCACATCATGACCAAGGGCTCTAAGAGCTTTTACTCCACCGATTCCCAAAATCATTTCCTGTGCAATGCGCTCTTCTCCGAACCAGCCGTATAGCTGACCGGTAATCCAGTTGTCTTCATTTCCGGGAACATCTGTATCCAGAAGATAAAGTGGCGCGTTTCCAAAATTCTCGCACTTCCACACTTTCGCCTTTACATCCCTCTGGCGAATCTTTACGCTTACTTCAACGCCCGTATCTTCCAGGAAGTCGTAGTTGCGGTTCTTGTAACTGTCGTAAGGCTGTCCGTCTTCGTCTATATATTGATCAGTGTATCCTTGTTTCCACTTCAAGCCAATTCCGACAATGGGAAAATCGTGGTCTTTGGCACCTTTCATATAGTCTCCGGCGAGAATTCCGAGTCCCCCGGCGTATGTTTTCAGTTTATCGTCCAGGCCGTATTCCATGCAGAAATAGGCTACGCGTGACTTATTGCTCATTGTAATATTATTGTCGATTTCAAAGCGTCAAATATACACTTTGAAGCTTTGAGCATGTAAATTTTATGTGAAGAGTTTTGCCATTTTTTCACAGAGCTTATTAAGCACTATTCGCAACATAGAGAACAATCTGCCCATGGCCAAGGAGTATCTTGTGGGAAAGAAGTAATTCCGCGATTGAAGTCTGATGGCGGTTGAAATCCTGATAATCTTCTCAAGTTATTTGTGTTTATTCTTCTTCACATGCTCTTCAATCACTCGGAGATGGTGGATGGTTTAACCCAGGACTATTAGATTCTACCAAGTTTTAGATTCGGAAAATACTCTGAATCGTTAAAGATTATAAATCCTCAGAATTTTTATTGATTGATCTAACCCGTTTTGGCTTAAATTTACCGGTCATATTTCTGTAGGTTGATTAGACTCAATTACCTTTTGGTTTTTCTTTTTTGCTCTATTTCGTATCCCGTTCAGTTAGGTGCTCAGAATAGTAAATTAGACAGTTTGAATTCTATCTACGAGAATAATGTACTTTCAGACTCAGCAAGGTTTTTGGCACTCCGAAGATTGACTTTTAAATTGATCTTCTTCAACGGCGATTCTGCAAAGCGAAAAATTACCGACGGATTAAACAAAATTGAAAAGGCAGAGGGAAAAACGCGTAACTATTACAATCTATACCAAAATCTGGGGGTTTATTACGCCGTTTACCAAGAGATTGATAGCGCACAGGCTATTTTCTCCAAAATTTTGAGCGTAAGCGAAAAAAGTTCGTGGAAACACCTTAAGCAGCGTTCCTTGAACAATTTGGGCATGAATAGCCTAAATTCTTCGAAGTATAGAATGGCGATTGAATACTTTTCAAATGCTTTGGAATTGGCAAAGGAAGATGGCGATAGTAAGCCCTCTCAATATGTAAATTATATCTCAAATCTGGGTTTGGCTAACCAGGAACTCGAACTTTACGAACAGGCTATTGCGTATCACAATGAAGCACTGGCCATCCGCCAGCAGCTTGGAGATAAAAACGGAATGTCAATTTCTCAAGGCAACCTGGGCATCTGCTATCGACAGTTGGAAGATTTCTCCACTGCCATTATCCATTTTGAAGCTGCCGTAAAAAACGCTAAAGCTGCTGGTAACATGACTCAGTATCACAGACTGCACGACAACATGGGTAGCCTCTATTTGGGCATTGAAAATTATCCAAAAGCCTTTGAAATGTTTGAGATTGCTCTAGACACATCTAACGAACATACTCTAGATCCGAAAATAAAACTAAGCATCTACAGCAACATGGCTTCGGCTCTGGCCGACCTGAATGATCTTGATAAAGCAGAAAAATATGCCCACCTGGCTCAGGCTGAACTTGAGAAGTACCCAGATCTTAAAAATTATTCTCTGGCTCTCTTTGATGTGTTGGCCACCATTCACTTCAAAGAGGGCGACTACGAAAAGGGAAGCCATTACCTTGAACGATTTCGTACGATCAGCAAGGAAGTGTACAATGCAGAGAACGCGCAATTGCTGACTGATTTACAAGTGAAATACGAGCTTCAGAAAAAAGAAAATCAAATTGCTCTTCAGGAATCAAAACTTCAGGAGCAAAACGCCATTCTTCAGCGTAATTATTTCGCTCTCGCGGCCATTGCTTTGCTCATTTTGATGCTATCTGGTGCATTTATTTATTCCAGACGGCAGCATAAACGCGAGCAAGAGTTGCTGGTCAGAGATCGCGAATTGAAAGTGGGAAAAGCCCAACTCGAGGCAACTACTCAAACCCAGGAACACGAACGGAAACGTATTGCGCAAGACCTGCACGACGGCTTCGGTCAGTTCATATCCGCTTTGAGAATCTATATTTCTCAGCTCAAGCTTGATGAACGCAGTCAGTCTGAAGTTGTTGAACTGATTTCGCGTTGTGAAAATATTCTGGATGAAATGTCAAAAGAAATCAGTGCAACCGTAAATAACCTCATGCCAACCACGCTTTTAAAAAAAGGACTTAGACAGGCACTTGTAGAATTAGCAGCGAGATTACATATAACGGGGAAAACTCAGATTAAAGTAGAGAATTTTGAAGACCGTCTGAACGAACTGATCGAAACAAACCTTTACCGAATATGCCAGGAGTGGATCAATAATGTATTAAAATACGCAGATGCCAAAGAAATTCTGGTTCGGTTTGAACGCAGATCAGGCCATCTTACACTTTCCATTTCTGATAACGGTAGGGGCTTTGATACTTCGGTGCTCGATAAGAGCATGAGAAACGGTTGGAAAAACATCAATGCCCGCGCAAAACTTCTGGGGGGCTCAGTAGAAATTAAATCATCTGAAAAAGAATATGGAAGCCTGCTTTTTGTTGATATACCTTTGATGGAAATATACACTTAACATCGGGAAACAAATAAGAATGGAGATTTTACTGGTAGATGATCATCAAATTCTTTTAGATGGACTTAAGTTTTTATTGGAACGAGATAAAAAAATATCTCGCGTAGAAATTGCAATATCCGTGCAAGGTGCATTTGAACGCATAAACAAAAGAAAACCCAATATTGTAATATCTGACATATCCATTCCGCAAGAAGGAGGAGTTTCTTTCGTAACTCAACTTAAGGAAAGCTTCCCTGAAGTAAAGGTGATCTTTTTAAGTATGCACGAAGAGCCCTATCTAGTAAAAGATGCACTTTCCACCGGCGCAGAAGGCTATGTATTAAAAAAAAATGCTCACGCAGACCTACTCAACGCAATAGAAGAAGTAGCAGGTGGCGGAATATTCTTCAGTGAAGATATTCAAAAAACTCTGCTTCGTCGCTTGCGATTTCCGGAAGATGAAAAACTTTTAACGGCTCGTGAAAAAGAGATTCTTCAGCTAATTTTTGACGATCACTCGAATAAGGAGATCAGCAAAAAGCTCAGTATTTCTGAGCGAACTGTTGAAGCACATCGAAGGAACATCTATGAAAAAACCAAGACCCACACATTAGTTGGTCTTTTGAGATTCGCCTTAGATAATGGACTTGTTATTGGCTAAGTTTACTTCTCAGTCATTTCCATAAAATTGGCCAGTCCCGCATTCATCATTTCTTCTATCGATTTACTGGCTGCAGCTATGTATTTATCGCGATCGCATTTAGCGTAGTGAGAAGCAATATTTTTCTGATCATCAGAGACCATTACCAAAGTAGAATAAGCAGTTTTTTGAAAGAGATCTGCTTCTGCCTTAGTTGTCTCCACTATTTTTTTGTCAGCAAAAACACCTTCAAAACTCACTGGTTTCTTCAGCGTAACTTTTGCATCGAAAAACGGATTATTTCCAATATCCTTACCAGATAAGAAGCGCACTTGAGACTCAATCATACTGGACGCTCCAGTGGAACCCAATCCCTTAGCAAACGATGTGAGCGATGTTTGCTGATTTGTCTTTCCCGTATTCATGAATGCCTCTATACGGTAATCAATTTTAGCCTTTACAGATGATGTATTTTTCCATCGGGATGAATTTGGATCAAGTGTTACAAAAGGAAAAATGAAGTTTACATCAGCCAAATAAATATCGTTAAGCTGCTTTGAAATCTTAGGACCCTGGTCTTGGAAGGTACCTTTTTCACGCCCGCTTTTCGAAACTCCTTTAACCATATAGTCGAATCCTTCAGGAGTAACCATTACAAAACCATTAGCCTGGTCATTGTTTGAAGCACCTCCTTCCATCTTGGTCCATCCCTCATAAATTTCAATTTGTTCAACATCCTTTGCAGTAAGAATTTCAAAACCTTTATTCTTTAACTGATCGATATAATCCTGGTAAGCTTCATTTATGATTTGCTGAAAATCATCTACATCAACTCCTTGAATTTGTACACCCAAACGAGTAGTAGTACCTGAAATAAATGTAGTTCTATTTGCTCTATCATTTTTAGAAGCGGAAGTTCTTGCTTCGGCTTCTTCGTATACCTCAAACAATGCCTTAAAACTCCTGACATAAACCTTCTTTGGAGCTTTTTGATGTTGCTTTTTCTTATTGTAGCTGGTAATTTTTAGGCTTTTTTCTGGAATGATTGAATCAGAAACGGCACTTACCAAAAGAAGCGCGACCACCAAGAATATACTCTTCATAGTTAGAATTCTTTACTCTGCAAATATCTGATACAAGAAGGTGCCAGGCTATCGCAACTTGCACCTGTTTTTTTATAGGTAGTAGTACCTAGATTATGGCCTTCTGACAAACAAGAAATCAAGATTCCTAAACCGGCGATTTCCAAGACTATTTCATTTTCAAAAAGTGACGTTGTTCGGGTAACATAAAATTAAAACTTAACCTTAGTCATCTCCCACCCTTCTTCAAATGCTCTTCTATGTCACTGAGATGAAGACTCAGCGCGCGGATGGATATCTGGATCTCTCTAATAAGCAAGGCCAGAGAGAGAATGAGAAGCAAAAGTGCCAGGCCAAAAATCCAAACGGCCAGGTTGTGGTACTCAATGTAAATCAAAAACATGGTCAAAACGCAAAGCAATAAGCTGGTAATCCCGAAAATCTGCATGTAGCGCGTAAGATTCAATCGCGATTTTAAATTATTGATCTGCTCAATAAGCTTATCATCCATATTGTCCAGGTACTTGTCGTGCAGGTTTCGGATAACAGCAGCGTATGCCAAAAACCGATTGGTATAAGCCAGCATGATCAAAGAAATGGCCGAGAATAATAAGGCAGGCGTTGTTAGGGTGAGTTGTTCCATGGAAATGGGTTAGATGGAGTTTATGGTTGCAGCTTCGAAGATCGGGTTTTTAATGATAGATTCTTTAGACCTAATAAGAAGTCTGGATCCCATCATCATTAAAGTTCATAATGTCCACCCCCATCTCTTCCTTGCTTTGCATCGTCAGATCCACCCCAGCCTGCGGGTAATGACCCACCTAAAGGCAATAAATCATATCTAAGGGTTCAAAAGGACGCTGCATAACCCGAGGCTTCGGACTTTGGGCCTTATGGCTCCTCAGAGCCACCCCGTTTTGCGCAGTGATATGCACTCGACTGAGACCAGGATAGAGCTAACTACAAAGAATAACGCAACTCTAAGAAAAACAGGTCCATCCTTTGGAATGTCGGTTGAAGGAGACGTGCGGTTTCCAGCCCCGCGGACTCTGGGCATTGGCTGGGAAATCACCTTGCGAAACGGTGAGATTTTTCTCCCTTTTTATCGACTGAAAAAGGGATGGGAAAATCTGCAATGCAATGAATTAATGAATGACTTCCTATATCTGAAAATGAAATTCCTTTATGATGTATATTGAACTCGCTGTCGCCCATACAGGGCTTTATAACCTTGTTTGTCCTAGATCGTAGGGCTTCGATTCTCTTCGCCCTGCGCTGATAGGTGTAGCCCTTTCAGGGCTTTTCAATCCAGTATTTGCCAATATCTGGGACATCACCATCCTGCGGGTGACAAGCTTACATATTCCTTCTATACTGACCACCGACTTCAAACAAGGCATTGGTGATTTGTCCCAGGGAGCAGATCTTTGCGGCTTCCATTAACTCGTTGAAGATGTTTTCATTCTTCAGAGCAGCTTCCTGAACGACTTTCAGGGCATTTTCAGATCGCTCACCTGTTCGCTTTTGAAGCGAATGAACTGTATTAATCTGATCTTCCTTTTCTTCAGTCGTTGCCCGGATTACTTCACCCGGAGTAATGGTGGGAGATCCTTTTTTATTTAGAAATGTATTAACTCCGATCAGTGGCAGCTCGCCGGTATGCTTCAGCGTTTCGTAATACATACTCTCTTCCTGAATCTGGCTGCGCTGGTACATGGTTTCCATGGCACCCAGCACCCCTCCTCGCTCGGTAATTCTATCAAACTCAGATAGAACAGCTTCTTCAACCAGATCGGTAAGTTCTTCGATAATGAAAGAGCCCTGCAGTGGATTCTCGTTCTTGGCCAGTCCCAGTTCCTTATTAATAATGAGCTGAATGGCAATGGCCCTTCTCACTGAATCTTCAGTTGGGGTGGTAATAGCCTCATCGTAAGCATTGGTATGAAGCGAATTGCAATTGTCATAAATGGCGTACAATGCCTGCAGTGTCGTGCGGATATCATTAAAGTCAATTTCCTGCGCGTGGAGCGATCTTCCCGATGTCTGGATGTGGTATTTCAACATCTGCGCTCTGGCATTGGCTCCATATTTCTCCTTCATGGCCTTCGACCAAATTCTCCTGGCTACGCGACCAATAACCGCGTATTCGGGATCAATCCCGTTTGAAAAGAAGAAGGAAAGATTCGGCCCAAAAGCGTTAATGTCCATTCCCCTACTGAGATAATACTCTACATAGGTAAATCCATTTGCCAGAGTAAAGGCCAGCTGCGTAATGGGGTTCGCACCAGCTTCGGCAATGTGATATCCCGAAATGGAGACACTGTAAAAATTTCTGACCTTTTGATCAATAAAGTACTGCTGCACATCGCCCATCAATTTCAGAGCAAATTCTGTACTGAAGATGCAAGTGTTCTGCGCCTGGTCTTCTTTAAGAATATCTGCCTGAACGGTTCCACGAACCACGGCAAGTGTCTTTTCTTTAATTTCTTTGTAAACCTTTTCGGGAAGCACTTCATCACCAGTGACGCCGAGAAGCATGAGCCCCAAGCCATTATTGCCTTCTGGTAATTCTCCGCGATATTCTGGTTTCGGCTCGCCCAGCTTTTTGTACTTGGCTTCAATCTTTTTCTCTACATCTTTCTCCAGTTCATTTTCTTTAATGTATATCTCGCATTGTTGATCAATGGCCGCATTCATAAAGAAAGCCAGAAGCATAGGCGCCGGGCCATTGATAGTCATACTTACAGATGTGGTAGGATCTGAAAGGTCAAAACCCGAATAGAGTTTCTTTGCATCATCCAGACAGCAAATGCTCACCCCGGAGTTTCCGATTTTACCATAGATATCAGGTCGATGATCGGGATCGTTCCCGTAGAGGGTAACAGAATCAAATGCCGTCGACAGGCGAGCTGCCGGCATTCCCTGGCTCACGTAGTGAAATCGCCTGTTGGTTCGCTCAGGACCACCTTCACCGGCAAACATTCTCGTAGGATCTTCGCCAACCCTCTTGAATGGATAAATTCCAGCGGTGTATGGGAAAGAACCCGGCACATTTTCTTCCAGCGACCAGTATATGATATCTCCCCAACTCTTAAACTTGGGCAGCGCCACTTTCGGAATTTGCGAATGCGATAGGGATTCAGTGTGGGTTGCGATTTTTATCTCCTTATCGCGAACTTTAAACACGTATTCAGGAGCCTTGTAACGTGCCTTTAGATCAGCCCAGTTTTGGATGAGATCCCAGTTATGTGGATCGAGATCTTTTTTAAGTTTTTCAAACTCATCATTAAGCTTTAATACCAAGTCATCAGCATTTTCAGCCGGCTCTTCATCTTTTAGCTTGTCAATATCGCCAATGAGCTTGAGACTTTCATTGAGTCCATATAGCTTATCTGCTACCTCAGCTTCCTGGGCAGCTTTTTTATCATAGGCTCGGTTATTCTCAGAGATTTCTGAGAGATAGCGCGTTCGTTCCGGCGGAATGATGTAAATTTTCTCAGACATTTCGCTGGAAACGCCAAAGGTGGTATCCAGCTTGCTACCGGTCTTTTCTTTCACCGTCATCATTAACTGGCGGTAAAGGGCATTCATTCCCGGATCATTAAATTGAGAAGCGATGGTACCGAAAACCGGGAGTTCATCGTCCTTAGTCTCCCAGAGCTGGTGATTGCGCTTGTATTGTTTTTTCACATCGCGAAGGGCGTCCAGGGCTCCGCGCTTATCAAATTTGTTAATGGCAATTACATCCGCAAAATCCAGCATATCGATCTTTTCAAGCTGCGTTGCAGCTCCGTACTCAGGAGTCATCACATACAGTGATGCATCGCTGTGATCGAGTATTTCCGTATCGCTCTGGCCAATTCCCGAAGTTTCAAGGATAATCAGATCGAACTTGGCCGATTTAAGAATGCTCAGCGCGTCGTTTACATGCTTACTCAGAGCCAGGTTGCTCTGCCGTGTAGCTAGAGAACGCATATAGACTCTCGGGTGATTCACAGAATTCATACGGATTCTATCGCCGAGCAGGGCTCCACCTGTTTTCCGTTTGGATGGATCTACAGAAACGATGGCCAGGTGTTTGTCTTCAAAATCTATGAGAAATCGCCTTATCAATTCATCCACCAGCGATGATTTTCCCGCTCCACCAGTCCCGGTAATTCCAAGAATTGGCACATCCATCTTTTCAGCTTTATCGCGAATACTTTGAAGTTCTTCCGAAAAAGATTTCGGGAAATTTTCAGCCGCCGAAATCAATCTGGCAATAGCCTGAGTATTGGTCTTATCCAGAGCTTTTACTTCCCCATTTAGATGATCGCCAGTCGGAAAATCGCATCGCTCAACCATATCGTTGATCATGCCTTGCAGCCCCATTTTACGACCGTCATCCGGGTGGTAAATTCGCGAGATACCATACTTGTGAAGCTCTTCAATTTCTTCTGGCAAAATGGTACCACCCCCACCGCCAAAAACGCGAATATGACTCGCTCCTTTTTCCTTGAGCAAATCGTGCATATACTTGAAGTACTCTATATGTCCACCCTGGTAAGATGTCATGGCAATGGCCTGAGCATCTTCTTGTATAGCGGTATTTACAACTTCTTCTACACTTCTATCGTGACCGAGATGAATAACTTCACATCCCGTGCTCTGGATGATACGTCGCATCAAGTTAATTGCAGCGTCGTGCCCGTCAAAGAGTGAAGCGGCAGTTACAATTCGTACTTGATTTTTAGGTTTATAAGGAGCTATGGTTTCCATATTCTTTCAGGTAGGCATTTTGCAGTGCGGTGAAACACTTCTGCAAAAATACAATATCGCAGAAGAATGCCTACTATTAGAAGAATGCAAGAAAAAAGAGCCGATCTTGTGATCGGCTCCGAATATCAATTGATAGTATTTATTTCTAAACCAGCTGAAACAATACACCGGCATAAGCAAAGAATCGCACAATTCTAAAAGCCCCTAAAATCAAAAGTGAGCGGAAAGAATATTTGAGCATTCCCGCGCCCAGACACATCGTGCTGTATGGAAGCG
>JGI12048J13642_10461334_pt1 | contig 12130 bp, 5 predicted proteins | sample ElkSlonscriptome_16_FD_13642 | JGI IMG/M metagenome (IMG submission 13642) | reverse complement strand
CCATCGCGCAGATCAATGTGGAGGACGTACCGGGGCGACCCACGGATGTGAACGATCTCCTCCGTTCGAGCGCCCCGGGGCTGGAGATCGGGCCCACCGGGGGTGAATTCGGTCAGGCGCCGACCATCCGGCTCCGCGGCAACTCCAGCATGGCGATGAGCAACAATCCCATCGTGTACATCGATGGTGTCCGGGTCCGGAGTGAGCCGAACGCCTTCGTGGCGGGTGTCGACAACCGAGGGATCCGGGGGTCTGTAGTGCAGACGAGCCCCCTGAGCGGAATCAACCCGAGTGACATCGAGAGGATCGAGGTCATCAAAGGCTCGGCGGCGACCACCCTCTTCGGCACGGAGGCCTCCGCAGGGGTGATCCAGATCTTCACGAAGAGCGGCTCCCGCGGGGCACCCGTCTGGACGGCCGAAACGACCCAGGGCGCCGTCTGGAGCCGAAAATTCGGCCCGAGCGTGTCGGATACCGGGCCCGAGTGTCAGAGAACGGGCGTCTGCAACTTCGAATACCTGCGCCTGGACCCCTACCTCAAGACGGGGCACAACCAGAGCTACCAGGCCTCCGTGCGGGGTGGCGGTGAAGCGCTCCAGTACTTCGCGTCGGGGGGATTCAGTGACGAAGAGGGCTTCCTTCCCAATGAGTTCGGCGAAAAGTACACGATCCGTGGGAACTTCACCTTCTCGCCCATCGCCGATGTCCAGATCCAGTGGAACACCTCCTACCTCAACCAATGGCAACAAAACGTCAGCCAGTCGAACGCACAGGGTCTGACGCACAACGTCTATCGGGGGATCGCGAACTACTTCGGTGACGACCGATTCGAGACCATCGAGCGTGGGGTGCTGGACTTCGATATCCAGATGTGGGTGGATCGGTTCACCACGGGAGGCACGGTCACCTATTCGCCCACGTCGAGCTTCACCAATCGCTTCACGATCGGCTATGACTGGATTCAGCAGGATTCCCGGAACCTGAGACCGTTCGGGTTCCCCTCCCGACCCCGCGGAGCCCTTCTCAACCATCACTGGCAGAACACCCTCCTGACCTTCGACTATGTCGGCACACTCAGCTTCGACCTGACGGAGTCGATACGATCCTCGTTCTCCTGGGGTGGTCAGGCCGTCGGGGATGAGGTCCAGCAGGTGGAGGCATGGGGCGAGGACTTCCCGGGAGCTACCGAACCGACGGTGAATTCGGCTGGCTTCACCCTCGGCTTCGAGGAACGCCAAAAGGTGTGGAACGCCGGTGTGTTTGCGCAGAACATTTTCGACTTCTCGGACCGGTACTTTCTGACACTCGGCGCCCGCATCGACGGCAACAGTGCGTTCGGCTCCGGTTTTGGATTGCAGGTCTACCCCAAGGCCAGCCTGTCCTGGGTGGTTTCCGACGAAGACTTCTGGTCGGACGGCCTCGGATCGATGCGGCTGCGTGCCGCCTACGGCCAGTCCGGCCGGGCTCCTGGAGCCTTCGACGCGGTGCGGACCTTCGATGCGGAGTCGCTCAACGACCAGCCTGCGTTCGTGCCGAGGAATCTCGGGAATCCGGACCTCGGTCCCGAGGTCACGACGGAGTTCGAAGTGGGCTTCGACGCGTCATGGCTCGATGGACGGGCCCAGGCAGTCTTCACCTACTACAACTCCAGGACCACGGATGCCCTGTTCGAAGTGCGGCAGGCCTGGTCGGAGGGCTTCGGCGGGTCCCAACTCCGAAATGTGGGTGAGCTGCAGAACTCCGGCATGGAATTGACGGTCAGTGGTACCCCCTTCGAGTCCCAGAACTGGGGACTCGATCTCGGCCTGGATCTCGCCACACTCCAGTCCGAGGTCGTGGGTCTGGGGGGTGCACCGGCGTTCACGCTTGGCGGAAACGGGTGGGTGGTCGAGGGCGAGGCCGCGCCGGTGGTGCGGGCCCGGTGGGTGTCGAATCCCGATGCCATCGCCGATCCGGTGATCGAGGACGACCACATCTACGGTCCCAATGCACCCACCTTGACCTTGACCCCCCGACTGAGTCTCCGAGTTCCAGGCGGAATCACCCTCTCGGCGTTGGGGGAATACAAGGGGGGAGGATGGGCCACCGTGACGAACACGAGTTCCGGCGGGGTCTCGCGGGGAGCGATGATGCCCATCTGCTGGCCGTACTATCAGGATCCAGGCGTCTCCACGTCGCTTCGCGACGATACACCCGCCCTCTGGCGAGCCCGGTGTGACGCCACCCTTGTCGACTCGGATTTCTACACCTTCCCCATCGACTTCTTCCGGCTCCGGACCGTCGCCGCGTCGATACCGGTCGATTTCGCGATGCCCGGACGGATCAACAGTGCCGTCCTGACCATGTCTCTGAACGAGTCGTACACATGGACCAAGGACTTCCCTGAACTCGATCCGGAGATGAGGAGCAATACCGGTGGTGAGGACACGGTCCACTCCATCGACAACCGGGTGCCGATGCCCATTTCGTTCCGGGCGACTCTTCGCCTCCAGTTTTGAGGAGGGGGAACCGATGAACAGACAATCGATTGGAACCACCGATACGACGAGGAGGCGCTCCATGGTGTCCCGATTCGATCCGAGGTGCGGTCGCGGGGGTGTTCGGAAGGTCATCTACCGTTCGGCGCTGGGGGCCACCCTGTGTGTGCTGGCCGCCTGTGACGTGACGAACCCAGGCCCACTCCAGGATGAGTTCCTCGACGAGTCGGAGACCCACGCTGGCCTCGTGAAGGGTGCGGAACGCGGGCTCCTCATCGGAGCCATGCGCATCTTCTTCGCCGGGGCCACGGTCAGCCGGGAGATCTTTCCGGGCGGCGACACGAATTCCCACAGTCCACGCCTTCAGGCCGGTGCCCTGCCTTCCAGCGAGATGGACGACTACTGGAACGAAACCCAGCAGGGTCGGTGGGTGGCCGAGGACGCACTTCGCCGGTTCGACAAGCCGACGGTGGAAGCGTCCCCGAGGAATCGCGCGCAGGCATCGATGGTCGCAGGGTACGCCAGCAAGCTCCTGGGCGAGAACTTCTGTCAGATCACCATCGACGGCGGCCCGGCCGAGGACCCGACGGTGGCGCTTCGCCGGGCAGAAGATCACTTCACGAGCGCCATCGAAGTCGCGGAGCTGACGGACCAGAGAATCGCCGCGTTCGCAGGCAGAGCCCAGACGCGGATCGAATTGGGGGATTGGTCGGGGGCCATCAGCGACGCGGGCAATGTACCCACGGACTTCGTCTTCGAGTTGGAAACCGATCCCGCCTTCGTCGAGACCAGGAACTTCATCGCGTTCGCGAATCTGAACGAGAACTACCGCCAGTTCAGCTATCACTTCACCTTCGCGTTCGACGACCTCGGGAACGGCTTTGGGACCGACTACTACTCGGAGACGGGGGACCCACGGGTTCGATGGACCACGGACCCCGCCTTCCCGGTAGCGAACGCTTCCCTCCCTGGCTTCGGGAACGTCCCATGGAGCTTTCGGCCCGGCTTCCTCCAGGACTCGCCGGTGACCATGGCCTCCGGAACGGAGATGCGACTGTATGAGGCGGAGCACATCCTTCTCACACAGCCTGGCAGCTTCCAGCAGGCGGTGGAGCTGATCAACGAGGTGCGCGGCAGCTTCGTGAGTGACCACGACGAGCAGCCCCTCGCGCCCGTGACGGCATCCAGTGCGGAGGAGGCGGGCACGCTACTCAAGAGGGAGAGGCTCATCGACACCCACCTCGAAGGACGCAGGTTCCTGGACCTGCGTCGTTGGTCGGGGCGCGACGCCACCCCCGGTGAGGCCTATTGGCCCGACTGGGGTCAATTGACCCCGATCTTCGACGACGAGCCCACAGCAACCTGCTTCCCCATTCCTGACAGCGAGAGGGAGATCAACCCGAATCTGCCGCTTTGATCCCACCGGGAGTCCGGGAGCCTGGGCCGCCTGGACGGGGTGTCACGCTCCGCGAGACAGCTTGCGCGCCGCCCATAGAGAATGTACTTCTTTATGTGGCTCATTCTCGATCGATCGAGCCCTCAACCTGTTGATGCCGCCGAAAAGCCCCTAACGGCTTTCCAGGCGCTTTCATATATTGCCGCGCCGTCGTCCCGACCTCGGGATCCGTACGCGGGTACTCCAACGGGTCCAGGGGCTCTCCTCATGTTCACAACGCTCAAGCTCCTTCTCGCGGCGTTCGTGAGCCTCGGGCTGATCTCCACCGCCGAGGTTGATCCGTCGACCCCGGGAGCGGCCGTCGGGGCCGAGTCCGAACCCCTGCCGATTCCGCGCACGGGGGCTTCGCGGACCAGCGACGAGCTCGACGAGGTGGTGCAGGAGTACTGCGTTCGGTGTCATAGCGAACGCAGACTTCGGGGCAACTTCAGTCTCGAAGGGTTCTCGGTTGGGTCCGCACCGTCCGAGGCAGACGTGGCGGAGCGCATGATCCGGAAGCTTCGTGCCGGAATGATGCCTCCCCCGGATGCCGACCGACCCGACGGGGACACCCTTCGCGTCCTCGCGGCGACGTTGGAGCAGGTCGTCGACGAAGCGTGGGCCGAGTCTCCGAATCCTGGGAACCGCTCTTTCCAGCGGCTCAATCGGGCGGAGTATTCCAGGGCCATCGAGGGGCTGCTCGACCTCGAGATCGATGCGGGGGACTACCTCCCGCTGGACATGAAGAGCGCGAATTTCGACAACGTGGCGGACGCGCAGCTTCTCTCGCCTACGTTGATGACCGCCTACCTCCAGGCGGCCGACGAGGTGAGTCGTCTCGCCGTCGGTGTCCCGGACGCCGAGCCCCGCTCGGTGACGTACACCAATTCCGGATATGCCTCGCAGTGGGAGCGGGTCCCAGGTGCGCCACGGGGGACCCGAGGAGGGGTGTCCGTCGTCCACAACTTCCCGGCGGACGGGTTCTACCAATTCGAACTTTGGTTCGAGCACACGACGACCGGGGAGTTCTTCGGGGACGTGACACCGGGTGAGCAGCTCGAGATTTCCATCGACGGCGAGCGAGCGGCGCTCCTCGACGTCGATCGATGGATGCATACATCGGACCCGAATGGCGCTAGTCAGGAGGCGCCGGAGATCTTCGTACGAGCTGGGCCCCACCGGGTCACGGCTGCTTTCCTCAAGGTCACCGACGGTCCGGTGGAAGACCTGTTGTCGCCCCATGAGTGGTCCCTCGTCGACCGGAAAATCGGGACGGGCGGGTATGGCGTGACGGCCTGGGCACATCTGAAGGACCTCGCCATCCTCGGCCCGACGAAGACCACGGGAGTATCCCAGACACCGAGCCGACGGGCGATCTTCACCTGCCGTCCGACGGCCCCGGACGAGGAGCGCCCCTGCGCGGGAGAGATCGTCGCGCGGCTGGCGTCCGAGGCCTTCCGACGCCCTGTGGGCGAGGCGGGTGTCGAGGCCTACATGGCTCTCTACGACCAAGGTGCGGAGCAAGACGGGTTCGAGCGTGGCATCCGCAATGCGCTGCAGGGCATCCTCGCCAGCCCGGAATTCGTCTTCCGTCTCGAGGAAGGTCCAGGGCCCGAGGTTCAGCCAGGGGAGTCCTACCGGATCTCGGACTTCGATCTCGCCTCCCGTCTCTCGTTCTTCCTCTGGGGGCGTCCGCCGGACGATGGTCTGCGGTCCTTGGCGGAGGAAGGTGCGCTTTCGGACCCTGCGGTGCTGGAAGAGCAGGTGTTCCGCATGCTCGCCGACCCGCGCGCCGAGGCCCTCGGGTCGAGGTTCGCGGCGCAGTGGCTCCGCCTCGAGGACCTCGAGAAGGTACGCCCGGACCGGTTGCTCTTTCCGGATTACCATCAGCAGCTCAGCGAGGCGATGCTGGAAGAGACTCGACTGTTCTTCAACCATCTGGTTCGCGAGGACCGCGGGGCCCTGGAGCTCTTCACAGCCGACTACTCGTTCATGAACGAACGGCTGGCGAGACACTACGGAATCCCCGGTGTCAGCGGCGATGACTTCCGACGAGTCGAATACCCCTCCGCCTATCGGAGAGGACTGTTGGGCCACGGCAGCATCCTCACCCTGACCTCTCATGCGGACCGGACCTCGCCGGTCCTACGGGGGAAATGGGTGATGGAGGTGATCCTCGGCACTCCTCCCCCCCCACCGCCGCCCAATGTCCCGACGCTCGAGGAGTCCACAGAAGAGTCGCAGGACGGGAGATTTCTCACGACCGGAGAGCGATTGGCGCTCCACCGGGCGAATCCTACCTGCAATTCGTGCCACCGGTTCATCGACCCCATCGGCGTGGCGTTGGACAACTTCGACGTAACGGGTCGGTGGCGGATTCGAGAGAACGGGATTCCGGTGGACGCGAGCACCGTGTTCTATGACGGGACCCCGATGCAGAGCCCCGGCGAGTTGACGGGTCTGTTGCTGGAGCGGAAGGAATCGATCCTCCGCAATGTCACCGAGAATCTCATGACGTACGCTCTGGGTCGGCGGGTGGAGTACTACGACATGCCGTCCATCCGGACCATCGTCCGGGAAGCCTCGGATCGAGACTACGCCCTCTCGTCGTTGATCCTGGGCGTCGTCGAGAGCCCCGCCTTCCAGACCCGCCGGGCCCCGTCGACCCAGCAGGAGCAGGTCGAGCACTGATGCCCCGTCCACCCCTTGCCCCGTCGTCACCTGACAGGACCCACGCTGGAGTAGCCCCGACATGAGATTTCTGACCGGACACCACCTTTCTCGCCGTACCTTCCTACGGGGGGCCGGGGCGACCGTGGCTCTGCCGCTCCTCGATGCGATGGTTCCCGCCGGGAGGCTCGGCGCCTTGGAACGGCTTCGGTCACCCACGCGGCTCATTGCCATCGAGAACTCTCACGGGGACGCCGGGTGTTCCGCGTGGGGCAGTGAGATGGACCTGTGGGCCCCTCCGACGGTAGGCCGGGACTTCGACCTCAGTGGCAGCTCGATGCGCTCCCTGGCGCCCTTTCAGGACCACCTGACCATCGTCAGCAACACCGATGTCCGGATGGCCGACGCGTATCGACCCCACGAGATCGGGGGTGATCACTTCCGGTCCACGGCGACTTTTCTCACGCAGGCTCATCCCAAGCAGACCGAGGGGTCCGACGTCTATGTAGGGACGTCCATGGACCAGCTCTATGCGCAGAGGTTCGGTCAGGACACCCCGATCCCCTCGATGCAGCTGTGCATCGAAAACATCAATCAGGCAGGTGGCTGTGCGTACGGATATACGTGCGTCTACACAGACTCCCTGAGCTGGGCCTCCCCCACCGAACCACTGCCGGTCATTCGTGATCCTCGAGTTGCCTTCGAACAGCTGTTCGGGGCGGGATCGACCGCCGAAGACCGGGCCGAGCGACGGATGGCGAACAAGAGCATCCTCGATGTCATCAGTGGCCGGGTCTCGGCACTCCTTCGTGACCTCTCGCCCGAGGACGGGCGCAGGATGGAGAGGTATCTCGAGAATGTCCGGGAGATCGAGCGCCGCATCGAGGCAGTCGAGCGTAGGAATACGAGTGGAGACCCTCGGGAGATGCCGGAGGCGCCGGCGGGCGTGCCGGATTCCTTCCGGGAGCACATGCACCTGATGTTCGACCTTCAGGTCCTCGCCTTCGAGTCCGACATGACGAGGGTCTTCAGCTTCAAGTTGTCACGCGATTCGTCGGCGCGGGTCTTCCCGGAGAGTGGGAGCGACGCACCCTTCCATCCCACGTCTCACCACGGCAACAACGAACAGACGATCCTGGAGCTGTCCAAGATCAACGAGTACCACTACAGCATGCTCCCCTACCTGTTGGAAAAGCTCCAGACCCGGATGGAAGGGGATCTGTCCCTTCTCGACCAGACGATGGTGCTCTGGGGGTCCCCGATGGGCGATCCCAACGTCCACAACCACGTCCGGGTTCCCTTCCTGGCAGCAGGTGGTGCGAATGGCGCATTGGATGGGAACATGCACCTCCGGGCGCCGGATGGTACGCCCCTGGCCAACGTCATGCTCTCCTTGATGCACGGGCTCGGGCTGGATGACCTCGACAGCTTCGGCGACAGCACGGGGGATTTTTCGATGAATGCCGTCGTGTGAGGGCACCACGACCCGCCGGATGTCTCGACCGAGTGAGGATAAGATGAGGAAGTCCTGGGTGGTCGGAGCGCTCCTCGTTCTCTGCCTGGCAGCGGGCGCCCCCCTTCCTGAGGCCCCTGTAGCCGACGCGGCCATGCGGGGTGATCTGGAGGCGGTTCGCGCTCTCCTCGACGACGGGGCGGATGTGAATGCGTCGCAGGGTGACGGCATGACCGCGCTTCACTGGGCAGGCGAGGTGGGGACCGAGGCGATGGCTCGGCTCCTGATTTCGTCGGGGGCGACGGTGGAGGCCGAGACCCGTCTCGGCGGGCTGACCCCTCTCCTGATCGCTGCGGAGGCCGGAAATGGTCCGGTGGTCCGGGTCCTGGTGGAGTCCGGGGCGGACGTCGATGCGCGATCGACGGTCGGCGGTGGCTCGGCCATCCACTACGCTGCGGAATCCGGAAGCGTCGAGACGGTGCGAACCCTGATCGACCACGGTGCGGACCCGAACGCGCGACAGAGCCGATGGGGGCAGACACCTCTGATCTACGCGGCCTCCATGGATCGGAGCGAGGTGATCAAGCTACTGCTGGAGCAGGGCGCGGATCCGGCCATCCCGTCGAACGTCCTGAACGTGTCCATGCGTGCTACCCAGGACCGTCGGGCCAAAGGAGTCCGCGATGGAGTCCTCGAGACGTTGCGGGCGTCGGCGCCGGACCCGGTGACCTGGCGGCCGGAGTACGCGGAGGTCCAGGCAGCCGTCCGGGCAGCTCGCCCGTTCGAGGAGATGGTGGAAGAGCCGACTCCCGTCGATTGGCACCAGCGTCAGCTCGACGGAACGGAGCCCCGCTACGCGGATCTGGTGGAGCACATGGGTGGTCTCACCCCCCTCCTCCACGCGGTGCGAGAGGGGCACCATCGTTCCGTCGAGGTCCTCCTGACCGGGGGGGCGGACGTGAATGGGGTGAGCAAAGGGGACCACACCAGCCCTCTCCTCATGGCCATGGTCAACGGGCACTTCGACCTGGGCATGACCCTTCTGGAGCGGGGGGCTGATCCCAACCTTGCGAGCGATGCGGGCTCTACGCCGATGTACGCTGCCATCAACCAGCAGTGGATCCCCAAGGCTCGATTCGCGCAACAGCTCGCCTACAAGCAGCAGGAAACGACCCATGTGGACATGGTCCGCGCCCTCCTCGAGAGGGGCGCCGACCCCAACGCGCGGCTCACGAAGCACCTCTGGTACATGGAGTACAACTTCTCGCAACTCGGGGTGGACACCTGGGGTGCGACTCCGTTCTGGCGCGCCGCTCACGGGCTCGATATCCCCGTGATGAGACTCCTGGTCGAATACGGCGCGGATCCTGCGATTCCCACCCGCTCTCCGCCCAACCCGCCGACCTACGCGGATCTGGGCGTCGATGATGTCTCCGGTCTGCCGCCCATCCCGGTGGGTGGCCCCGGGGTGTATCCGATTCATGTGGTGACGGGGTTCGGGGGTACCGGTGCCGCCAGGGCAGGGAATTCCCATGAGCACGTACCGAACGGCTGGATGCCTGCGGTCCGCTACCTGGTGGAAGAGCTCGGAGCCGATGTGAATCAGCGGGACTTCATGGGGTACACTCCGGTGCACCACGCGGCAGGTCGCGGCATGAACGACGTGATTCGGTACCTGGTCGAGAAGGGGGCAGATCCTCTCGCGGTGGCGAGGACGGGGCAGACGACCGTGGACATGGCCAATGGTCCGGCACAGGGGGTCACGCCCTTCCCCGCGACCATCGAACTCCTGGAGGGGATGGGGGCGGTGAACAACCACGCCTGCATCTTCTGCTGAGCCCCGCGCCGACGGGCCACCGACCGGCAGAGGATCCTGCCGGGTCGTGCCTCAGGCCGTCGCCCGCACGCCCCCCTCACGGAGCACGCGGAGCGCCACATCGGTGCGGCCACCCGGCGTGCTCAGGTGGAAGCCCGCCACGAGGGGCGTCACCGCCTCGATCATCTCCAGGGCGATGACCACCCCCTCTTCCAGCGCCGCCTCCGGCCCGGACTCCTGGGCCTTCCTCATGCGGTCCACCATCGCCTCGGGCACGTCGACGCCCGGCGCCTCGTGGGCCAGGAATTCAGCGTTCCGGAGGCTGAGGAAGGGCCAGATGCCGGCGATGACCGGGAGCTCGTGGGACGCCGTTTCCTCCAGGAAGCGCTCGAGAGCCGAGGGGTCGAAGACCGGTCGGGTCACCCCGAAATCGGCGCCGGCCTCCACCTTGTAGCGGAAGCGCTTCCGCTCGCGTTCCTGGTCCACCGCCCCGTGGTTGGCCGCCACTCCGATGACGAACTCGGTGGGGGCACCGATGGAGTTGCCGCCGGGGTCCACGCCGCGGTTCAGTCCCTGCACGACGTTGGTGAGCCCGATGGAGTCGATGTCGAAGACGGCCTTCGCGTCCTGGTAGGGCCCCTGGACCGGCGGGTCGCCGCTGATGAGGAGGACGTTCCGCAGCCCGGCGGCGGCGGCACCCAGAAGGTCGGAGATCATCCCGGGCATGTTCTTGTCGCGGCAGGTGTAGTGGACCACCGTCTCGATCCCCACCTCCCGCTCCACCAGGAGGGCCGCCGGGACCACCCCCATGCGGGTCTGTCCCCGACCGGAGTCCAGGATGGCGACGGCGTCCACCCCGGCCACCTTCAGCTCCCGGGCGGGCTCCTCCACGGCGGTCCGGTCCCACCCGTGGGGCGGGTGGATCTCCACCGTGGCCACCGGCTCGCCTCGCGCCAGCTTCCGGCCCAGGGCGGAGCGGCGGTCCAGGGGCACCGGGTCCGCCACGGCCACGGCACCCTCTGCCCCCCGGTGCACGCCGGGGACGTGCACGGAGGTGGTGCGGGGCTGGATGGAGGCGACGGCGTCCCGGAGGGCCGCCACATGCTCCGGGGTGGTCCCGCAGCACCCCCCCACCAGGCGGGCGCCCACGTCGATCATCCGGCGGGCGTACTGGGCCATGTACTCCGGGCTCGCCAGGTAGATCTTCCGATCGCCCACCGTCCGAGGCAGCCCGGCGTTGGGCTGCGCGGCCAGGGGCCGCTGGGTGGTGCCGGCCATCTCCTCCAGCGCGTCGAGCATCACCGCCGGCCCCACGCTGCAGTTCAGCCCCACGGCCTGGACGTCCAGTTCGGCCAGGCCTGGAGCGATGCTTCCGGCGGCGGTGCCGTACGAGGTCGTCCCGTCCTGGCCCACCGTCATCTGGGCCACCACCGGGAGGTCGGTGAGTTCCCGCACCGCCCGTACGGCGCACTGAAGCTCGTTCAGGTCCGAGAAGGTCTCCAGCACGAAGCCGTCCACGCCTCCGTCCAGAAGGCCCTGGATCTGCCGCTGGAAGTGGGCCACGGCCTCGTCCCTCGCCGTGGGGCCCCACGGCTCGATGCGGATCCCCAACGGGCCCACCGCTCCGGTGACGAAGGCCCGGGACCCCGCCGCCGCCCGCGCCAGCCCCACGGCGGTCTCGTTGATCTCCTCCGTCCGCCCCTCGAGGCCGTAGGCGGAGAGCTTCACCGGGTTGGCGCCGAAGGTGTTGGTCTCCAGGAGCTCGGCGCCGGCCTCCACGTACTCCTGGTGGATGCCCTGGACCAGCTCGGGGCGGTCCAGGACGAGCTGGTCGTAGCAGACGTTCACGAAGACGCCCCGCGTGTAGAGGAGCGTACCCATGGCGCCGTCCACCAGGTGGACCCGCCCGTCCACCAGCAGCTCTCCGAGGCTCATCGGTCCGCTCCGGCGGCGGTGGGAGCGGGATCCTCGGCGTCGGGGACCGACGGGAGGTCGGCGGGCTCGTAACCCAGGCTCGGAGCCAGCCAACGCTCGGCCTCCTCCACCGTCACCCCCTTCCGCTCGGCATAGTCCTCCACCTGGTCCCGTCCCACCCGCCCCACGCCGAAGTAGCGGGCCTCGGGGTGGGAGAGGTACCAGCCGCTCACCGAGGCCGGCGGGTCCATGGCGCAGCTCTCCGTGAGCTCCACCCCCAGCCGCTCCGGCACCTCCAGCAGCTCGAAGAGCGTCCGCTTCTCGGTGTGGTCGGGGCAGGCGGGGTAGCCTGGAGCCGGCCGGAT
>JGI12048J13642_10498310_pt1 | contig 12137 bp, 5 predicted proteins | sample ElkSlonscriptome_16_FD_13642 | JGI IMG/M metagenome (IMG submission 13642) | reverse complement strand
AGATGTGTGACAGTTTCCGTGTACTCCCCCTTTGTATAAGTTCAACCATACCAGCCGATTATGCAGAAAATCATGACCCTGCTCCCTGATTTTTAGATTTGTTTTTTCATAGCTCAGATTGGAATTTATCCACCCCCTTACGGTGCCGTTGGCTTCACCCGGAGTATTCATTTTTACTTGCATCTCAATTTGATACCAAATACCTCGCTCGAATACACCACCATCTCCAATACCACAAGATAAATTTTTTGGGTTTGAAGAGCAGGGCAACTTACCAGATTTTGATTGACCCCATTCAGAGTTATCCCAAAGTGCGGCATCTCCTGTACCTCCCTGTTGGTCGCTGAAGTATAAGTAAGAGCCAAGCCGCATAGCGGCTTCCGGTTTTGTTTCACATGATTTGCCGGCTTTACAGCTTTTAAACAATGTCCGCATGGACCAGCAATCTTTGCCGTTACTACGGGCCCCACCGTTGCCACACTGTTTGCCTGGGTCAGCCCAGGTGCGAACGTCAGCTAATCCGGGAAACTTACCACCTGAACCGACCTTTTCGCCTTGATCATTACACATGTTGATATCCCAATTGTCTGAGAGCTTCAGGTAGTAACGCAGGTAGAGGTTTTGGGGTGCCAGATTAGCTTCGATAAGTGGCCAGAAAGCACTGAGGGCCCTTGTGTGTCCCTCTTTCATGTTGACTTTAAGGCAATTGCCCTGAATGCATCCTTTGGTAACAATGCTGGTGTGTTCTACATGTTTTTTTGCCAGTGGCCTTGGGTCATTAACGATCGGATCAGACAAATAGCCATTGTTATGCCACCAGTCAGCTTCATCCCATGACTCACAAAACACAATATCATTGCGGCCCCCTAAAGCAGATTCTTTGTCGCAATCACCTAGCCTCAACTGAGGCGGAGTCAGGTTGTTTTTTACTTTGAATGGCTTGGATTTTTCGCTTTCATTACCAGCAGAATCCAAAGCGGTGATCTGATAGGTGTCAACGCCGGCTGGCTTTTCCATTAGGTCTTTAAAAATCGTTTCTTCTTGATCAGCTACTTGCTCACCGTTTCGATAGACCCGATACCCTGAAACTCCGAGGTTGTCCTGGGCTGGCTCCCATTGGATTTTTACTGCGCCTGGATAAGGTGTGGATGAGTCGGTAATAGTCGGCACTTCTGGTGCTTCGGTGTCCGTAAAATCAGTGGTTTTTAACAGCCAGGCATTTTGATCGTAAGCGTTGTACAGCACGAAGGCATCGAGTTCATGGGAATAGTCAAATCTCCCGAAAGTACCTGCACTCACTTGTTGGCCCGGCCCGCCCTTGTAGGCAACCGATCGCCAGGCCTCGGTTTTATAGTCAAACTGGTATAGTTTGCCGTCGCCCATCCAGCCATAAAATTGTTTATTCTTGGTGTTGTAAGCTAAACCAGGGGCGTTAGCTTTGGCGATTGCGCTATCTCCTTGGAGTGGAACATCGTAGTGTTGATAGCGTTTGTTTTTGTCCAGACTAAATAAAATCTGGTTGCCGCGACCGATTACCATCATATAGCGTCGGTCCGGGTCGATAGCTGCGTTTAGGCCAAGGCCAAGCGTCTTTTTGTCGTGCAACCTGGTGTAGCGCCCTCCGGTCGAATCAAACTCATACTGGTAAAAAGCATGTCTGTTATGCATGAAGATATTACCGGTGACTGGGTCATACCCGGCAATCACTCCATAATTACCTTTGGGAATGTCACCTTTACTGGCATCGAGTGTCCACTGCTTGGTCTTGGCATTAAATAACCATGTCGTGTTGTCAGAGTTACCAGATCGGGAAGCTAAAGAGCCTGAAAAAGCCCAGATATGTTTGGCATGCTGGATAAATGCCATACCATCGTAGGTATGTCTCGAGTTCGGTTGGGTCCCGTTGAATGGATGCAACTCTGATGGCGCAGGTTGAGCACTTGGGTTGGCTGGTTTAGCCGGATCGGTTAATCTTGTCATGGAGCGGTTGGCGAAATTCATTGTATAGAGTTCATTGCCATAGTAATCGTGGTGCCCACCACCCCAGATATACATAGTGCTTTGCTCAGCATCGAAAGCAGCACCTCCCCATGCTAGAGTTACGTTTTTGCAGTAGTCTTTGAAATTGTATCTAAATCCGTTGAAATTGTTGTTCGGACAAACCGAGGCGAGTTGGGTTTTCGGGAGTTCATTCCAGCCAATATGATTGTCTGCTGAAGCCTGATGTGACAATAACGGGTTTGTGTATAGGAGTTGCAGAAGTAGAACTTTGCTGATAGCCCTGAACTGTCTCGTTTTACCAGAGTCCATTTCTCTGACTATATCCATGAAGACCCTCTGACTATTGCTTTCATTTGGCTAAGCCGGGAAAGACTTGTTTTGCGTTGTGTTATCAGTAACCAAACTTGGGCAGTTATCAAAATTACAGAACCAGCAATTTAGTATCAGCACCACGAACTTGGGTGATGCGCATTCTGCCGTCATGGTAACATTCGCCAATTGACTTGATAAAGTGATTATCCCTATTGAGACTGATGGCAGTTTGCTAAGAGAATTGCTGCTAAGTTTGAGAAACTTAATAGCTTGAGAAAGAAATAAAAATATCAGTAGCATCGCAAACTATAGGATAACATCCGATAAATATTGTTTTTTTTGCATGGTCAACCTATAAATATCAATGGATTAGTCATTCTTTTCATTTGCAAGCATCAGGTTCTCCTGGTAGGGCTCCTCAAATGGGTCAGGAAATTGATTCCAAGGCAGTCACATTTGTATTGCAGGCAGCATGATTGCTCTGAAGCTGCCATCAATTTGTTAACGATTAAAAAATGTCTACACTGTAAAGCGCGTTTTACTGGTTTACCGCTTCATTTTGTTTACTGTTTTACTATAGAGGAATATTAGATGGTGGGCATAGTGAATAAGAAGAGTAAGGCAATAGACCGGTTTTGTCGGATCGAAAAGTGATTAAATTTCGCTCATCCATTGGGTAAGGATTTCCATGATTGGAAAAGTATTATTCGTTGCCTTTCACTATCCACCAATTACGGTTAGCTCAGGGGTTCATCGCACGCTTGCCTTTACACGATATATGGCAGAGCAAGGTTGGGGTGTTAGTGTGCTAACTGCAGACCACAAAGCTTATCCTTCGTTTGATCTGGCGCAGCTAGGCTCAATACCAGATAAGGTCAAGGTCATCAGTGCCTGGGGTAAAGACACCGCACGGGATCTGGCTGTCCGGGGGCGTTATTTTCGTTTCATGTCAATCCCTGACCGCTACCAAAGCTGGATACTGGGTGGAGTATTGAGTGGCCTGAAAGAGATCCGAGGCAACCGACCACATGTAATCGTTTCTACTTATCCCATAGCAAGTGCTCATGTGGTTGGCTATTTGCTGCACCGGATAACAGGGATTCCCTGGGTGGCTGATTTTCGTGATCCAATGGCTCAGGAAGGCTACCCAGAGGACCCGTTGATTCACCGGGTATTCTCTTGGATTGAAAGGAAAGCAGTAAAGCATGCCTCCCACTTAATATTCGTTACCGAAGGAGCAAAGGAATACTACCTGCAGCGCTACCCTGAGTTGGCATCCGCGCCAGACCGGGTTCAGGTGATTCTCAATGGCTACGATGAAAATGTCTTTCAGCAAATAAAGGCAGCAAAGAGCACCGAAGACCAGCCACACCCGGAGGGTGAACCAATCGACACTCCACCCTCGACTACTCCTGACGGTCCGGTCATTACCATGGTGCACAGCGGTTTAATCTATCCTGTCGAAAGAAATCCGGAGTATTTCTTCTCCGCCATCAGCGAACTTCGGGATGAAGGTCATATTCAACTCCACCAGATTGATGTTGTATTAAGGGCCTCGGGTCACGATGAGTTTTTGCTGGACTTGGCAAAGAAGCATCAAATAGAAGACTTTATTAGTTTAAAAGCGGCGATTCCTTACAAGGAAGCACTAAAAGAAATGTTCGATGCTGACCTTTTGCTCTTGTTGCAAGCATCAAATTGTAATGATCAAATTCCAGCAAAAGCTTATGAATATGTTCGCGTTGGCAGGCCCGTTTTGGCGTTAGCCAGCACGGCGGGTGAGACAGGAAAACTGATGGCAGGATTTACGAACACCTTTGTTGCTGCGCTGGAAGATAAAGAAGAGATAAAATCAGCACTGTTGGCCGCTGTTAAGGGTTATCACAATGCTAAGCCGCTTCCTCAAAATGAAATCGAAGCTTATTCCAGAGTGCAGGGGGCCAAACAACTCGTTTCTCTGTTAGAAAACCTGGTATCTTCCTGACACAACAGCGAGAAAAACCGTGATCTCAAAGTTTAAAGCACTTCAGCAAAGCATGGGCTTTTTGCCCGCTTTCTTTTATGTGCTGAATCGATTGTTAAGCGATTGCAGCCCCCAAATGGGCTTGTTTATCTACTATTTTTATAAGCAACCCCTGGTAGCCAAAAAAGCTCCCGTCGGAAAGATGCAACCACGTAAGGTTTATGATTTTTTTTGGCTAGAGCAAGCTGATCCTATTCTCTCGGCACTACCAAGAAATGCTGCTGCTATCGCCAGTCGTTTTGATCAGGGAGCAGAGTGTCTGGTTGCGATCAATGGGAAATTGAGAGATAGAGAGTTTTTAGGATGCGGCTGGTTTGCGTATCGCCGTTTTCAAGAAGACGAGGTGTATTGCGTGTACGACTTTTCCTCCAATCAGGAGGCGGTATGGGACTTTGATATCTATGTCGTGCCTGAGCAGCGAATGAGTCGGTTATTTTTGCGTTTATGGCAACGAGCGGAAAGTCAATTACTGGAAAAAGGGTATCAGTATAGTTTGAGCCGGATCTCTGCTTACAATCCTCAGTCAATCCGTTCTCATGAGCGTTTTGGAGCCCAACGAATCGGTTGGGCCGTTTTTCTAAAGCTTTTTAAATTACAAATCATGTTGAGTGGTAAAAAACCTTATTTGTCATTGAGTTGGGGGCATGCTGGTCAGCCAGTGCTATTATTTGATCAGTAGTTATTAGCTATCGAAGCAGAAGCTGAAAATATCTGATAATAAGTAAGAGGCAGTTAGTGCTTTATTCAGGGCAGGTTGCTAAGCAAAAAGCCGAATGTCCATTTGTTATGATCGTTGTCTAATCAATTAGCACATTAGCAGGAGTAGTCAGTGAGTGTAGTCGATCAGGTAAAATCAGTGTTAGCAGAAGTTCTAAGTTTGGACACTAATGACTTAGATGAATCGACGCCGTTATTAGGAGCCTTGCCAGAATTTGATTCGATGGCGGTTGTCAGCGTAATCACGTCCCTGGAAGATGGCTTGGGTATTTTCGTGGAGGATGATGAAATCAGCGCAGAAACATTTGAAACCGTAGGTACCTTGGTTGCGTTTATTGAAAGCAAACTCTGAGTGAATAGTGATTTCATCAGCCTTCTTTGCCCAGAGCGGAAAACACAAGCTACTGGTAGTAGAAAGAATTCCCGAGGCCCCAAGCGCTATTGTGGTGATTGCACAAGCGTTTGCGGAAGAAATGAATAAGTCTCGACACATGCTGGCACTCACTGCCTCCGCTTTGTATGCGCGTGGTATAGGATCGGTTATCTTCGATTATACTGGTACCGGCGACAGCGAGGGCGACTTTGCTGACGCAACTTTGGCAGGCTGGGCTAAAGACTTAATGGTTGTCACTCGCTTAGTTCAGGGTCAATATTCTGTGCCCTTGGTATGGTTGTGTCACCGAACCGGAGCCTTGGTTGGTTTAAAGGCTTTAAGTGAGAGTCAGTCAGCTGGTATTCCTTATATGATCTTTTGGCAGCCAGTGCTGAATGGCAAGCTGTTTATCCGTCAGTTTTTCCGGCTGAAATTGGCGGAAAATATGATGAATTCTGGTGCTGCCAAATTAACCACTGAAGATATTCGCAATGAATTGGCGACCGGTAGTACAGAAATCGCGGGTTATCTGATTAGTCAACAATTGGTCGATGAATTTGAAAGCCTGGAAACCGGCTCCCTGCTGCCAAATCTTGCCGGTAAAGCCGTAGCCTGGTTCGAAGTCGTCAATAAAGAAGAGCCCACTTTGCTGCCCGTATCGTTGAAATCAGTCCAGCATTTGCAGACATTAGGAGTTAAAGTGGCAGCAGAAGCGGTCTCAGGTGATCAGTTCTGGGCAACGCAAGAAATTAATGTGGCATCGGCATTGGTCGAGCAGACCGTAACCTGGACATCAGAGCAACTGCATGTACGAAAAACCCTTACTCATTAACTCTGGCGGCAAACAATTACTGGCTATCCTGCATATGCCGGAAGAGGTGTTGACTGATACGGCACTGCTAATTGCTGTAGGAGGACCTCAAACCAGAGTAGGCAGTCATCGCCAATTCTTGTTGCTGGCTCGCTATATGGTTAAGCAGGGAGTGCCGGTTTTGCGTTTTGATCATGCGGGCATGGGAGACAGCGAGGGAAATAATAGCAGTTTTCTAAGCGTATACAGGGATTTTGAACCTGTGGTTGTAAGCTTGTTTCAACACACAAACGTTAAAAAATACTGTTTTTGGGGTTTATGTGATGCGGTTTCGGCAGGCCTGTTGTATTTCTCGGTAAGCAACGACGACCGCCTGGCCGGTTTCATTGCCCTGAATCCCTGGGTTCGACAGCAGCACACGGAAGCTCAGGCCTACCTGTCAAACTACTATCTGCGGCGTGTACTTGACAAAGAATTCTGGAAGAAAGTGGTGACCTTGCGGGTTAACATTTTTGCTTCAGTTTACAGTTTTATCCGGCTCTATATACTCTCCCGTCGCTCAGGTCCGGACGCCCAGAAAACTGGCGCTTCGACAAAAACAGGTAAGGATGTGACATGGCCTGAATTTACCGAGGATAATTATGTTCAAGGCATGTTGTCGGGTCTTAAAAAACTTAAAAAACAGTGTTTTTTAATATTAAGCGGAAATGATTTGACCGCTGATGAGTTCAGAATGCTGTCAGAAAAGGATCAGGGCTGGGCACTTGCTATGGAGGAGGCATTGATTGATCAAATTACTATCGCGAAAGCTAATCACACCTTTTCCAGTCGCCATTGGAGACAGCAAGTGGAGGAGTTTACTCTGAAGTCCCTGTTGTCCGTAGCAGACAAAGCTTTTGATAAGGCTTCCTGATTGACCGTATGGTTTGAGGTTTTTGGGAAAGGTCAGCACAGCAGTTTGCTTCATTTAACATTTGTTTTCCTTTGCTAAATTCCTCCAGATTGCTGATAAATCATCCCACGCCTTCTTATTATGAAAATCTAATTTCATCAAGCTGTGCTGGCTGATCAATAAGTTAGTCAATTGCTTGCAGCTATTTTTGAAGGTAGCTTTATTTCCAGGTGTGTCGATATCATTAATTGTCAAGTGTTTTGTTGTTAACATCGGGTTGATATGTAACCAGCTTGGATTGACCAGTTATAAATACTATGGTGAAATTGTAACCAATGGACGACGGCAACCCGCCAATTTTCAAGCCAGTCATGGAAGGATGAAGTCTTTTCTCCCAGATTGACCCCCACTCCACAAGGATTTGTGACTTTATTAAAGTCAGGTCATTCAAGTGTCAATATCCCGAATTCTCAGTCTGATTACCTTTGTTTTGCTTATTCCGCATAGTTTGTTTGTTAGTAGCGAAACCAGTTTCCAAACAATCCATGAAATCGAAAAACTCCCGACTGTGGGGGATATACAAACAGTCAATAATCCGTATCTGCAATATGGTGAACAGGCATGGTCAGTATCCGCGACTTCCGAACCAGGTTTTCGAACCAGGATCGCCGTGAAACAGCAAGGTTTTTATCAGCTCTACAGTTGGTGGCCATATCCAAAGACGAAAACTAAACACTTGAGCGTGGATTATCAGGTAACTGATCATAATGGAACCGCTGTCATAACGAAGAGCCAACTCGAAGGTGCCGGTCGATGGAATAACCTTGGAGCTTATTATTTGGCCAGTAATGAAGACCTGGAAATTGCCCTATCCAGCAATGATTCCGAGACTGTCTATGTCGATGCCTTCCGGTTAAAGTTTATTGGTGATGAGCAACCTGGGATTACTTTGGTTACCAGCGCTTTGCCACTCGCTCAAGTGGGTAGCTACTATAGTGCTGAATTAAATGTTGAGGGTGGTTATGGAGAAGTGAGTTGGCGTTTGCATGGTGAGTTGCCAGACGGACTGGATTTGGATTTCACGGCCGGGATCATTTCGGGTATACCTTCTCAAGCAGGAAGTTACGACCTGACACTTGTTGCATTAGACCAAAATGGCGCTGAAACACCATTTGAGCTTGAGTTGGTTGTGGTATCTGCATTAACCCTGAAGCCAGGTAATCAGACTTTCGCAGATACAGGTAAAATAAAAGGTTTACATGGATCGGGGTTGAGAACACCTGCTGATGCACCCGAACTGTCCGGTCAAATTACCGAAACTACCTCAGTATTAGATGAAGTGATTGCTATGCCAGAAGGTAGCTGGCTAAAGCTAAATATAAATACCTTCTCCGACGTTTGGCCAGAAGCCAATTTGCGACCGCTTAATTTCTCTTCTAACCCGACTCCGTCAAAAATTATCCTCGCCTGGAGTTCTTTTGCATGGGACAACACCAGGGGCGACCTCATAATATTTGGAGGAGGACACGCCAACTATAGTGGTAATGATGTGTATCGCTGGCAAAGTGCAACCCGGATGTGGGAGAGACTGTCGTATGCCAGTGAGGTGACTCAGGATGATTTCGGTAATTATCGTGCAATCGATGGGGTAGATGCTGCTCCCAGTTCTGCCCATACCTATGACAATAACTTGTATTTGCCAATCGCGGATAGATTCTTAACTTACGGGGGCGCTGCATACAATAACGGTAGTGGTTTTAAAAAACAAATAAACGCAACAACGGTCAGATCGACCGGCCCCTATGTTTTTAATATGCTGTTGGGTTCGGATAATAAAGTGGGCGGAACCACTGGCTCTCATGTAAAAAGAGTGGCACCTTATCCCGAAATTCTGGGTGGTAATATGTGGACGAACCGGGATCTTTATGGCAACAGTCAAATTTCGATGCCGGCAAGATTCGTTAATGGAACTACAGCCGTCACCAGTGAAAATGGCTACGACGTAGTTTATCTTTCGGCCGTCTCTGGTGGCACAGCTCAGCAATTGTACAAGCACACCATTGTCGATATCAATAATCCATCTCTTGATCAGTGGGAACAAGTCGGGCGTTATTGGAACGCTTTCAACGGAAAAGGGGCGGGCGCATTCTCACCTGATCTCAACCTCTATTTACGCACAGCTACTAGTGACTTCGTCTACTGGGACCTCAACAATCCCGGAACCAATAATCGTAATGTTAAGTTTCAGCCAACTGATCTGTCAGGAGAGTTTGTTCCCAGCGGGAATTATGGTTTAGATTACAACCAGGTGACTAATCAATTCCTGTTATGGAAGGGTGGTAAAGATATCTGGGTGTTGGATCCGCCAGCAGGAGTATCGGCGACAGGTTGGACTATCGACAAACAAAATGTTCAATCCACTACTTTTCCCAACGGTGAATTTGGTACTGGTATTTTGGGAAAGTGGAAATTTGCTTCTGATTTGAATGCTTTTATTGGTTTGCAAGATATCAATGATGGCAATGTATGGCTGTATAAGCCCATAGGCTGGGTGTTGCCCAATCCAGGTAATGGGGCGCCGGATGTTAACCTGACATCACCGATTAATAATGCCAGTTATGCTCTTGGAGATACTATTACACTGCAAGCGACCGCCTCTGACAGTGATGGTACGGTTGACTATGTGAGTTTCTATCAAAATGGTGCTCTGATTGCTCAGGATAACAGCGAACCCTACCTTGCTGATTTTGTTCCGGCTTCTTCTGGTCCCTATAATTTAGCTGCTATCGCTACTGATAATGGTAATGCTTCTTCGGCTTCTGACTCAGTTGTGGTGGATGTCATTGGTAGCAATCAAGCTCCCACAGTCAATTTGACAGCACCTGCTGAGGGTAGTGAATTCCCCCCCAATCAGACGCTCACCCTAGTGGCTGATGCAGATGACGCCGATGGTTTTGTGGCTCTTGTTGAGTTCTTTGTTGATGGCAACAAGATTGGCGACGATCAGTCGGCACCTTATCAAAGTGGTTGGACTCCTTCCAGTGAGGGTGATTATACCCTTACCTCGACGGCTACCGATAACGAAGGTAATACCTCTGCTTCAGCTGGCATCACAGTCAGTGTTGCTATTCAGGGTGTGCCACCCATGGTGAGTTTGGATTCACCTTCACCAAACGCGTTGTTTGGTGTTGGCGATACCATTGTCCTGAGTGCCAGCGCCAATGACAGTGATGGTTCAGTGGCGGCGGTAGCCTTTTATTGGGGGCTGGTGAAGTTGGGTGAAGATGTCAGTCCACCCTACCAGTTCAATTGGAGCAATGCGCCGGAAGGCAACCACGAATTGCTGGCAGTGGCTACTGACGATGAGGGGCTAACGGGTTTTTCTGCCTCAGTTAACGTATCGGTAGTTGATAATAATGCCGCGCCAACGGTTAGCCTCGATACACCTCAGAATGGAGCGATTGTCGAGAGTGGTGAGTCTTTGCAGTTATCGGCCACTGCTGCAGACGCCGATGGAACGATCGCCCGGGTAGAATTTTATGATGGTACGGAATTGATCGCTGAAGTTTTTTCCGCACCTTATCAAACCAATTGGCTGGCTTCCTCCTTAGGTGCCCGCCAACTAAGTGCTGTAGCTATTGATGATCAGGGTTTGGTATCGACGCCTTCTGGGGTTGGCGTTAGCGTGGTCGGTGCCGGTGGCGGTTCTACAGTGAGTCTGACTTTGCAGGATGGCTTGAATGGATACGACGGAACCCGTGATACCTATCTGTCTGTTTGGGGCAAGGATACCGGGTTTGGCAATAGAACTTACTTTTATGACAGAAATAATACCTATGTTGCACTGGTTAAATTTGCCATTTTTGCTTCCGAAGGTGGCCCGGTTCCTGACGGAGCAGTGATTGAATCAGCGAAACTCAGCTTTTATAAATATTCCAGTTATAACTATACCTATCAGGTTTCCCGTCTCCAGAAGGCATGGCTGGAGCAAGAAGCTAGTTGGAACAGGGCTGCAGTGGGCGTTCCATGGGCAGTACCGGGTGCTGCAGGTTTTGGGCAAGATACGAATCTGGTTGCCGACGCTGAGGCGAGCGTTGATTGGAGTGCGGGTTGGCTCGAGTTCGATGTGACTGCAGGGGTGGAGGCAATGACCTTGGGTGCTGAAAATCAAGGCTGGCGAGTGGTTGCTATTAGTGGTAATAACAATATCAAGCGCTTTTACAGCAGAGAGTCTACTGTTGATGAAGGATTGCGACCCAAACTGGATATTACCTATTCCTTCAACAGTAACGTGCCGCCGGAGGTCGCCTTAGCCGCTCCAGTAAACGGAGCCAGCTATACTAAGGGGGATTCGGTCTTGTTAAGCGCAAGCGCCAGTGATAGCGACGGCAGTATCGACAGCGTTGAATTTTTCTGGAATGACAATTCATTAGGTGAGGTGACTAACGCGCCTTATCAGCTGACTTGGCAGAATGTGCCAGATGGTGTGTTCGATCTGACAGCCAAAGCTAAAGATAATAGCAATGGTGTTGCAGTATCGAGTCCAGTCACTATTACTGTAATCGACCCGAATGTGGCACCGGAGATAAGTCTTGATTCTCCTTTGCCCGGAGCTGTCTATGATCTTGGGCAGGCCATAGATTTGGTCGCAAGTGCTATGGATATAGATGGTACCGTCGAGCAGGTAGAGTTTTATCTGGGCGTTATTAAACTGGGTGAAGTATTTGATGCGCCCTACCAAATAAGTTGGAATAATGCGCCTGAAGGCACCCATGGCCTCACTGCCGTGGCCATTGATAACCATGGTAAATCGAGTGTTTCCGCTGTAGTTCAGGTAACGGTAATCGATAATAATGTAGCGCCTACTGTGACCTTTGACTCCCCCGTAACAGGAACCCAAATAGAAACCGGGCAAAATCTGTTACTCGAAGCGACTGCGTTTGATAGCGATGGAGTGATAGACCGGGTTGAATTCTACGAAGGTACGAGTCAGATTGGTAGCGTTTCT
>JGI12048J13642_10140627_pt1 | contig 12143 bp, 7 predicted proteins | sample ElkSlonscriptome_16_FD_13642 | JGI IMG/M metagenome (IMG submission 13642) | reverse complement strand
GCCACGTTCACGGGGAACTTGACGGTGGCCGAGTCGGTAGCCTAGCGTACGGCAATTACCCGTACAGGAAAACCGATGGCTGCCCCCGCCGAAAAGACCGAACGAGCCGAGTTCCGCATGGCGCCGGAGCAGAAGGCGCTGATGGAGCGAGCTGCCGCCATGATGGGGGAGACGCTGTCCGGATTCGGCGTGTCCGCGATTCTCGAGCGGGCTCGAGTGGTCATCGCTCAGCATGAGGCGATCACGCTCACCGATCGCGATCGCGACCTCGTCCTCCGGGCACTCGACGCCCCTCCCCGACCGTCCGATCGACTCGTCTCGGCCCGCGCCCGGTACCGCGCCGAGGTGCGTAGTGTATCGGATTGAGCGGATCTCGAAGTCCCATGACAAGACCTCGTTCGACTGTGGTGTCGATGCGCTGAACACCTTTCTGCAGCGGTACGCTCGGCAGAACGACCGGAAGGGACTCTCCCGCACCTACGTGCTGCTCGAGGACGGTTCGGATACGGTCGTGGGCTTCTACACGCTCTCCGCCGGGAGCATCTCGTTCAGCAGCATCCCGGACACGGTGAAGCTCCCACGCTACCCCATCCCGACCGTGCATCTCGGCCGGCTGGCCACCTCGCTGAGTGTCCGGGGGCGTGGCCTCGGTGAGCTCCTCCTGATCGACGCCATGCAGCGCGCCGTGGCGGCGTCCCACTCCGTCGGCGTGTTCGCAATCGATGTGATCGCGAAATCGAAGGAGGCCAGGCGATTCTACGAGGACAGGTCGTTCATCCCGCTGGTCGATGAGCCTCTTCATCTCTTCCTGCCGATCGCGACGGCCGAGGCCGCACTCGAGCAGGCGGACGGCTGAGCGACCCGGCTTCGCGGTCACAGCGAGGTCGGCCCGTGGAAGCGGATCGCGGCTTGGACGATCGGCTTGGCCCACGCCGGGAGCGCCTCCCGTGCCAGCATGAACCGGATGCCATCTTGGACATGGGGCAGCTTGACGGGTTCGGGGAGTCTATCCGTCCTCTGGCGCCCCGTTGGCGGTGTTGTCGAACACGATGAGCTCGAACAGGTGAGGCAGAAGCTGAATCAGGTTCTCACGCCTCGCCGACCAGCTCTCCCGGATCTTGAATTCGGGGATATCGTGGCCCCCGAGGGCCACTCAGCGAGAGCCGCCGATCTGGCCCTCCCCGTCCGTCAGCGCATCGAGCAGGCCTTCAAGGAGCGTACCCTCGCTCGTCACGCGGTAGTCGGTGTCAAACCCGACCCGCTGCAGCCGAGCACCGACGCGCTCTCGAAGCAGCCGCACCTCAAGCTTGGTGAGTTCTACTGACTGAGACCGGCTGGCGTCTCCAATTGCCTCGACGCTGGGCGGGAGGAGGAACTCGGTCGTCAAGTATCGCATCTGCTCCGAACTGAACTCGATCCTCATCGCCATCCTCCTGGCCACGCCGTGATGACTCTTCCGGCTTCGTTCAAGACCACGGTCGCATGTTCTCCGACGTACCGGAACGAAATTCTCCCCATCTCGTCGACGCCCCGGATTCCCTCGCCGTTCCGGAGTGCCTCCAGGACGTGACCCGGCGGAATCCGCCGTGAGACTATCTGATGAATGCCGTGGAAAGTGAACCCTGTGAGGCGACCTGCGATGCCGGGCGAAACCACCTTCCCAACCTTCCCAAACTTCCCGACGGGCAACATGCCGCCAGCGGCGAGAACGAACCCCAATCCGTCGCCGGCCTGCGCACTCGAGAACAAGTCGTTCGTCCCGATCGCTTCGGAGGCGCCGTTCGCACCAGCCGCAAGATTCAAGCCGATCCAACCCATCGCCCCACCTCGGCGGGCCCAGTAGTCAGCGATCTCCTGGAACCTGCACTCAGGCCAGGGCTCGCACACACCGACACCGTTGTTCCAGTCATCGATGGTCATGCCGCCCTCGGCCAGGCAGTCCATTGCCGACTCGCCTTCTCCGCACGCTGCCAGCCCGCTCGGATCCCTGAAGTTGACCGGGTCCCCGTTCGCGTAGCCGTAAAGGTTGAGTCCCCCACGCATCCCGATCGGGTCAATCTGCGTGAACTGCCCCACCAGCGGGTCGTAGTACCGAGCGCGCCGGTACTGTAGGCCCGTTCCGTCCGTGGAGCCAGTAATCAGGCTTCCGAACCACACCGGATCGAGCGTTTCGGGCGTCTCGTAGCTCGCGTAGAGTCGACGGAAATCGCGCGACGTGAGCGGGATCTCCGATGTACACACGAACCCGCCGGGCAGGACCTGGTTCTCCACCCGTTCGGTGAACTGACCCCTCCAGTTGAAATGGGGGATGACCCCACACACGTCTCCTGCCTCGTCGACCCGCCACGCGATCAGCGGACGGTCGATGCCGCCCCCGTGGGTGTAGCTGACGATTCCGTAGTAGGTGGAGTCACTCGTCGTGAAATCCAGGCGTTGTCGGTCCTCGACGAGGACCTGCTGACCCGCCCACATGACGTAGGTCATGGAATTCGCGCAGGCCGAGTCGCAGATCGCGCTCGTCGTGTCGACCGTCGCTTCGAAGTTGGTCGTGTAGGTCGACGTGACGTAGCTGATCGATCCCTCGGCGACGGACAGGTCCGTGCCCATGGAGGTCTGGTCGGTCAGCTCGTCGTGCCAGGTGTAGTGCTTGACGACGCCGTAGACCGTGTCGGGTGCGGTTCCGGTGTTCAGCGGTGCGATGCCGTTCGTGAACCACTCTCCGCGGGCGTTGTTGGACAACAGCTTGGGAATCACCACGACCTCGCCGAGTTCACCCTCGAAGTAGTCGGATGAGCTGCCGTCGAGTCCGCCGACCTCAAACCGCGTCGTATCCCCCTCGGTCGCCATCCGGGACGGAACGGTGTTGACAGTCGAATCCTTGGTGAGGAGAACATCATCCACCCAGGCCTGGGCTCGCAGGCTCAGGTTGGGGGAATAGCCCCGGAACTCGACCGTCACGAACTGGATCGTGTCGGGATCGAGTCCGTCGAAGTACGTGCTGGACATCGCCTCGGTCGAGTCGTTGTAGACGTCGAGTCGGAGACTGGTCCCATTCTCGACGGTCGCGATCGTCCACACCGGGTCTTCGGCACCGCCCCGCCGCGACACGCCCATCACCTCCATCTCCGCCTTCGTGGTGTCGGGATCGAGCCAGAAGCTCCAGTTCATTATGTCGGGCGAATCGGCGGAGATGACATCCGTGTGCGTGCGAAGCAGGCGTGTTCCCGAACCGCTTCCCCCGAAGTCGAAGTAGCCGCCACCGTGCTGTGACGCGTAGTCGCTGGTCGTGTCAGGCGCCTGCGGGAAGCTGCCGTTCCAGAACTTGAGGTCGTTCCCGAGGTCCCCGATGTCGGCGAGGCTGACCGAGTCGGCGTCCTGGGTCTCCGCTCCCTCCCACGTGTAGCCGGCGACGAGTCTCGAGTGCTCGAAGGCGATGCCGTTGGCGTACCAGTCGGCGACGGTCGCACTGTCCGCGATCGCGTCCTGCACCACGAGGATATCGCCGAGCTTCCCGTCGAAGTTGGCGCCCACGGTAAGCGCGGAGTTCCGCTGCGTGATGGCCTCGCCCGGGTGCGACGCACCCGTATCCAGCGACCAGCTCACCTCCGATCCGTCCACGTAGGCCGTGAACCTGTCCGCAGCCGTCGGCTCCGTGCCGTCGTACTCCATGACGATGAAGCTCCAGTCGTCCGTCGCCAGGTCGCCGAAGTGAATGACGGACGCCGCGCCCCCGTCCGGGCGAGCCATATTCATCTCGACCCCGAGCGTGCCCCCAGAGTAGTTGAATCGGGTCCACCAGGGGCCACCCCCCCCGTTTCCGGCCGAGACGTACATCAAATTCGCCGACGTATCCCCATCGGGATCGACCCAGAAGGCCCAGGTCATCTTGCGGACGGGCCCGAGTCCGACGTGGTCGTTGACGTCCGACTCAAGGCGCGTGCTCCCGTCGAAGCTGAGCGCCTTGGGTCCGGCGGTGCCCTCGTCGCGGTTGATGGTGCGGTTCCGGATCGCGACCCGGCGCCCGAGGGCGTCGTAGACGAACTCCTCGAAGCCGCCCCGGCGGTTCTTGACGAGGTAGTCCGGATCCTCGCCGGGGTCGGGGGGAACACCAAGCTTGTCGACCTCGGACTCGAAGTCCTGCAGCACACGCTGCCGCGCGCGGAGTCGACCGAGGGCGTCGTAGTAGTTGCGCGCGATGCTGTACGATCGGGCACCGACGTGATCGAGTTCGTGGTCCTCACTCGCCGTGTCTGTGAAGACCATCAGGCCCTGGGCGTACTCCTGCCACTCGACGTTGCCGTCGTCGTCGTACCACTGGAGCAGCCGCTCGGGCGCAAGCACGTATTCGACCGAATCCCGGTCCAGGAAGGTGCCGACCCCGGCGGAGTCCACCTCGATCTGCACGAGACGCCCGAGGTTGTCGTAGAAGCGTTCACGGATCGGAGGCGAGTCGCCGTCATACTCGAGTTCGTGCGTCCGGGAGTTCCCGAGCGCGTCCAGTTCGAACGTCTCGATCGTCAGGGACACCGATCCACCCGGTATGAGCGACCGGCGATAGCCGGCGCTGCCGAGGTGGCCGAGGTCGGTGTAGTTCATCCAGGCGTCGCCGAGCGGCGCACTGACGGAATCGATCTGTCCGCTGAGCGTGTACTCGAACGTCTCGGTGCCGGCACCATCGACGATACGCGAGGTGAGCCGGCCGGAGCTGTCGTACGTTCGGCTCACCGTCATCGTATCGGCGAACGTCCCCCCGATCGTGGCCTGTAGCTGCGTCAGTCGACGCGCGTCGTCGTAGTCGAAGTGCCACGTGAGGGTATCCCGATCGAGGATGTCCTCGAGCGTGCCGGATGCGTCGTTGTAGGCGAATTCGATCGTGTTCGCGGAGGTTCCGATGCTCGCCGCATCGTCCAGGGTGAGCGTGTCCAGGCGATTGGCGTCGTCGTAGGCATACTCGATGCCGTACCGCTCGGTCTCGCGCACGTCGGAGAGCCCGCTGGTGCTCTGCGCCCAGCCGGTCACGATCAGGGAGTCGCGGACGAGACGTCCTCGCACGTCGTACTCGCGCTTGATCTCGGTATCGGCCGTGGTCGCGCCGGTCAGCCCGCGCGCCGAGTACGTGTAGGTGATGGTCTCGGAGTCGATCACGTAGCTGGTCGAGTCGGTCGGATGGATGGGGAACGTGCAACTGCCGTCGGCGCAGGTCAGCGCCGAGTCGAGGACCGGCGCGCGACTCGTGATCTCGGTCGGGTCCGGGTACGCGTCGAGCGCGTACGTCACCGTCGGAACGACCTGCTCGGTGAGCCGCCCCAGTGCGTCGTACGTCATGTCGATCGTCAGTCCGCGGGGCGTCGTGACCTCGATCACGTTGCCCGCGACGTCGTAGGTGAAGTACTCGGCGGTCCGCCCCGTGCCCTCGGTGCGGGTCGCAACCCGTCCGAAGCTGTCATACGTCCAGTAGGAGGTCAGCGTCGAGTAGCCGTTCGCATTCGTGATGCCCGCCGTGTATCCGTCGTTCGACGGTGAAATGGTGCGCTGGATCGAGTCGACTCGACCTACCGGGTCGTAGTGATTGACCACGGTGATCGTGTCCGACTCGCTCGTCTCGCCGTAGGTCGTCTGCGTCAACGTGCGGCCCACTACGTCGTACGTGTAGTCGGTGTAAATCGAGCGGCGGGTCGTCGTGCTGTCCATCACCTGCTCGGTGCGCGTCACACGGCCGAGGATGTTGGATGTCGTCTCGCTGCGGAGCCCCAGCACGTCGTGCACCCGGTGAAGATTGCCGAGCGCGTCGTAGGTGAAGCTCTGCCACGTGTCGGTGGCGTTGTAGACGGTGTCCACGAGCACACTCGTCGAGTCGTACAACGTGGTCTCGGTCAGACTCGTATCTACCGTCGAGTCGTGCCCGTACCGGACGTGTGTGACGAGCCCGTTGGGGTTGTAGCCGAAGTCCTGGAAGTCGTCCGTCGGACCCTCGATGCGACCAGGCAGCTCCCACGTCTCGTTCCAGGTATAGGTCGTGGTCGCGCCATCCGCCGTCGCGGTAGCGAGCCGCCCATCCCCGTCGAAGGTGAACGAGGTCGTGAGACCGCGGATGTCCGTCGACGACGTGACCCGACGCGGATCGAGTTCGGGCGAGCCGAACTCGACCTCGGTGGTGTAGCCCGCCGCGTCCAGCGTCTTCCACGCGCCGCCCCATCCGGTGATCCAGAACTCGCTCGCGTCCGTCACATCCGAGCGGGGGCCGTCGACGTAGGCCTTGAGCGAGTCGATGACGATCGCGGTGTCGGCGCCAACCGGGTAGGACGGCGTGTAGTCCACGGTTGCGCTCGTCTCGCCGGATGCGCTGAGAACGACGTCGTCGACCTTCCGGAGCGCCTCACCGGAGTCGCCGGTATAGCTGATCGTGGTCACGACGCTGTCGGCATCGGTGATGGTCGTGAGCAAGCCGTCCGCGTACCCGAAGCTCAGGGTCAGCCCGTCGGCCATCGTGATCGTCTCGAGATCACCACTGCCGTTGTAGGCGAGAGAGACACCCACCGAATCGATCGCAGCCGGGCTCACGCTGTCGAGCACCGATCCGGCCCAGTGCAACTCGTAGCCGGTCGTGTCGCCGCCGGGCACCGGGACGTCGACGAGCGTGAGTGCGTCGGCCGAATGGGTGAAGTGGATGGTGCGTCCCCACGCGGTCGTCATCGAGTGGAGCCGCGCCGGCCCCGTACCGGAGAAGGTCGCCTTGCCGCCACCACGGAGATGGCGCGTGAACGTGCCGCCCGACTTCGTGATCGAGTCGCCGAGGAACGGCTCGGGCGAGTGCCAGAGGTTGGCGGTCAGTGTATCCGCACGGTACACCCGGTGGCTGCCGTCCGCGCCGACCCAGAGCAGCTTGTCGAACTCGCTGTCCTGGTCGATGATCTGCTCGTCGGTCGAGAGCGACCAGCCGGCGCCGATCATGGACGCGCTCCGGTTCACGACGGCGACGGTGTCATGGAGCGTCACCATCCGCTTGGTAGCCGTACCTTCGAACAGTTCCGTCACCTCGACCTTGATCGGGTGCAGCCCGGTCGCGTGTGCCGCGTCGCGGTCCGAAATGACCGCGCGATAACGCTCGCTCAGGCTCGCAGCCGGATCGAGATGCACCGTGTCCGTCGCGAGCGTGACCGGCGTCGACTCGTCCGTCGTGAGCACGATCTCGTAGCCGCCCGCGGGAATCGAATCGTGCGGCGCGATCTCCAGCGCCACACCCAGCTCCCCATACGCCGTGCGGCTGTTGTAGTTGAGCACCAGCGGCCATGCTTGCCCGAACGTGTACACGGGGGGAAGCAGGTAGGTGAAGACCGCGTCGTCGCACTCGATCCCGATCGGGCCCGCCGATACGCTCAGGCATGCCGCGCGATCGAAGCGGTCGCCGGCGTTCATGCCGTCGAGCGAGGCAAGGTTCGGGGCCTCACCTGCAGGCGCAGCGACCACCACCATCGCCGAGTCCGCCCAGGCCTGGCTGTGCTTGTCGCCGTCGACCTTCAGCCACAGGACCTGTTCCCCCACATCCTCTCGCGTCACCGAAATGTCGATCGTGTCCGGGGGGCCGACCGTCAACGAGATCGACGCTGGGGGAGTACAGTCCAGCACGGGTCCGCACGTGGGCGTCGGGTCCACCGTGACCGTCCCCTGGTCGTCGTCCCCGAAGATCTCGACCCTGAAGCGTACGACCCCCGTACTGTCGACGGCGATGTCGACCGTGTCCTGAAGCGCGGTCACATCGACACTCATCGTGACGCTGGTCGCGGCGACCACCCCGCTCTGCGCGCTGTCCGACTCCCCTCCGCCCTGCCGGGTCGCCGTGAGCTCGACCACGCCGGACCGACCACCGGTCGGGCCTGTGAGCGTCACGGTCACCGTGTCCGCGCCGGTATCGCTCAGGGTCAGGGTCGAGTCGCTCCACACCACGTCGGCGGACTGACCCGCCCACGTCGCGGTGACGTCGTAGGTGGCCCCGTTCGCCACCCCGGGATCGGCGACCGTGAAGGTCACGATCGACTGCTCGCCGACACCGATGGTCGAGTGCGAGGTGGAGACGTGCGCCACGACCGGCGTCGGATCCCACACCGTGAAGAAGAGCGAGTCGGTGTCCTCCGCGGCTCCACCGAGCTCGCTCAGCGTCAGCTCCAGCCCGTGCACCCCCTCCGACAGCGAGCCCGACACCCGGGCTTCGAACGGGTCGTCATCCGAGTAGCTGCCCGCAAACAGAGTGTCGGACAACTCTTCGCCATCGTCGATGCGGACCTCGCACGTGGCGCCGGACACGGAGCACGTCCCCACCGCGTCCGCACCCACCGCGACCGCTTCGATCCCGTCGACCTGGTAGACGTCCGCACCCATCTCCTGCACGATCGTGCCGGCGCCCGCCGTGAACGGATGCTCCCGGATCCAGATGTCGGTGTCCATCAGGATGATCCGGAACACCGTGTCCGCGACCGCGCTCGGGTCTCCCGCAGACGTCGCGGTCAGCTTCACGTGCACGGAATCGCCATGCTGATGGAGGGCGACCCCGGAGGCGGTCACCGTATCGTTCGAACTCAGAGAGTTGCGCGTATAGCCAGACGGTGCAGTGCACGATTCGTCCGCGAGGCCCAGCGACGTGGGGTGCGCGATCACCGTGCACGTGAATGATACGCTGTCGCTCACCGCGGAGCCGATCTTGTCCACTCGGAAGTCGGCGGAGAATCCCGACCCCCCGCGGCTTGCCGAGAACGTCGACTCCGCGATTCCGACCGCCCACGCGTACTCGTCCCGGATGTCGATGTCCGCATCGTCGGACACGCTACCGACGTTGATCCCGTCACCGTCCTCGAACTCCACCCCCACCGTCACCGTCAGCGTCTGCGGCACGCTCGACGTACTGTCCACGGTGATGTCCCACCAGATGTCGTGATCCTGGAGGGAGCTGGTCGAGTATTGTTCCTCGATTCCTCCCGTTTCTCGGAGCTCGCAGGTGATGCCCGACGCCGCAGTGCAGTACGGGATCCCCGTCAGCGAGCCCGGCTCGTCCGGCGACGTGACCGTCGCGCCGAGCGAGTCGACCGCACCCGGATGCAGACGCACCGGAGGGGCCTCGATCCAGGTTATCTCCTCCCCCGACTGCGCCGATGCGGCATCCGGGGCGAGGGAAAGCAGGACAACCAGGATTCCGAGGGCACGATGGATCGACGGCATGGCAGAAACTCACGCGAAGGCAGGGGGGGATTCGACCACCTGCGTTCGCACGAGAAATGCCAGAATTCCTTGAATTCACCAACACATTACTGCACATGCGCTTACGCGATAACAGGCCCGTCCGCCGGTGTCCGCCACGAGCCTTATGTCCCGCCCCGTCCCACCCGATCCGGGACGGAGCGGACGCGCTGTACCAGCTCGAATCCGAGCCATCCGCAAATCCTGTCAAGGGGGTCCCGGGGCCGATTTTGCCTCCTCCGATCTCATGTTCGTTTTATACGAATATCGTATGTAGTCGGCACGCAGATGCGATCGACTCCCGAGTTCATGCCCACCTCGGAGGCGACTTCCCCTTGCCTTCCAGATTTGATGTGGTGACGGGTCCGGAGGCCCGAACGAACAGGACCGCCAAGGCATCGCCAGGCCGTATCGCTCTGGCCTGCGTCCCAGAGTGAGGAGCGCAGCGTCTGGCCCGGCATCTGGAGAAAAAACTCTCGATGGTCGGGCGGGTTCTCGTCGGCATGGACCACGGCGGATCGTCGAGCAGAGGCACGTGCCGCACCGGGACCCGATTTACTCTGCCGGTGGCGCACGCGATATTGGTGTTCACGACGGATCGAGCACTTTCAGACGGGAGGGTCCCAGATGGACGCCATGAACACTCGGAGGCGAATCCTGGTCGGGTGCATCTGTGCGCTCGTCCCCATTTCCCTCGCCGGATGCTCGAAGGAAATCACCGCTTCGAACCCCGAGGGACCACCAGCCCCCGGGTTCTCGGGCGACTGGGCCGGGTCCTTTCAGGGATCCCAGCTCGTGCTCTCGATCCGGCCCTTCACGGAAAGTCTCTCGACCACGGGCAGCCTCCGATGGCGGTCGATCGACTGGCCGATCGACTGCACCGCCTTCGTCCTGGACGATGAGGCCCAGCTCGACTGCTCCATCGAGCCGACGTCCGACGTGGCGTTCTGTGGCGACCCGGCCCCGTTCCTGGACATCACGGTAGCGGTGCCCAGGACCCGGCTGGAGGCAGATGTCGGGGGCCAGATCCGCGAGGGCGACGGGAGCCCGTGCGACGGTCCAATCCTCCCGTCACTGGAGCCGAGCGGAGCCGTCCAGCTGGTCCCGAGCTGACCTCGATCCGTCGTATCAGGGTCCCGAGCCGATCGTGGCCTGAATCCCGATTTCACAGAACGTCCCGACGAGTTGGTACTCGAGATCCTGGTCCTCACCTGCGATCCTCACGCCCACATTCACCCGGCAGTTGAGGTTCGCACCCTCGGTGATCACCTGGACGACCCCGACGATTCCGCCCTCGCCGGACACGAAGCCATCGACCGTCCGATCGATGAAGAAGGTCGCCTGAACACCCGGGGCGCCTTCGAGTTCGATGTCCGCACCGGAGTTCGGCGATGCCAGAAGACACGCCACGTGGTCGAGTTCCGTGAAGAAGTCCAGGCTCGCCTCCTCGGATGCGTCGTCGTAGGAACCGTCGATCTCCGTGAACGTCTCCACCTCTCCGCCGAGCGGACACTCGACCGACCCGATCGCCTCGGTATCCACAGTCACCGATGCTGCGGACGGGCCGTCTCCGGACGCCAGAGAGAGAGAGAGGCGACTCGTCCACCGCTCTCGCTACCGCCGTCTCGAAGATGGCGGACACGACGGTCTGGAGTTGGCCGTCGTCCAGAGCGGCGCCCGGGGCAGTCGACGAGCTTGAGCAGCCGCCCAGCGGGACGAGAAACAGCGCCATCGCGCACGGCGCGAGCCATGCACGCCGAGGTGCGACGACCGGGTGGCTGGACGATACGCGTTCGGGTACTCGCTCCGGATTCATCGGCACTCCGTCGAAGGGGTCGGGATCTTCCGGAGGATGCCCCGGGGGGCTGGGAGCGTCAATCCCGGCTACCCTAGCGGTTGGTGGCTTCCTCGCTGCGAATCCGGTCTACCGCGGTCGGCCCATCGGCCGCACCCGCCGACACGTAGGCCTGCGCGGCACCGTACTCGTACACGAGGTCGCCCCCGGCCGAACCGACCTGAACGGCGCTCGCCAGCAGCATCACCGAGCCGGCCGCGGTCAGCCACCGCGCCACCGATCCGGCCCGACCACCCGTGAGTCCGCCGAGTCCGACCACGCCCACGATCCCCGACAGCAGCAGGAACGTCTCCGCCGCCTCTTCGTGCTCGTGGAGCGGCTCTTCGGAGGCCAGAACCTCCTCCACCACCTCCTCTTCGTTCTCGCCCGTCTCCAGCGCCACCCATGCGCTCCCGGCCAGAAGCGCGACCGCGATGACGGGCACGGCCCAGACGGAGCGCGCATGCGCCCCTCTCGAGATCGCCCAGATGGCCCCGAGGACGATGAGCGGAAGGAGCACCGTGAGGGCCAGCGGCAGGTGGACGACGACGGGATGCAGGGGGTCGGGCAACATGGGACGGCCTCCGTTCGGGGGATCGGTCGAGTGTGCACTCCGATGATCGCCCGCAGCCCCTCCATATCGTATCGTACAGATGTAGTGATCGGGCCGATTCGCCCGGTACCACACGCATGTAGTGGGGTTCGGAGCCGCGTTCGCTGCCCGGCGTCGCACTCCACTCCCCGTCCGCGTCAGACACCCTCCCCGCCGTCGATGCCGACCGATACCGAACAACGACTCAGGCTGCTTCTCGCCGGTGTGCTGGGCGTGATCCTCGTGGCCGGCGTCGTGGATCTGATCCTCGACGACCCCGAGAGCTGGACCTCCCCGCACGTGATCTTCGAGGTGGGGATCATCGTCGGGGCGCTCGTCACGACCGTCGTGCTGTGGCGGGGGTGGTGGAAGAGCACGCGATCGGTGGGCGAACTCAGCCGGTCTCTCGCCGCGCGTGAGCAGGAACGCGACGCCTGGCGGCGGAGCGCCGAGCAGGCGCTGGAGGGCCTGGGCCGCGCGATCGACGCC
>JGI12048J13642_10378230_pt1 | contig 12147 bp, 11 predicted proteins | sample ElkSlonscriptome_16_FD_13642 | JGI IMG/M metagenome (IMG submission 13642) | reverse complement strand
GCTCTGTCTCGCCATATTCGAAGCGAACTTGGTTCGTCATGCTGGCGTAGTCTACGTCGTAAGTCATCGTTCCTGAAATCGTAAACGGTACGGTAATAATCTCGCTACGTGGCTCCGACAATTCGGCTTTAAACGTGACAAAGCCCACGTCCTCGACCACCCGGTTTGAAATTGCCGACAACGTCATCGTAGGTGGTGGCAGGAAATCGTTATTGCGAATCGTGATTGTTTCGGTCGAAATCGCTCCCAGGGTCGCTCCGGACGGAATCCCCAACGCAATCGAGACAGTCTCGTCGTTCTCAATCAATTCATCATCGATAATATTGAGGGCAATGTTTGCCAATGTCACGCCAGGCTGAAACGTCAAGGGTGATGTGGAAATGATATAGTCCAAGCCGGTCGAAGCGGTTCCGGCGATTGTGAAGGGCACGGTAATCGGTTTGTCGCTCGGTGATGAAAGGACGACTCGAACCGATAGAGGCCCAGCCGACTCGTCGGCGATCAAATCCGTGATTGTGAAACTGACTTCCGGTGCAGGTGTTTGGTCATCGTCAACGATGGTGATCACTTCTCGAATCGCGGTCCCCAACTGAGCGCCCGTCGGTGCATCAAGACGTACAACGATCGTTTCGTTTGTTTCGAGAATTAAATCATCGACACTGGCTATGGAAATTTCTGCAGTCGTTTCGCCTGCAGGAATGACGACGACCGAAACGGGATCGATGGTGTAATCCACGCCTTCACCCGTTGGAGAAACTTGACCCGTTGCCGAGCCAGCAATGGAGTAGGGAACGGAAACATCGACTTCAGCAACTTTTGACATCGTAACGATCATCGTCGTCGCACCACCGTCCTCGGCAATCGTCTCGTCAAGTGTGCTGAGTGTTACGAGCGGCAATTCACTATCGTCGTCAACGATCGTGGTCGTGCTAACGCTTTCGGCACCGACCGATGCATTCGCTGGATTGCCAAGCGTAACGATGATCGTTTCATCTTCTTCGACGATAAAGTCGTTGGTAATGTTGATCACAATCTCCGCAGAGAGATCGCCCGCCGGGATAATGAGAGGGCTGGTTGGTGCAACAAAGTCACTCGTCAACGTAGCCGTTCCACTGATAGAAAAAGGAACGGAAATGTCTTCGCTTGAAGGCTTCGACAAAGAAACATTGACGATAAAGGAACCGTCTGTTTCGACCACACTTTGCTCGGCAGGCGACGCAGTGATAATCGCTTCATCGGGATCCGCTACCCTCAAAATGATCGACCCAAAATCGGTGATTGGCAAACGTGTACCGCTGGAATCAACCAATTGAGTCGCGCGAGGATCCAATGGGTCGAAGGCAAGCGTTAACTCATAATCGCCCGCGACCGCCGGCACCGTCACATCGAACGTGCCCACCGAAGTCGAAGCACTTATTTCCACACCACTATCGGGATTGCCATCGGGATCTAACTCGACACTGCTGCCGACCACATAATCGTTTCGAGTGGAATCAAGGACACCATCAAAAACGTCCGCGAAGTCTTCGGACCCCGTGTAGTTGGCCAGGACCAAGTCCGTTGAACTATTGCCGAGATTCAAGATAAACGCGCGAACCGGATTCTCAGCGTCCTCGATCGATGCGACAAAACGGACGGTCGATTCGGCAGCAACCGAGACGATGTTTTGGCCATTTTCTTGGAAGGATGTCCCTGTCGATGGCAACAAACTCATCGCGGCCAACAATCTGCGATCTTCGAGTTGCTCGAATCGAGGCCGGGCGAATCGAGGCCGGGCGAATCGGCGTTGGGAACGTTTCGTCAGACGGGTCATGGGCAGATCCTCGGCAAACAAGCCAAACAAGACAGATTGGGGGGACGAGTCAAAACGGGGCGATTATAATTCTAACTCGCGGAAGGGCCAGAATCTAGGCTCAGTCTGAAAACCTTTCGTTTCCCCCGCCATTGGCCCCCGGCGGCCGATTGGCCCCTGGCGGCCGAAAGCCGTTGACCTCTTGCGATACGTAGCGGATAGGTGTCATCGAAAGATCGGCCTCGTTGCAGTAAACTTCGTCGATGAACTTTTTATCGCATGCAATACCGTACCTCGATTCGGAAGACTCGTTTTTTGTGGCTGGTACGGCAATCCCTGATTGGCTCAGCGTGGTGGACCGCAAAATCCGTGCTCGCCGCCGCCGAGCCGAGTTGTTTTTAGAGGATGACGACCCGGCGATACGCGGGGTCGCGCGGGGGATTGTGGCACATGTTCGGGACGACGGGTGGTTTCATTCGACGCGTTGTTTCGCGGAAACCAATCTGATGTTTGCAATTCAATTGCGGGATTTGCTGCCAGGCGACGCCGGTTTTCGACCGACTTTCGTTGGCCATATTGTCATCGAAATGCTACTCGATGCACTATGGATTGAAGATGACCCTTCGGTTTCGGATCGCTATTATCAAATGCTCGGCGATCGACCGCCGGTACAAATCCAGGACGCTTTGAACGTCATTACTGGCAAACCGACCGAGAACTTAGCCAAGGTGATTGATCGGTTCATCGAAATACGGTTTTTGTACGATTATCTAGACGACGAAAAGCTGCTTCATCGCTTGAATCAAGTCATGAACCGAGTCAAATTGGCACCGCTTCCCGATTCGCTACTCCATTGGCTCGCTGACGCCAGAACACTGGTACGACAGCGGCGGCCAGAACTCTTCACCCCAACGGATGAACAATCATGACTCAATCCGATTCATCGAGCGTTGTCTTTTTGTCAGGCGACTTGATGTTTGCATCGCGAGTTCGCGGAGCGGCTGAACAATCCGGATACCAATTCCGGTTTGGGACTTCTTTGCCCGAAGGAGATCTGTCGTCGGTAAAGCTTGTCATTCTCGACTTGGCGACTCGTAGCAAATTGATTCCTGACATCGTATCGGAAGTAGCCGAGCGGTGTGCCGGAGCAAAGTTCATCGCCTACGCACCTCACGTTCACATCGACCGTATCAAAGCAGCTCGTGACGCTGGTGTGCCAACCGTTTTGACGCGTGGGCAATTTGATGGATCGCTCGGAACTCTGTTCAGCGAATGGGTCGACCCTTCCGGTTAGAAAGATGGACGCGATCCGCTCGGAGAGCGGAGCGACGTTGCGGCGTTTGTCGCTTTAAGAATCGAGTTCGTCAAACGTCTAGGCACTTCATCGAAGAAGTGACTACAATTTGGGTTGTCAATCCTTGCCGATTTTCGATCGGCCCTCACCCCACCCTCCAAGATTAGGATGTCAATCACCGTGAACCGACTCTCACTTCACGTTTCTGCTAGTTATTTCTCGCTTCTGTTGCTAACCTCTTCGCTTTATGGAGAAGACTGGAGTCAATGGCGTGGGGAAGATCGAGCGAATCGATCGAGCGAAACGGGATTGTTTGAGACCTGGGATGCCGAGGGTCCACCACTGGAGTGGATGGCCGAGGGGCTGGGCAATGGCTATGCAACCGTTTCGGTGGTTGGCGATCGAATTTACACCTCGGGGAATTTTGATGACAGCCAGTCGATCGTTGCGATTGATGCAGCAAGGGGAAATGTGGTTTGGAAAACACCGATCACCGACAAGAAACCCGAGCATGGCTATGAGGGCAGCCGAACGACCCCAACGGTCGATGGGAACCGGCTCTACGCGGTCTCCAGCGACGGGCGAATTGCTTGTTTGAGTGCCAGTAGCGGAGAAGTCTTATGGAATCGCGAGTTCAGCGAATGGAACGGCAAAATGATGAGCGGTTGGGGGTATAGCGAATCGCCGCTCGTCGATGGTGATAAAGTCATCTGTACTCCGGGTGGTCCCGAAGGCATGGTCGTGGCGCTGAACAAGATGACGGGAGAACAGATTTGGGCGTGTACGGTTCCCGAACCGACGCCTGAAAACGATAGCGAGGCGCTGAAGGAAGGTGCTGGCTACTCTTCGCCAATCCTATCCAATGGTGGCGGTGTGAAGCAGTACGTTCAATTGGTCGGACGAGGATTGATCGGCGTCCGTGCAGAGGACGGAAAAATGCTTTGGCAATACAACCGCGTCGCCAACACGGTCGCGAATATTCCAACCGCCATCGTTGATGGCGATTTTGTCTTTACGAGCTCGGGATACAATACCGGATCGGCGCTTTTGAAACTTTCCGCCGACGGTAGCGGCGGGGTCAAGGCGGAAGAAGTTTATTGGCTAAAGGGTCGCACCCTACAAAACAAACATGGCGGGATCACTTTGGTCGACGGCTACCTGTACTGCGGCCATGGCAATGGAAACGGGATGCCAATCTGTGTCGAAATGGCTACAGGGGAAATCATGTGGGGGCCGGAGCGGACCGAGGGGAAAGGGGAAACCAGTTTGGTCTACGCGGACGGCCATATTATTTATCGCAGAGAAGATGGTACGATCTTGCTAACAAAGGCAGACCCGAACACTTTCAAACTGCTTAGTCACTTCACGCCACCCTTTCAAGAAGGCAAAAGCTGGGCTCACCCCGTTATTGCGAACGGTAAACTCTACTTGAGAGAACAAAACAAATTGATGTGCTACCGTCTCAAATCTCGTTAAATAAACATGAAGTGCCTAAATTTTTGAAGAAAAACATAAAGTTTGGGTTTTTTCATGGGGCAATCTCGCTTAATCTTTAAGCAAGCAACTTGTCCTATAGAGTTATCGTTACTTTCATCGAGTCAAATCGAACTTGACCAACCGCATCGCTCCTATCGCCCTGATCGCTTACATTTTGGGGGGCTGGATATTACCAGCCGCCCATTATCATAGCTATCATGCGCAATTTGATCGATTTGGTGATCTGGCAGCCATGCATCAACATGGTGTCGAGTGTGGCCACTCTCACGGTTCGCAGCCCGAGGATGGCGCGCAGCTAGACGATGGCGTGCAGCCAGAGGATCGTGAATCGATCGATCAGGACGGATGCGACTCAGCATTCTGTGGCGATAGCGGTTGTGGTGAAGCGGTCGCGAAACGATCCGCTTCAACTCAGTACGAGCCGGCGACATTTGCAGATTGCTGTGGCGGTCTTTGCGCTCTTTGTTTGGCCAGAAGTTTATCAAGCGAGTTTGTTCCGTTTGAAATGGCGAACGTTCGATCTCATGTTGCCAGCCAAGGCGTGGCAATGGCAAGTCAAAACGTGCCTGCTGGGCTTTCGCCTGGCAGCGTTTCTTCACGAGGACCACCAATCATTCTTTGAACTGCGTTGATTGAGTGATTGAGTTTTTATTGTCCTTTCTTTGAAGAGTCTTATGATGCGAATGAATACGAGTGCGCGTGTGCGCGTTTTGAAATCCGGTTTTACCTTGGTCGAGCTATTGGTCGTTATCGCGATTATCGGTGTCCTGGTCGGTCTGCTCCTTCCCGCCGTTCAAGCGGCTCGCGAAGCAGCCCGACGGATGAGTTGTAGCAACAACTTGAAACAACTTGGATTGGCGGTTCATAACTATCACGCAGCCTACAACCAATTGCCAATGCACGGTGCTGGAACATGGGTCGATGGAACGCCGATCGGTAGTAACTTGACCAACCGCATGGATCTGTCGATCTGGGTTGGCTTGACCCCGTTCTTCGAACAACAAGCGTTGTGGGAACAAGTCAGCAACCCGATGAACCATGCCGGTGGAGTTCCCAATCCTTGGCCTGCGATGGGACCGGAAACGGAAGAAACGGACTACGCTCCTTGGATGACCGAGTTGTCGACGCTTCGTTGCCCCAGTGATCCGGGGGTCGGTCTTCCAGCAATGGGACGAACCAACTACGCAGCTTGCTTGGGCGATTCGATTCATTACATGGACCAAGGACCGTTGGGGATCATTCACGACACGACCTTAACGCTGTCCAATTTGGGAACGCACGCACAGCAAGCGCGGGCGGCGTGCCGCGGTGCCTTTGTCGCCCATGACCGAACCCGTTTTCGTGACCTGTTAGATGGACTCTCTAGCACGATCATCCTGGGCGAGATTGCGACGGACTTGGGTGATCGTGATATTCGCACGATCCCGGCGCTGAACAATGCAGCAGGGGGCGAATCGGTGATGGAAGAGCCTGATTTGTGTCAGCATGAAGGCTTCGTCGATCCATTGCGTCCTCAGTTTTGGATCGCGGGAACGCCCCCCAACTTGGCTGCAAGTAACGAAGGTCGCGGGTTTCGCTGGGCCGCTAGTGGAGCCGCGTATAACGCGGTCAACACAGTGTTACCACCCAACCGCGAATTGTGTTTCGATGGAGCAACGTCTAGTAGCACGGGTGTCGCAACGGTCAGCAGTCGTCATCAAGGCGGTGCGCACATCGTGATGGGCGACGGTGCCGTCAAATTCGTCACCGACTCGATCGAAGCGGGCGACGTTCATCATGGCAACGTCTGGTTATCCGGAACGGGCGAAAGTGCTCCTGGATCGATTAGCCCCTACGGTTTGTGGGGGGCTCTTGGTACACGAGCATCGAAAGAAGTCATCGACTCCGACTTCTAGCCTCAATAGGCGGGCACAACTTCGTGGTCAGCGATCGAGCCGAGCAGACGCCAAGGATGCCGCTCGATTGAATCAGTCACGAAACGAACCGATCCGTCTGCCATCAGCACCATCACACCGCCGGAATGGCGGCTTCGACCACTCTTGATCGCCGCTTGCCGTGAATAGCAATCGTTGACCAGTGCGTTCGGTGTTCGAAAGTGATGGTAGCCGGAATCGTTGACCGAGCCATCCGCCCACTTTTCGCCTCGCTTGAACAAAACCGTACTCGCGTCGTTTAGGCACCATGAATCCTCGACAATCGATGCCCCGGCATTCCAAACCGACGCGGTCACCCGCTCGGCTCCTTCGTTAGCGACACCACGGGTCGAATCGGCGAGTCCCGAACCAACCAGCGTTTCACAAAACGCGGCTGTATTGGAAGACCCGTCGAGCATGTCACGAAACTTCGTTCGGGAGTCGATATAGAACAATCCGTCACAATTTTCGTAAACGCCGCCGTCCTTCGCCGTTCCGTTGTTGGCATGATAGTTGGTTGCCCCCCAATCGGTACTCACTCGGTCGTTCACATCGCTGGGACACAAGAACGTCGGAACAAGCGTTGCGACTTCATCACCCAAGTCGGGATGAGTCGCCACCCCAGGAGGCGGGCCCATCGAGAAAAGGTAAAGTGGCTTCTTTAAATCGATTGCTTCGTAGATGGCGGATTGCTCTAAAAAGGGGGTCAATAATCCCAACGGCCCCCAGCGATAGAACGATTGTTGTGAAGCAGGTACCGGCGCGTTGATGATATCCCGTTGCGAGGGGAAATAGTTCATCGTGTCGTGATGCATGTGAAGCGCCAGCCCGATCTGTTTCAGGTTGTTGCTACACGACATCCGGCGTGCCGATTCGCGTGCCGCTTGCACAGCGGGCAACAAGAGTCCGACGAGGACACCGATGATGGCAATCACAACAAGCAGTTCCACCAGAGTGAAAGCGCTGCGTTGCGAGCATCGATCGGAAAATGCAATGGGTATCGTTTTCATAATGGATGTTAATGATTTTGAATGGAAGGTGGGCGTAATGATAGACAGACGCATGGCTTTGCGACAAAGGTCGCTAACCGCGCTGGCGATGAAGACCACACTGGTGTGAGGAGCGAGACTTCAGCCGCCGACGCGGTAGCGGTAATGTGAGCACGATATCCTACGCCTGCATAAACAGATCGAAGGCTGGCGCGCAGCAGTAGCTAGCCATGTGGGTCAATGATTTTCGAAAAGAGGCTCCTTCGCTTCGATGCCAAGTGGGGACCGTCGCAAAAGGGCGCTGAGTAGAACCGGTGCTATGGCACCGGCGGATCGGGACACTCGATTGCCGATTCGGCATGCTGGTTGACGAGTGGAATCCAAAACAAGAAAGGCGCTTTCGGCACGCCAACGACAGGGGCAAGATGCTCAACGGTAACGCTTGAAAGCAGCGACCAAATCCAATCGACGCCGTGGCACCTAGCCGCGTCCTCAAGAACCACCCATCGGAAGGGCGTCCATTCATCATCTTCGCACGACTTGGATGTGTTCGAAGTTGGCGGCTCTCCTTGGCATTGCCGAGTCGATTTCGAGCAAGCGCAACAAATGGTTTCGGGTGCCATCGATGCGATTGACCCGGTGGGAACGGTCACCCGTGTGAGCAAGAACTCAGGCGGTTGAACGTTATTTTCCAAAGCCCATTGTAGCTTTTCCGTGTCGGTGTGGCAGCAACATTTGTCCCAGCAGAAATCGGCCGTGGCACAACCGCACAGACAATCTTCGCAGGGGAAACGCCCGTTTTTCTCGGGCAAAGGTGAGGCGATTGGGAATCCGACTACCCCACAAGCCAGCACAATCAACAGCGTCAAGCTGATGATGCGTCGTGGAACCGTCGATCTAAATTTCCGCAGATAAAACAAAGTAGCGTAGAGCCTGTACGCTTGCCAAAGAAGGCTCACTCCTCACGACGCACATGCTAACCAAGCTCACACGACGTGTAAAGACTCCGACGAACAGACGCGGGATCGACCGTCGCCACTCGGGGGCGTCAAAGAACGACCGACTACAATTCCAATGGAGACTCTTACGACTTGTGCCGAGCAGATTTCCACGTAAGAATTTACAAGGTTTTCGCCCCCCAACTCCCAACTCCCAACTCCCAACTCCCAATGACAAAAAAATGAACACCTCCAAAAAGGTTTTCCTCACCGACGCTGAAATGCCTCGTAGGTGGTATAACTTGGCCGCCGACATTCCGATGCAGCCTCACCTCGGTCCGAATTCCCAACCGATTACACCCGAGATGCTTGCTCCGGTCTTTCCGATGAACATCATCGACCAAGAAATGAGCACCGAGCGTTGGATTGACATCCCCGAGGAAATATTGGGGATGCTGGCTCGATGGCGACCGACGCCGCTCGTCCGAGCGACCGCACTGGAAGCTGCAATCGATACGCCAGCAAAGATCTATTACAAGAACGAAAGTGTTTCGCCAGCTGGCAGCCATAAACCGAACACGGCTGTCGCTCAAGCTTGGTACAACAAGCAATTCGGGATCAAGCGAATCACCACCGAAACGGGTGCAGGACAATGGGGCAGTGCTCTATCGTTCGCCTGTTCCCTTTTGGGTTTGGAATGCAAAGTGTTTATGGTGCGAATTAGCTTCGACCAGAAACCGTTTCGCAAAATGATGATGCAAACCTGGGGCGGAACGTGCGTCCCGAGTCCGAGTCAGGAAACGAACGCAGGTCGGCAAGTCTTGGAAGAGTTCCCCGATACGCCTGGCTCCCTCGGCATTGCCATTTCCGAAGCGATTGAACAAGCCGTCTCGGATCCAACGGGCGAAACTCGCTACGCTCTCGGCAGTGTGCTCAATCATGTGATGTTGCACCAATCGATTATTGGTTTGGAAACCAAGAAGCAACTCGCGAAATTTGGCGAGCGGCAACCGGATGTCGTCGTCGGCTGCGCGGGTGGTGGCAGCAATTTTGCCGGATTGGCGTTCCCTTTTATTCACGATGTCGTCAACGGGGACCAGATCAAAGTGGTTGCTGCCGAACCCACCTCGTGCCCGACGCTTACGAAAGCTCCGTTCACTTACGACCATGGTGACGTGGCAAAGATGACACCGCTGATGCCGATGCACAGTCTCGGCCATACCTTCATACCAGCACCGATTCACTCAGGTGGTTTGCGATATCACGGCATGGCACCCCTTGTGAGCGCGGCCGTACAGGCTGGCTTGATCGATGCAGTCGCCCTGCCACAAAGGGAATGTTTTGAATCAGGTATCTTGTTCGCCAGAACCGAGGGGATCATCCCCGCACCGGAGACCAATCATGCGATTGCTGCGACGATCCGCGAAGCGAAATTGGCAAAGGAAGAAGGCAAAGAAAAAGTGATTGTCTTCAATCTAAGCGGCCACGGAATGATGGACCTCGTCGGTTATGAGAAATACCTCTCGGGGCACCTGGAAGACTACGAATTACCGATCGAAGTGATCGAGCGATACCAAAACGTCATCAAGAACCACCCCCAACCGGTCTAGTAGCAGCGTCTCTCCGAGACGCTGAATTTATGGCTAATCGTTGACGGCTTCCGCTACGATTGCGAGTCTCGGAGAGACTCGCCTACTAGCGTTCGCGAAACAGCTCGCTGATCGATTGATCGTGGTGAATTCGCTTAATCGCTTCGGCCAACAACGGAGCGACGCTCAGTTGCACCATGTTGGGTAACTGCTTTTCAAGCGGAATCGGAATGGAATCGGTGACGACGATCGAATCGATTGGTGCTTCGCGAATTCGTTCAATCGCTGGTCCGCATAAAATTCCGTGCGTGCAAGCGATATGGATCTCACGTGCCCCCGCCTGATGGACCAAACGAGCCGCACCACAGATCGACCCTGCGGTGCTGATCATATCATCGAACATCAATGCCACTTTTCCTTCGACCGGGCCGCCGATAATTGTGCTTTGCCGCACCTCCGTAGCACTGGTTCGCCGCTTGTCGACAATGGCTAAAGAACCCCCGATCCGTTTTCCGTGGCCTACCGCTCGCTTGATACTTCCCTCATCGGGGCTGACGACAACGATCTCGTCATCTGCGTACCCCTTTGCTAGAAAATGGTCGTTGAGGACGGGAGCGGCATAGAGGTGGTCGACGGGAACGTCAAAGAAACCTTGGATTTGGGCAGCATGAAGGTCCATGGTCAAGACACGATCGGCACCGGCGCGGGTGATGATATTCGCGGCCAATTTTGCCGTAATCGGCACGCGTCCTTCGTCCTTGCGATCTTGCCGAGCGTAGCCAAAGTAGGGAATCACCGCCGTGATTCGCTCTGCACTGGCACGCTTGCAGCAGTCGATCATGATTAACAACTCCAACAAGTTGTCATTCACTGGCGGACAGGTCGGTTGGACCAAGAAAACATCGCGACCGCGAACGTCTTCATCCAACTTGCAAAAGTTTTCGCCATCGGGGAATTTGCCGAGCGTAATTCTGGCACGTTCCAAATGCAGATGCCGACACATTTTATCGGTCAAATCTTGGTTCGCTCGCCCGCTAAAGATTTTTAGTTCACGCATATCGGCTTACGTATACCCCATCGATCGCATTTTTTCGTCGACCAATTTTAGTTCTTCGGGATTGTTAATCGAAAGCGATTCACAAGGTTGCAAGGCAACAATCGCTTCCACCGCTCGTCCCGCTTCCCGCAGCCAGCGCGGACAATCGGTCAAATAGTATTCTTTTTGAGTGTTTTGGTTACTCAGCTTCGACAACGCATCGAGTAGATCGGGCGTGTTGAACATGTAGGTGCTCATGTTCACTTCGCGGATTTTGCGTTGTTCCTCCGTGGCATCCTTCTCTTCCACGATCTCCAAAAATTCACCCGACTCATCACGAATGATTCGTCCCAAACCCGTCGGGTCCTCCTTTTCCAGTGTTGCCATCAATAGTGCGGGCTTGGTTTCGCCGAAGTGATCGATCACTTTCTTGACACTGGTGGGTTGAATGAGAGGAGAATCACCGGCAACCACGATGGTCGGGCCCGTTTGCGTCTGCAGTGCTTCTCGGCACATTTGAACCGCATGCCCGGTGCCAAGCTGTTCGTTTTGCATGACAAATTCGATCTGGCCCTCGCGATTGGCCAACTCGTTTCGAACGGCGTCGGCTTCATAGCCGACGACAACGATTTGACGCTTCACTCCCGCTTTTTCCAGCGAATCGAGAACAAAATGGATCATCGGCCTGCCCACGACAGGGCACAAAACCTTTGGCAAATCGCTTTTCATCCGCGTTCCCTTGCCAGCCGCCAAAATGACGGCACACGGCTGGTCGTAGGATTGCGATGATTTTGAACTATCAGACATAAACACAACTAAAGAAATGGAATAGACATACCGAGTGGAAAATACGAAAACAGCTCTCCCCGATAGGCCCTATGGTCGCAATTGGACGGCTAGCCGACAAGCCCGCACCCGGATCGATCGCCCCGGAAAACATCGGACTTCTATTGAGAGAGCGAGTTTTGTTAGAATAATCACACGTTTACCAGCGTTCCTATCCCGTCGCGGGTGGATCACGTTAAACCGCGTACCCATCGGGCCGCGCGTGAGAAGGGCCGCGCGTGAGAAGGGCCGCGCGTGAGAAGGGGCACACGAG
>JGI12048J13642_10874947_pt1 | contig 12160 bp, 11 predicted proteins | sample ElkSlonscriptome_16_FD_13642 | JGI IMG/M metagenome (IMG submission 13642) | reverse complement strand
AAAAATGGCGGTCAATGCTTCTGGAACAGGAAATGAAAAAAAAGCTATCTCTCTTTTAGGTCTTACCCTCATATTAGGCTTGGGTTTTAGCCTAAGCCAATTTTTAGGATGGAATGAACTAACGGGAGAGGGTAGTTTCTTATCCGGTCATATCGATAATTTAGACGGGGTATACGGAGATGACTATACAATTTCTTATCGGGGGCAGGAATTGGTCTATGAAGAAGGCGAGTATTATTTGCCTAATGACGAACTCAGAGAAAAGCCTTTATTGGATGAAATCGCCGTATACAGCAATTCAACAGCGAGTTACATCTATATTTTGAGTTTCGTCCATTTGCTTCACGTCCTTGGCGGAATCCTCTTTCTGGCAGGGATACTTTTGGTCGCTTTGGTGGGAAAGAAAAAGAAGTTGAATCATCTTCGATTGAAATTGGGTTCCATTTACTGGCATTTTGTGGATGGACTATGGCTCTATTTATTGCTCTTTTTACTTTTAATTCACTAAACTTGCACAAAATTTCGAGCAATGGCAGGAGAAGCTACTAAAGCTATTGATAAATCACTTCTTTGGGGCGGCGGACGGTCCCCTTTCAGCGTGAGCTATGGTAAAATGATGATGTGGTTCTTCCTCGTCTCTGATGCCTTAACTTTTTCAGGTCTTTTGGTCGCCTACGGGTATGCACGTCAGGCCTACACCGGGGCATGGCCGATTGGTGAAGAAGTCTTTCACGCGCTGCCGGGGTTACACGGTAATTTTCCGCTCATTTATGTTGCCTTGATGACCTTTATTTTGATCATCAGTTCGGTAACGATGGTACTGGCTGTGGAAGCCGGACACCGTATGGATCGAAAAGGCGTTACCAAATGGTTGGGGCTGACTATAGTCGGTGGTTTCTTTTTCTTGGGTTCACAAGCGTGGGAGTGGAGCCACTTTATCCACGGGTCCGGAGGTTACATATTAACCAATGACAATGCTCAGTATTATCTGGCTGAAGAGATACCACACGGAATGACCGCCGCTCAGATAGAGGACTTTACCCTCATAGCCAATATGGGTGAGGAAAACGAAACGACCATCACAGGAGATAAGGCGGTATCACTTTTTAACGACCGAATTAACTACGTACAGGGAGCAAATATGACCATCAATGAATATGGTCCCCCTCAATACGCAAACTTTTTCTTCTTTATCACAGGTTTTCACGGCTTTCACGTTTTCAGTGGAGTTGTGATTAATATCATCGTCTTCTTCGGTGTGATTAAAGGAATTTATGAGAAACGCGGCCATTATGAAATGGTTGAAAAAACCGGGCTCTACTGGCACTTCGTTGACCTGGTGTGGGTATTCGTTTTTACCTTCTTTTACCTGATTTAATCTACTTGCATTATGGAACGCGACGACCTTATCGTAAACGACAGCTATTCAACAGACGCGAAACACGGCGAAGAAGACGGAAAGAAGATTCGTAAAAAAATCTACTTCGTCACCATCCTTCTATCGGTGATTACCACCGTTGAAGTTGCTCTGGGAATTTTCATCAAACAGGGTACTGATTTTTGGCCCGTGGTAAAGTGGTCTTTTATTGCAATGACGCTGGTTAAGGCCGCATATATTGTACTTGTATTTATGCATCTCGGCGATGAACGAAAGTCGCTCCGGTATGTTATATTGCTGCCATACGCCATTTTCATTCTCTACCTCCTGTTTATTGGCGTTACGGAGTCTAGCTACTTGAATGACGTATGGCTTGAATATAAGCCATAACAATGAACAAATCTTCTGAGAGACGGAAATATCTTTTGCTTTTCGCTCTGTTACTTGGGCCGGGTTTGGTGCTCATTTTTTTGAGCAAGGCCGATCACAGCTTCAAAACACTACCCTATTACGGCCCGAAAGAACCCGTTTACAGCGCGGGTAGTGATACGCCTGATACTATGTATCACACGGTTCCCGACTTTTCATTTACGAATCAGTTCGGTGAAGAAACGACCATGGCAGATTTTGAAGGCGATATCTTGGTGGCCGACTTCTTCTTTACTACCTGCCCCACCATTTGTCCCATCATGACAAAGCAGATGGCACGACTGCAGTGGATGCTGGAAGATCCGGCTTACGATGATGTCTCTTTTATATCGCATACGGTAAATCCCGAGCATGACACTCCTGAGGTTCTTTTAGCTTACGGTGAGGAAGAAGGAGCTGACTTTGAGAAATGGACTTTTGTCACGGGAGACCAAGAAGAAATTTTCGAACAGGGATTCGAGGGCTACCTGCTAAGCGCCCAAGAAGATTCGGGCGCACCGGGAGGGTTTTTGCATTCTTCCATGTTCGTTCTCTTAGACAGAGATCGACACATTCGCGGCTTCTACGATGGAACAAGTTCCAAAGAAGTAGATGACCTGATTACAGATATAAAAATGTTGAAGAAAGAAGAAACGTTGAAGGAGTCAGAAAAAGTAAGGTCATGAGGGGAGAAGCACTCGAGAAAAAATACAAACCCTGGATTATCGTCGTTTCTATTGCAGTGCCAATAGTTGTGGCCATCTTATTCAGCATTAGAATTGAGGGTTACGACACCTCTTTTTTGCCACCTGTTTATGCCACGCTGAATGGAATGACGGCTTTGTTTCTAATTGCAGGTGTAATTTCAATTAAGAATAAACGGGTTGAAACCCACCGAAAATTGATGACTTCAGCCATAGTTTTTTCCGCTCTTTTTTTGGTGTTGTACGTAGTTTATCACGGAACGAGCGAGTCTACACCATTTGGCGGTGAAGGCTGGATTCGACCGGTTTATTTCACTTTGCTCATTTCGCACATCTTGCTTTCTATCGTAATTATTCCTTTGGTTTTGATTACCTACGTCAGAGCCTTGGCACAGCGATTTGACAAGCACCGAAAGTTGGCTCGTATCACATTTCCTATTTGGCTCTATGTAGCTGTTTCGGGTGTATTGGTTTACCTGATGATTTCGCCTTATTACGTTTCGTAACTTTGTGAAGATGAATTGGAAAACAAATAGCATTACCCTTTTTGTAGTCTTGATCCTGATGCTTTTGGCATCCGGTGAAGCAATGGCTCAATGTGCCATGTGCAAAGCGGTAGCTGAGAATGCACAAGACGAGTCAGGCTATGGTTTAGCAAATGGCTTGAACAATGGAATTATCTATCTCATGGGTATTCCGTACTTGCTGCTTGCCACGCTTTTCATCGTATTCTTTCGTAAGCAAATCGGTGGTTTCTGGCGATCATTTAATCAAATCCACTAATCCTTTAGTACATAGATATGAGGCAGACGAAACCTTCGGGCGACGAGATCAAACGTATTCTACAAAATAGAATTATGGTTCTGGACGGTGCAATGGGTACCATGATCCAACGCCATACGTTGGAAGAAGAAGATTTTCGCGGAGAGCGATTCAAAGAGCACGCTCATTCCCTTAAGGGAAACAATGACTTGTTAAGCCTTACCAGACCCGATATCATCAAAGAAATTCATTCCCTTTACTTTGAGGCAGGTGCCGATATCGCCGAGACCAATACTTTCAGTTCTACCAAAATCGCGCAAGCAGATTATCATTTGGAAGAGGCCGTGTACGATCTCAATGTCGCGAGTGCACGCTTGGCCAGAGAAGCTGCCGATGAGTTTACGGCGAAGCAGCCCGATAAGCCTCGATTTGTTGCCGGCTCCATCGGTCCTACCAACCGCACGGCTAGTTTGTCGCCTGATGTGAACGACCCCGGCTACCGAGCGGTGACTTTTGATGAACTCAAAGAGAACTACGCCGAACAGGTAAAGGCTTTGATCGAAGGCGGCGTCGATATCTTGCTGGTTGAAACCGTTTTTGACACGCTGAATGCAAAGGCCGCCCTCTTTGCCATAGATGAGGTTTTTGACGAACTGAACCTTGAATTGCCGATCATGGTTTCGGGTACCATCACCGATGCCAGTGGAAGAACACTTTCGGGACAAACGACGGAGGCATTTTTAATTTCCTTGGAGCACATGCCTCTGTTGTCTATCGGTTTGAACTGCGCCTTGGGAGCTGCTCAGTTGAGGCCATACTTGAAGGTTTTGGCCGCTAAGGCTCCCTACGCGGTAAGTGCTCATCCGAATGCGGGCTTGCCGAATGAGTTCGGAGATTACGATCAGTCCCCCGAAGAAATGGCTGCCGAAGTGAGCGAGTTTTTGGAATCGGGCTTTCTCAACATCGTCGGTGGTTGTTGCGGCACCACCCCCGATCATATTCAAGCTTTGGCGAAAGCCGCAGAAAACAAAGAGCCGCGAAATGCCTTTTTGGCAAAGTCCGAAACGATCAACGCCTAATAATTAAAACAATGCTCAGATTAAGTGGCTTGGAGCCCTTGGTAGTAACTCCCGATTCCAACTTTGTCAATGTTGGTGAGCGAACCAATGTGACAGGTAGCCGAAAGTTTTTGAGGCTAATTAAGGAAGATCGCTATGATGAAGCCATTGAAGTAGCATTAGATCAAGTAAGGGGCGGTGCTCAAATTCTCGATGTCAATATGGATGAGGGAATGTTGGACGGTGAGAAAGCGATGGTCAGGTTCCTCAATCTTATTGCTTCTGAGCCCGAGATTTCCAGAATTCCCATTATGATCGATTCCTCGAAATGGTCGATCATTGAGGCGGGCCTGAAATGTGTGCAGGGAAAAGCCGTCGTAAACAGCATCAGCCTCAAGGGAGGTGAAGAAGAGTTTATCTATCAAGCCAAACAAATTCGCCGCTACGGAGCCGCGGTAATCGTAATGGCATTTGATGAAAAAGGCCAAGCCGATAGCCTGGAGCGCCGAATTGAAATATGCGGAAGATCGTATAGAATATTAACGGAGAAGGTAGGATTTCCCAAAACAGACATCATATTCGATCCGAATATCTTTCCCGTAGGAACGGGAATCGATGAGCACGACAATAATGCGATAGACTTTTTTGAATCCACTAAATGGATCAAGAATAACCTGCCCGGGGCATTGGTAAGCGGTGGTGTCAGCAATGTGTCATTTAGTTTTCGCGGAAACAACGTGGTGCGCGAAGCCATGCACAGCGCTTTTCTCTACCACGGCATTCAGGCCGGAATGGACATGGGTATCGTCAATCCGGCAATGCTGACGGTTTACGATGACATCGACGAAGAGCTTTTGGAACGTGTTGAAGACGTGCTTCTTAATCGACGCGCAGATTCTACCGAACGTCTCTTGGAATTTGCCGAGAATGTGCAAGACTCAGGTCCCAAGGAAGGACAGGTGGAAGAGTGGAGAAGCCTGGAGGTTAAAGAACGCTTGAGCCATGCTTTGGTGAAGGGAATCGATAAGTATATCGTGGAAGACACCGAAGAGACACGTCTGCTTTTTGAGCGACCTTTGCAAGTCATTGAAGGACCATTGATGAAGGGGATGAACGTCGTGGGTGACCTGTTTGGTTCGGGAAAGATGTTTCTTCCTCAGGTAGTAAAGAGCGCACGCGTCATGAAAAAGGCCGTGGCGCATCTGCTTCCGTACATTGAGGAAGACAAGAAGAAATTTCAAGATACTTCGGCTCAAGGCAAGGTATTGCTCGCCACCGTGAAAGGAGATGTTCACGACATCGGAAAGAACATTGTCGGAGTAGTTTTAGCCTGCAACAATTACGAAGTGATTGACATGGGCGTGATGGTGCCCGCCGAGAAAATTCTCGACAGGGCCATCGAAGAAAAGGTAGACGTAATAGGCTTGAGTGGATTGATCACACCCAGCTTGGAAGAAATGGTAAGTGTGGCCAAAGAAATGGAGCGCCGCGGCTTGAACCTTCCTTTATTGATCGGCGGTGCCACCACCAGTCGGGTTCACACTGCCGTGAAAATAGAGCAACATTATACCAATAGTCAAACCGTGCACGTTCTGGATGCTTCTCGATCGGTGACGGTCGTAGAACGACTGCTGGGAAAAGAAAAGGGAGAATATATCGGCGAGATTAAGAAGGAATACGAAAAGATCAGACTACATCATGCGGGGAAGGAGAAGGTTAAAACGTACTTGTCACTTTCCGAAGCCCGATCTTCGCGATTGAAAATCGATTGGACCACGGAGCCCGAAACGGAAACTCCTGCACGGCTCGGGGTAGAAACTTTTTACGATTACAATCTTCGCGAAATTGCGGGCTACATTGATTGGACACCTTTTTTCCAAACTTGGGATCTGCACGGTCGCTTTCCGAAGATATTGGAAGACAAAGTGGTGGGAAAAGAAGCAACGAAGCTTTATGCCGATGCTACCCAAATGCTGCAGGACATCATCACCAATCAATGGCTTCGCGCCAAAGCGGTGATCGGAATTTGGCCCGCCAATACCGTCGACTATGACTCGGTGGAAGTCTATGACCCGTCTGATTCTCATAAGGTCATCCACCGATTTGAGTTTATGCGGCAGCAAGTGAAAAAAGCCCCCGGTCAACCCAATCTCTGTCTGGCCGATTTTGTCGCACCGAAAGAATCGGGCAGAACGGACTATATCGGCGGGTTTGCCGTGACGGCAGGTTTGGGCATTGAACGCCATGTGGAGCGATTTCAAAAAAATCACGATGACTATTCCGTGATTATGCTCAAGGCATTGGCTGATCGATTAGCGGAGGCTTTCGCAGAGCTTATGCATGCCAAGGTTAGAAAAGATTTTTGGGGCTACGCCTCACGAGAGAAATTATCCAACGAAGAGTTGATCAAAGAGAAATACCGAGGTATCAGGCCTGCAGCCGGTTATCCTGCTTGTCCCGATCATACCGAAAAGCCGGGATTGTTTGATCTACTGAATGCCCCTGAACATACCGGTATCACCTTGACCGAAAGTTATGCCATGTATCCTGCCTCCTCTGTTTCAGGGCTTTATTTTGCGTCTCCGCATTCCAAGTATTTCGGCGTAGGCCGTATAGCCAAAGACCAAGTAAAGAGCTTGGCACAAAGAAAAGGCATGGACTTTGACAGTATGGAAAAGTGGCTCGGTCCCAACCTCAATTATTGAAATGAATCTTCTAATTTAGGGGCCGCAGGAGCAAGACATTTTATGCGTTTTTTTACGGTACTCTTTTTTGTTTTCTCTTTGATCTCCCACGAAGGTTTTGGTCAAAGTAAACCTATTCAGCTCGGTGTTACCGGTTCAGATTGTATCGGTGCACTCACTATAAACGATACGGTTATCGGTCCCGTTTATTCGCCGAAAGGCTTCGGAAACAACCTGGAATTAGTCGGCTACGAATTGGGCGACCCTTATTTTATCCAAAGAGAACACAACTCGGTCTGGTACAAATTCACCATTCCTTACGATTGCATCTTCACCTTCGACTTGATACCCATTCAGAAGGACGATGATTTTGACTTCCTGCTATTCCTGTATGACGGACCCAATTTTTGCCGCGACATTACGGATGGTAAGAAAATTCCGATCCGAACCAATATTTCCCGAAAGAACATTGAAGTGCAAGGGCAGACAGGACTCAGCGAATCCTCGGTAGATGAGTACGTGCCCTCCGGACCGGGTAGTTCGTATAGTCGGGCCTTGAAGGCGCGAAGAGGTCAGACATACTACCTCTTGGTTGATAATCCGTTCAGGGAAAATGAGGGCCATAGCATTCACCTCCATTACCGAAGGTTAAACCCTTTGCCGGAAGGCAAAACGGATAATGAGGAAGAGGAAGAAGCATACGAGATACCGCTTCGAACGATGCGCGTGACCGTAACCGACAAGGAAACGGGCGAACGCATTCAGTCCAACATCTTTATAGATAATTTGCCTGATAGCTTGCCCTCTCGCTATCCGGCGGTATCGCAAGTTTCGCTCGATGTGCTCAGCTACCGAACCTATGACATTAATGTCATCAAGAAAGGGTACTTGCTTTACACCGATCAGTTTATTCCCAAGAATGATTCGCTTTATGAAATCAATGTGGAATTGAAGCGGATGAAAAAGGGGGACCGCATCAATTTGGGAAACATCAAATTTGAGAGTGACCGTGAGGTCATTTTGGACAAGAGCAAACCCGCATTGGAAAAACTCGCCGAGTTCATGATCGAGAACGACAATGTAAGCATTGAGATTCAGGGTCATGTAAACGGAGAATCCAAAAAGAACAAACGGAAATACCGGAATTTAAGCGAGGCAAGAGCTGAGGCTATTTATGAAAAATTGAAAGCGGCAGGAGTTGAGGAGTCGCGCATGTCCTACAAGGGTTTTGGCAATGCCAAGATGATCTATCCCAACCCCATCAATAATCGTCAGGCGGAGGCCAATCGAAGGGTAGAAGCAGAAATTGTAAGCCTCTAACCCATTGCCGCTCTCCCGCTATCGAGCCATTTACCGAATTCTATAACCGTTTATACTTTATTGGGATTCTGAATTCACAGGCATCCTTACATTTATCGGTATTAAACTACCGATTATGAGATTCGCAACAATTTTCATCCTGCTTTTGTCTCTTTCAGGAAGTGCTTTTGCACAGAATTGGGATTTGCAGAAATGCATAGACTATGCTTATCAAAATAATGTGACCGTTCAGCAGAGCGCACTTAACGTTCAGCGATCGGAAATAGGGGTAAAGCAAAACAGGCTTGGCTTGTTGCCAAATTTAAACGGAGGTGCTACTTACGGGTTTAACTTTGGTCAAAGGATTGACCCCTTTACCAACCAATTTGCTACCGAGCGAGTGGCTACCGGAAATATTTTTCTCGGTTCGAGCTTGGATGTTTTCAATGGTTTCACGAAAGTGAACAATGTAAAAAACAGTCAGCAGAACCTACTCGCCAGCCAATACGACCTCGAGTCGATTAAGAATGATATCTCGTTGCAGGTGTGTTTGGCCTATTTGCGCGTACTTCAAAACAAGGAAAGTTTGGCGGTAAGTCAGAATCAAATTGACATTACCCAGCAGCAAGTGGATCGAATGGGTAAATTGGTGGAAGCCGGTCAAATGCCTCGTGGTACACTTTTCGATTTGGAATCCCAGCTGGCACAGGAGCAATTAAATCTCGTCACGGCACAGAACTCAGTGTCGCTTGCGCTGCTTTCGCTCACCCAGCTTTTGCAACTCGAACCCGAAGAGGCCCGAAACTTTGACATTGAGAAGCCCGATTTAACCGATGAAGGCGTTGAACTCATGACGAATGACGCACAGGATATTTACATCAGGGCCAAATCGCTCATGCCCGTTGTCCAAGCCGCTGAGGCCAGACAAAGTGCTGCCGAGTACGCATTGAATGCCTCACAGGGACAGCTCTATCCCTCACTTCAATTGAGTGGGTCCTTGGGTTCGGGATATTCGGGAATCAACCAAATTGTTACCGATGAAGGAGAGTCCATATCCTTCCCGATCGGAACCGTCGCAGTTGGGGATGATATTTTAATTGTAAACTCTTTTCCCCAACCCGATCCTACTACCCAAACATTTGAAACCAAAAGTTTTGGCGATCAGCTGGAGGACAACTTTAACCAGAATCTTCAGCTTCAGCTGAATATTCCCATTTTTAACGGATGGTCGGCTAAGGCCAATGTAGAGCGCGCGAAGATCAATCGCCTGGACGCCGATCTTTCTTATCGTCAAGTCACTAACCAATTGCGTTTTGACGTGGAGCAGGCTTACGCCGATGCCAATGCAGCCATGAATACTTATCTGGCAGCTCAGCAGGCAGTTCGAGCGCTTGAAGAGTCTTTCAAGTACGCCGAAGTTCGCTATGAGCAAGACGTGATTAATGCAGTCGATTTCAATCTAACCAAAACACAATATACCAATGCCCAAGTGGATATGCTCAGAGCCAAATACGATTTTGTGTTCCGCACGAAGATTCTTGATTTCTACATGGGCAACCCCATCACCCTCTAAAGCCTAACAATTTTCAGCATGACTAAACGAACCAAACGGCTACTCTGGATTTCAGGAATTATTATTCTGGCGCTGGTAGTAGTGGCAGTGATAAAGCGCCAAAATCAAGGCGGAATGAAGGTGACCACCGCCGAGTCTTCCGAAAAAACAATCGTTGAAACAGTGGTAGCCAATGGAAAAATTCAACCTGAAACGGAGGTGATCATATCTTCGGAGGTCTCCGGAAAAATTCTCGAGCTCCCTTTTAAAGAAGGAGCGAAAGTTCAAAAAGGAGAACTGCTGGTCAAGATCAATCCCGACTTGGCTCAAGCGGCACTTGACCGGGCTGAGGCGGCTTATAATAATACCAGAGCAAACAAGGCAAACGCTGCGGCAAGATTAGTGCAAGCCAGAGCACAGCTCAGAAATTCCGAGTTGAGTTTTCAGCGTAGCGAGAAGCTCTATGAAGATGGTGCCATCAGTCAATCAGAGTTTGATAATGCGCAAGCCACCTTCGAAACGGCTCAGGCAGAGGTGACGGCGGCTGAAGAAAGCGTAAAAGCAGCTCAATACAGCGTGCAATCTGCGCAAGCATCCGTAAAGGAAGCGAGGGATTCCTATTCGAGAACAACTATAATATCCCCAATGGATGGAACCATTTCCAGACTTGAAGTCGAAGAAGGGGAGCAAGTGGTGGGTGCCATGCAAATGACGGGAACGGAAATTATGCGCGTGGCCAATCTCGATGTGATGGAAGTTTTGGTTGATGTGAACGAAAGCGATATTGTCCGTGTGGCTTTTGGCGATACGGCCACTGTAGAAGTAGACGCCTACACCAACCGAAAATTCAAAGGCATCGTTACGGAAATCGCCAACTCGGCAAAATCGACCGGAATGACGGCCGATCAGGTGACGAATTTCGAGGTGAAGATTCGCATTATTCAAGAATCTTATGAGGACTTGATCGACCCCGAGCATCCCGAACTCTCGCCATTTAGGCCGGGAATGAACGCCACAGTGGATATTATCACCGCCAAGAAAGAAGACGTGATCGCCGTACCGATAGAGAGTGTAACCACCCGCACCGATACGGCCAAGGCAGATAAGGTCTCTGCGGTAGACAGACTTGTGGGAAAGAAAGCCGATGAAGAAACGGAGCCTTTCACCGTGGTCTTTGTTTTAACCGATGATGACAAGGCACAGATCCAAGTAGTGGAGACGGGCATTCAAGACGATAAGTACATTGAGATCACGCGTGGAATCGACTTGGACACCGAAGTCATCAGCGGGCCTTATGATTTGGTTTCCCAAAAGCTGATGCCCGGCGATGAGGTAGATGCTGTTTCTAAAGAAGACTTGTACAAAAAAGACTAGAAAGCTTGGCGCGCATACTCTGTTTGGAAACTTCGACGAAGAATTGCTCCGTGGCGCTGACCGATGGAGAGCGCCTGATCGCACTAAAGGAAGATGGCTCCGATCAATACACCCACGCCGAGAAATTGCACGTATTTATCGAGGAGGTGCTCAAACAGGCAGACACCAAGTTTTCGAAACTCGACGCTGTAGCGGTGAGCGAAGGTCCCGGTTCTTATACAGGGCTGCGCATCGGCGTGTCTTCCGCCAAGGGAATGGCGTATGCATTGGGTATTCCCATCATTGCCGTGAATACCTTGAAGGCGATGGCCGTTGATCGGTTCGATGGCAATCAAAAAAGCCTCTTTATTCCGATGATCGATGCCAGGCGCATGGAGGTTTTCTGTGCAGGCTTCGACGGAGAAGGAAACGCCGTTTTTCCTACGCGAGCTGAGGTTCTCGATTCTGATTCCTTTCCCGAAGCGGAAGGATTTGACCGAGTAGCCTATTTTGGCGACGGGGCCGAAAAGTGCATGGAGGTGCTGGGGCCAAAAGGCTTTGATTATATCCCGGGAGTGATTGCTTCCGCCAAAGGCATGATTTCACAAGCTGCGCAAAAGTATGAGGCTTCCGATTTTGTCGACACCGCTTATTTCGAGCCTTTTTATTTGAAGGATTTTGTGGCGGGGAAGAAGAAAAAGTCACAGACTTGACGGCACTAGTGCTCTGCAACTTCTGCTCCGCCGGGTCTGCAACCCCTGTCATGCAGGATCTGAGACCTGCGGAACTACATCCCAAATTGCCCTCACCGCTCCGCTGGGTTCACTTGCTTCGCTGCGTGAGATCGCTCCTTCGTCGCTAAGTTGCGACCCCTGTCATGCAGGATCTGAGACCTGCGGAACTACATCCCAAATTGCCCTCATACGGTAATCAACCTCTTTGGTATACAAATTACCTCTTCC